>VOFI01003709.1_pt1 | contig 34041 bp, 35 predicted proteins | sample 5384131 | NCBI WGS metagenome assembly VOFI01 (sample SAMN12384728, study PRJNA508395) | human gut metagenome | isolation source: healthy gut H | host: Homo sapiens
GGCAGGCTGTGGGCCGCCGCCTGATAGGGGATGCAGGCGCTGCACAGATTCAGCAGCCGGCTGAACACCAGGCTCAGGGGAAACTGCAGCAGTGTGGCCAGCCGCTCCCGCCGCTCCCGGAGAAACAGCTGCACCACCACAAAGATCCCGTAGAGCACAAAGGTCATGTCGCCGAAATTCAGCTCAAAGATCTGGGACACACAGTAGGCCACTGAGATGATGGGAGATACCCCCAGCCCCGTCTTTGTGTTCAGGGTGATCCCCGCCGCCAGGACCACCATTCCCAGAACATAAAAAGATCCAGCGATTCACTTTTTCCACTGGTCCGCTTCTCCCCTCATTCGGTCTCTCCACTCATGTGCGGCGGAACCCCTGAAAGCGGGTGCCCTGGAAGGTCAGCCGCCCCCGGTCCCCTCCACCAGAAGGCCGTACTCCATGTCGGCACTTCCAGCTCCATCCGGTCCCCGCTCTCCACCTGAAAAGTGGCGTAGTAATAGGTCCGGCTGGAGGCATGTCTCCTGCTGTGCTCAGTCCCCCCGTGGCGGTAGGTGCGCACGTCCATGCGCTTGGCCGCCACCTCCGCCTCCACTGTCAGCACCGGGGCGTCGTTGTTCCGCTTCCACTGGGCGGCCCCACGGACCGCTTGGACTGCAATGCCCGCCAGGATCAGCACGAAGACAACCCCGATAAAAATGGGGACAATGGTGAACATGGCGTTGGCCATGCCGAATCCGCCGTATCCGATCATGCTGGCTCTCTCCCTTCTGTCCCCGGGCTGTCTGCCCGCTCTTTGCGAAGTGGTCACACCAGGGCCGCAGGACGCAGCTCTGGCACTGGGGACGGCGTGCGATGCACACCGCCCGGCCATGGAGCACCAGCCGGTGGCAGAAGTCGTTGGACTCCTCCGGCGGCAGGATGGCCCGCAGCTGCTGCTCCACCTTCCCGGGTCCTTGGTGCCGTCGGTCAGGCCCAGAAGGCCGGAAATGCGGATGCAGTGAGTATCCGCCACCACCACCCCCGGGGTGTGGTACACGTCCCCCAGGATCAGGTTGGCCGTCTTCCGGCCCACCCCGGGCAGCTTCAGCAGCTCCTCCATCGTACCCGGCACCCGCCCTCCGTAGTCCCGCAGAAGCATCTGGGAGGCCAGCACGATGTCCTTCGCCTTGGCCCGGAAAAAGCCGGTGGAGTGGATGTACCTCTCCACCTCCGCGATGTCCGCCTCCGCCAGCGCCTCCAGGGTAGGGAAGCGGGCATAGAGGGCCGGTGTCACCTTGTTCACCCGCTCATCGGTGCACTGAGCCGCCAGACGCACCGAGAACAGCAGCTCATAGTCCTTTTTCTGTAATCCAGAGAGCAGACCCCATCCGGGTAGAGCTCCTTCAGCCCATTGACAATGCTCCAGATCTCTTCTATGGTTTTCATCCTGTCTCACACCTTTCGGACCGCTCCGCCCTTTAGGCGAGGCCTGTCCTGTCATATCCGGGCCTGCGCCCCTCACTCCCGCTCCCAGTCAGAGGGGCCAAAGGTCAGGACGGCCTCTCCCCTGCTGGTCTTTACATCGGGCTTCTTCCCCCATATCTTACACCAGCACCCCGGACCTTTAAAGCAAGCTCTTCCTTTCTTCCCTATTTTCATTGTAATTTCCGCCCCATCTGCTATAATAGGGGGAAGACGGCCCCGGCGGCCCCGCCGGGCATCAACTGACAAAGGAGTGTTCCCATTGGTCCAGGAAGCCATGGATTTCATCACCGCCGCCGACCCCGAGGTCGGCAGGCATCAGGCGGAATATGACCGCCAGCAGCAGAACATCGAACTCATCGCCTCGGAGAACGTGGTCCTCCGCCGTGCTGGCCGCTGCCGGTACGGTGCTCACCAACAAATACGCCGAGGGCTATCCCGGAAAACGGTACTACGGCGGCTGCCAGTGCGTAGACGTGGTGGAGGACATCGCCATCCAGCGGGCCAGGCAGCTCTTCGGCGCCGGCTTTGCCAATGTACAGCCCCATTCCGGCGCACAGGCAAACTACGCTGTCTACCAAGCCCTCTGCCAGTATGGCGACACCGTCTTGGGCATGAGCCTGGACAACGGCGGCCACCTGACCCACGGCTCCCCCGTGAACTTCTCCGGCAAGAACTATAATATGGTTGCCTACGGCGTAGACCCCCGTGACCCACCGCATCGACTATGACCAGGTTCGAGATCTGGCCAGACGTCACCGCCCCAAAATGATCATCGCCGGTGCCTCCGCTTACCCCCGTATCATTGACTTCCAGTGCTTCGCGGAGATCGCCCACGAGGTGGGGGCCTACCTGTTCGTGGACATGGCTCACATCGCCGGCCTGGTCGCCGCCGGGCTCCATCCGTCCCCCATCCCCTATGCGGATGTGGTGTCCACTACCACCCACAAGACCCTCCGGGGCCCCCGGGGCGGGATGCTGCTGTGCAACGACCCGGAGATCGCCAAAAAGCTCAACTCCGCCATCTTCCCCGGCTCCCAGGGCGGCCCTCTGGAGCACATCATTGCCGCCAAGGCGGTGGCGCTGGGCGAGGCCCTCCGGCCCGAATTCAAGACTTATCAGCAGCAGATCGTGACAAAAACGCCGCCGTGCTGGCCCAGTCCATCATGGAGGGTGGGCTGGACCTGGTATCCGGCGGCACGGACAACCACCTGATGCTGGTGGACCTGCGCCCAAGGAGATGGAGCCCACCTCACCGGTCAATAAAAACGGAGATACTTCTCCTCATAATCCGTCATGATCCCGCAGACCCCTGTTCCCATGCAGGTCCCGGGTCACCTCAGACAGCTCATAGCCCGCTTTGGGGAATTGGAACAGGGAGTACTCAAGCAGCTCCCGGTTGTCCGTCTTGAAGTGGATCTGTCCCCCGTCCCGCAGGACCCCCCGGTACAGCACCAAGAAGTTCTCGTGGGTGAGCCGCCGCCGGGCGTGCTTGTTGGAGGGCCATGGGTCGCAGAAATTGATGTAGATCCGGTCGGCCTCCCCCGGGGAAAAATAGTCCCGCAGGCGAGCCGCATCCCCGTCCACAAAAAAGACATTGGACAGCCCTTTCTCCACCACCCGCTCCATCGCCACGATCATGGCATCCGGCACCCGCTCCACCGCCACGAACAGGACATCCGGCTCCAGCCCTGCGGTCTCTGCGGTAAAGCGTCCCTTCCCGCATCCCAGCTCTACCCGCAGTTCCCGCGCCTGGGGCATCAGGTCCCGCCAGTGTCCCCGCAGCTCCACCGGATCTGGGATCATCCGGTCCCGGCATCGGTCCATCCGTGGGATCAGATTGGGCTTTTTTCTCATTCTCACAGCTCAGTCACCTCATGTCGGAAGTCGTCCCCTATCTTAACATAAGAGAAGAATACTTGCAATCTTTTCTCGTTTATATTATACTATGAAACAGTAACAGTCTTTATCTGCAGAGCACTGACTCCCTTACAGGAAAATCAAATTATCCGGGTGTAGCGCAGTTGGTAGCGCGCTTGCTTTGGGAGGATAGACGACTCATCCATTCCCCTGAAAGCGAACTCCCGGAAGTCCTTGGGACAGTAGATTGCGGTGGAAATTCCCCGGTTGAAAAACTTCCGAAAAATCGGGCTTGACCACAGCGCCGCCCACAGACACGAGAAACTTGCTTTTTCCTTCCTCGCGTGGTATCATGCAGAAAAACTGAATATCCGGGTGTAGCGCAGTTGGTAGCGCACGTGATTTGGGTGCGTGAGGCCGGAGTTCGAGCCGCACTTCCCCCAAACCCCGGAAACCTCTGGGACGCTAAGGCCAACGGAGTTTTGCCCCTCGCCGGTAACTGGTCAAAAACCGGCGTTGACCCCATATTTGACCACAGTTGGAAAACTTCATAACCGGGTGTAGCGCAGTTGGTAGCGCGCTTGCTTTGGGAGCAAGATGCCGGGAGTTCGAGTCTCCCCACTCGGACCAAACAATGATAATCCGAACTACATTATCCAGGTGGGTAATGTGTTCGGATTTATCATTTCTATTGAGAACATTCTTTGATGGACAAGGGCGGGAACTGATTTCCGCCCTTGTCTATCTTCTATTCATCCACCCAAATTCATAATATCTTAATAAATGATAATAACGATATATGCTATACTTGTTTCACCAAAGACAATCAAGGAGGACATGACATGAAAAGACACTGTATTATATTTATATTGATTTCATGTGCTTTTATATTGACTGCGTGTAATAGCTCTCCTGTTCCTGAAAATAAAAACCTTCCAGAAACATCTACCGATTTTGAAAGTATAGAAGTCGGCACTAAACGCGAGGATATTCTTCGTTCCGGTTTTTTGGTGAACCGGATTCATGCCTTTCCGGTTTATTTGGTGATATATACATTCGTGGAAAATACTGAGCAAATTATTATCTATCAAGATATGATGTGGGGATACTGGTATCTTTGACGAAAATGCTATTCCTGTTTTTGGATGTATCCCACGGAGGATTGCTTATTTCCGCTTTTACCAGGAAATGAGTGGTGTACCCAGACTTAGTCTATTATGATGAAAATGACGTTTACTGAATCTGACGACAAACACGGTCAGAAAAACAGGTATTTCTTCTCCTTTTTTGTATATCATGGCAATTATACCACGTAGATCTGGGATATGTATGGAAATTATATTACTGAAGATGCCTGTATCTCCGGGAGCAGGACACGGGCCAGGGCCTCCACTTCGTGATAGGGTATCCCAGTGCCGTAGTCATTGGACCGTTTCTTTTTGCGTGGCATGGAATCCCCCGTCAAAGCTGCTTCTCGTCGAACAGGTAGCCCTGGAACACCGTCCCATCCCCGGTGATGAAGCGGCCCCTTGCGTCCTTGGGTATCTGCTCGGCGGCGCTGGTGTTGTCCAGAATGATTTGAGAGAGGACATTGTCCGCCCTGCCGCATACCCGGAAATCCAGGTTGTTTCTTGATCTGACCGGGGAGAATATTGGCGTCCGGGCGCTGGGTGGCAAGAATCAAATGGATACCAAAGGCCCGGCCCAGGCGTGCAAGGGTGGCGAGCCTGTTTTCGATCTGGGCCAGCTGCTCCTTTCCTCCTTGCTCCGGCCTGTCTTGTCCAGCAGCTCCGCCACCTCGTCACAGGCGAATACCAGCCGTGGCAGTTTGTTTTCTGTCGTTTCGTTGTATGCGTCAATATTGGGGGAACCCAATTCCTTAAGCTTTTTTTCGGTATTCCAATACCGCCACAAGCTGACCCAAGGTGTAGAGCAAATCTTCCTCGGTGAAGCACATCCGGCATTTCTTGTGCCAGACTTTGGGAAAGTCCACGCCGCCCTTGAAATCGGCTATGTAGACCTCCGCCCCCTTGCGGAGTGCCTGCATAAGCAGGAGCTTGAGCAGAACGCTTTTTGCCGCTGCCGGTAGACCCGCCCAACAGAATGTGGGGGATGTGGGCGAGGTTGACTGTCACAGGGCCGGTATAGCTTTCGCCCAGCACCAGCACAAAACTCTTTGACGATAGGTAGCTGTCCTCCCACTTTAGAACTTCCGGCAAATCGCTGGTTTGGGCAGGGACAGCGTAAACCAGTACTCGGCTTTTGCCCTTGGCATAGGCCAAGCTTGACAATGATAAGCCCCAGCGCCGTTTCGATGGCTGGGCGTTTCTTCTCCCATTCTTGCAGCGGAATACCCTGATTGCGGAACTCCCAGACCGTCACACGGGGATTGTCCTTGTCACGATGCTTGCGGAGCAAATCAGGCGGCATCCCCGCATGGTTTATGAGGCCGATACATTGAAGCTGGTCTTTTGCTGCCTGTCTGCCGAAGGGATAGAGCAGGAGCACCAGCAGCGCCGCAGCACCTACCAGCAGATAGGCAAGCAAGGCGTGTTCCATTGCGGCCTTGAGCAACGGAGAGAGTAGCTCCATACTTCCTACCAGTGTCCGCCATGCCGCCTGCCTGCTGCCAACAAACACAACACCTATGAAGTACAATGCCACGAACAGCAATTTCAATGGAAAAATCTGGGGCTTCCGCTCAATTTCTGCCACAGGTTACGGAACGCATTTCTTCTCCGGATCTGATATCTTTTCATTTTGTGTCATAGGGAAAGCCTCCTTTCTTATCGCTGGACGGTGGAGCCGTCCGGCAAATACTCAATCACATTATGGATACGGCGGAGGAACGCCCGCCAGGTCTCCGGCCTGTCCCACTGTTCCGCCCGGTACTGCTTTTCCAGCGGCAAATTGGAAGTAAGATAGACCTTTGTATAACAGGCCACCCGGTCATTGTACCGGGCCGGGAGGTGCAGAGGGTAAATATCCAGGTAGTTGAGCATATCCTCAATAGGCACCTGGCTGTTGAACTCCTCAAACACCAACACATCCTGCCCGTTGTAACCGTCAAAGGAGATGCCCCTTGCACCCCGGTAGTTGGTAATGCGGCAAATCTCCCAAGGGTCATGCTGTTCAAAAATTCCCCAGGTCTTGCCCACTCCGCTGGCACCGTACAAATAGGTCACTTCCAGCTTTCGGTTTTCCGCACTGTATTTTTCCGCAAGGATGGTCTGCCGCAGCAGTTCAATGTCCCGGATACGGAAAGCAAGATTGGGATGTTCTTCAAGAACTTCCATGGTGGATTTGCTGGAACGCAGTTCCTGCATAAGTTGAAACATTTCCGGCGCTTTGTCCTCGCTGTCTGCCGGGAGCTCGCCCCACTCCGCAAAGGTGCCGGGTACAGAGGTTTCCACCTTGTCTGTATCGGCCCAAACGCCTGTTTTGGAAATGTACTCTTTGTTTTCTCTCGGTGTGCCGTATGCCCGTTCAATATGCGCCGTTGGAAACCGCTTTTTGATGGTGGAAAAGCGCACAGGTGAGCGGGTACAGAAAAAGATGTGCGTGTGAAAGGTTCCCGTGGTGGCGATCTCGTCAGCCATGCAGAAATAGGTTGGATGAAATTTCAGTACGATTTCCGTGATAGCAGCATGGTCAAGTCCAGCCTCGGCTGGATTGTTGATGACCATGAGCCACTTACGGGCTTGTGCATTATATCCCATGTTGGCCTCCTTGTTGTGTTCTGCTACTTGCTACATATTTGCCATAAGGGTAATACTAACCCTTATGGCAAGCGGGCGGCGCTGCCGCTGCCGCCGGGGGATATTTTTCTTAGGGAAAAATATCTGTTCCCCGTCTGCGCCCCAGCGCCGCCCAATGGGTCAGGGCTTCGGATTCACAATATGGATTCCGGTTGCCTTTGCGCCCACATGGTATTCACCCTTAGACCAGTAAATAAACACTTCCAGCCCGTCAAAGCGCACTTCCACATAGCCGTTCGGGGCCTCTGCCTGCTGCTGTCCGTCAATGCGTACATCGACTTTGTCTAAGCCTTTTTCGGGCAGGGCAACAGAATAGCGATAGCCGAGGACGGTATCGGTACGCTTATTGTCCTTATACTCGTAGGCCGGGGACACATCTACCAGCCACAGCTTATCGCCAAGGCTCTTAGGGGAAACGATCAAATCAGTCAGTTTCATTGCTAAATCCTTTCTTACGGCGCAATGCGCCATCCATCGGTTGACAGGTACATAACACGCGGCCTTGTGTTGTGCCTATCATAGCAAAGAAACTTTCAAATGTTGTTTCATGCGTGAAACACTAAAAAAGAGCGCAAAAAAAGCCGACGCCCACATGCTGTATAGGGCGTCGGCTTTCGGTTTATCGTTCAGTTGTCAGTAATGGGAGACCTTTCTCATACAGAATATCGTTGGTTTCGTCCACAGTATAGCCTTGCTCCGCCGCCTCCTCCCATACGCGGAACTCCGGGAAAGCCGTGTCAAACAGTTCTTTCCTTTGTTCGCGGGAGAGCTTCAGCGCCAGGGCGATAGCCTGTATCGTTCTCAACGATGGCTGGTATTTGGGGTTTCCGTTCTTGTAATTTGTAATTCTGCTGATAGTCGCTTTAGACTGGCCGGATTCTCTTGCCAGCCGTGCGGGACTCCATTCCCGTTCGGCTAAGTATCCGTTTATCAGCTTTGCTAATTCGACTCTATAATCCGGGTTTTGCTTTGGCACATAAATAGCCAAAGCTCGGTCCTCGGATTACAGATTACAATTTAGTTGGGTTTGACGCCGGAGGTGGCGCGTTGGAAATTGCGTCGCTGGGGACTATGGTATCGGTGCGAAAGGGTGTGCGAAAAAAGAACATATACCATAGCGACCACCTCCTTATCGTGAAATACGCCTTGGGTGAATAGTTGTTGCTATCCACCTCCGACGCGCAAAACCCGTTCACGATAATTCAATGTTATATCGGAATACAGAATTGGAGCCGTATTCCATTTCCGTCTTTCGGGCATTCAACGGGATTGCGTACAGCAACCACTTTCCCATGCCCTGCCAATTTGGGCGGCTCAAAGAGCACACCCATGTCCTTTACTTTGCTGCCAAAAGCAGCGTTCCTCTTGAGTTGTTAGTTGTTTTCATTCATATTCTATCAATTAGCTTTGCGGCAATTACAGTATAATTTATGCAAAAAAGTTTGTCAATATGTCGTAAAGTAAACAATTTATGAACGAATAGGCCATATTGTTCTATATACCCTTATATGCAGTTATATCGCGTTATTCCGTGTTATCTCATACCGAGAAAATTTTTACCATGCACGCCCTCTGTCCCCTGTCAATGGTCGAGATGAACGGCAGAGCCGCCATTGACAGGGGCCGGAGGGTGTGATTTGTCTGTTTTTCAATATCCAATAATGCTCATTTCTGCTAATGCTCAAAAATCCGTTACAAATATTGATGGAACGCCTTGTAATATCAGTTTACTGCGTATTTTCTGCACGGAATTGATAGCTCCGCTGAATGGCGTCCCGAGTTTTCTACACCGTGGCCTCGGCGAGTTCTCTCTGCTCAATGACCAAATTTTTGTATTTTATGAGCATCTGATATAAGGCATTGCTTTCGAACTGAGCAAGTTCCGTGTTACCAGCTTTCAGGGGTATATCGAACCTTACCTTTTCCAGCGTTAAATGCAACAACCTCATAATCATCTGGGGAGTAGTATTCCCACGGAATAATCTGATAGATTACCTTAACAGGTTTGATTTTTTCCTTTGAATCGCTTTCTTTTTTCTGCACTTTAGCCAGGTCATTATTGTGCTTAACCTCTGTACGAGTAGCTTTCACAATCAAACCACGGTCCGCAATCACGATACCTGCAGGATAACCGCCAAAACTGATATATCTGCCCACCTGATTTTATAATCTGTTGGAACAGGAATATATTCATGAATCTTCTTTACATTTGTCTTATCAAGCACAGTGGGTGACGCAGGTAATTGAGAAATCAGTTTCTCTAAATTATCATCAATCATACGATTCCCCTCCGTAAACTCTTTCATTTCAATAAATTATACCGCAGGAATGTAAAAGAAATCTACACTGTGCTTAAGTCTCGAAGTGTATTCTTGTCCGCACACAAAAACCGAGGAAGTATTCTTCTCAACAAAAATGATGTCCAAAAGGGTTATTACCTTGTTCCTTGGACATCATTTCTTTTTATCCTACCTTCTCAAACGGTACCACCTTGCGCCAGCTTTCTCCGACGGGTCGGGGAGGCTCTGGGGTAGGCATTGCCATAGCCGATTCTATGAAGCCGCCGATTTTTCTCGGCCGTACTTTTGTTGTATATCAGCGCTGTGACATGGATGTAGGTGTCCAAGAGATATTTGGTGGCGCTCCGCAAGGCAGAATGATACTTTGATGGCGCATTATAAAATTTGATAGGATGGGCAGGGAAAGCCGCCTTTTACGCCGCCCGCCCCAGCATCTCCCGTATCATCTCATACCATTTTGCCGCCGTATGCCTCGTCACCCCGGCGCCTTTGGCGATGGCTCGGAAGCTGGTCACATCGGGGTGGAATTTCATGTACATCCAGATCTTCTTCTGTGTCTTGGTGAGCTTGTCCGGCGGGGTGATGCCCCGTGCCTGGTCCCGCAGGGCTTGCCGCCCGCGTTCATCTGCTGGATCAGCACCTTCAGCTTTGCTTCGCACTCCTCCCGGGTGTGGGCGTAGACGCATTTGAGTGCTTTGCGCCGTCCGGCCAGGTGGGGAGTAGCGCCCCTTCGAACAGGTGGTCATTGATCTGAGAGATGCACCCGGCGCCGGGCTTCCGGGTCTTTTCTCTGCACCGGCCGGAAGTCTTCGGCTGCGCTCTGTTCCGACTGAGCGGATTCCTCCCGCACCTCGTTGCCCAGTCCCCGGTCGATCTTGGCCGCGGCCCGCTCTGCATCCCCGGTGACATGGGTGTAGATGTCCAGGGTGGTGGCCGCCGACACATGGCCCAGCATGGCGGAGAGGGTCTTCACATCCATACCGCTCTCCAGGGACAACGTGGCGAAGGTATGCCGCAGATCATGAAATCTGATTTTCTTGCACCCGGCCCGCTCCAGAATAATCTGGAGCCGTCGGCGCACCGCGCCCGGTGTCATGGGCATGTCCTCTTTGACCGGCGAGGGAACATCCACTGGGAGTCCACTGTCTCCCCGGTAGCTGCCGCAGCACCTCCACCACGCCGGACGGCAGGACCAATCTGCGGATGGAGGCGCGGGTCTTCGGGACGCTCACCTGAGCTGTCCCTTCACCTCGTAGACCTGCTTGTTCACGATCAGGGTCCCGACCTTGAAGTCCAGGTCGTCCCACTGGAGGGCCAGCAGTTCGCCCCGCCGCAGGCCGGTACATAAGTCCAGAAGGAACAACTCAAAGTATCCCTCCGCCTGGGCCTGGATGAGGAACCGCTGGAGCTCCTCCCGGCCAAGGACCTGCATCTCCCGGCCCCGCTTGGGCGGTAGCTTGCAGCCCACCGCCGGGTTGGTGCGGATCAGTTCCTCCTGCACCGCCTTCTCCAGAGCAGACCGGCAGGCGGCGTGGAGGCCGCGCACCATGGAGTCGGAGAGGCCCTTGCCGAACTGCTCCGTGCGGATGAGCCGCCCGCCCGTCTTCATCCGGGCATAGAACTGCTGGAGGTCTTTCTGTGCCAGCTGGTTCAGGGGGATCTTCCCCAGCTCCGGAATGATGTGCTGATAGATCTTCGCTTCGTAGTTGGCCTGGGTGGTGGGACGGATCTGGGGTTTTACATAGTTTTGATACCAGAAGTCCAGCCACTCCCCGAAGGGCATCTCCGGCCGGACCTTCTCCGTTTTGGAGCCGGTCACCGTCTCCCGGAGCTGTTTCAGCTTCTCCTGGCACTCCCGCTTCGTTTTGGCCAGGACGTTTTTTGTCCTGGGCAGGCCCTTCTCGTCGTAGCTGATGACCACCCGCCCCTCCCAGCGGCCGTTTACCCATGGTATGCACCTCCTTCCGGCCTGTGTTTCTGCCACGGTTTCAGGTCTTTCCCCAGGAGATCTTCCAGGAAACCGCCCACGATGTGGCTGGCCTCCTGCTGCATGTCCGGCGTCACATGGGTGTAGGTGTCCAGGGTAAAGCTGGCACTGGTATGGCCCAGGATGCCGGACAGAGTCTTGGCGTCCACGCCGCTGGTGAGGGCGTGGGTGGCAAAAGTGTGCCTTAAATCGTGGAATCGGATCGCAGGCAGGCCCGCCTCTCTTAAGATCCGCTTCATCCAGTAGTAGGCGGCGCTGGGGCGTACCGGCTTCTCCGGGGCCAGAGGTTCCGGGAAGATCCACTGGCTGACGGCGTGCTGTTTCCGCTCCCGCAGCCGCTGGACGGTACTGGGCGGCAGGCGGATGGTCCGCCGGCCCTGGCTGGTCTTCGTCTCGCCGATCTCCAGCTCCCCGGCCTTGGGGACATTCACCGACCGAAGGACCTTCAGCGTCCCGGCCTTCTCATCGAAGTCCTGCCACATGAGGCCGCAGATCTCGCCCCGGCGGAGACCGGTGGTCAGCTCCGTGTAGAAGAAGTCCCGCCAGATCTCGTTGCGTTCCACTGCAGCCAGAAATGTCTCCATCTGCTCCTTCGTGAGGATCTGCTTGGGCTTATAGCTGGCCTTGGGCACCACGGCCCCGTCAGTGGGGTTCCGGGCGATCACATGGGCAGCCTCCGCGTCCTTCAGGCACCGGTGGAGCATGGCGTGGATGCGGAGCACCATGGTGTCCGACAGCTCATGCCCGTGTTCCGGGTGCTCGCGGACACGGCCCTCGTGTTTCAGCTTGCGGTACAGCTTCTGGATGTCCATGCGGGTCACCCGGGACACGATCTTATCCCCCAGATAGGGCTTGATGTAGCACCGGATGAATTGCTCGTAGCTGCGTAGGGTGTTGGGGCCGCAGGGTGGCCACGCCGTAGTCCTCCAACTCTCCCAGAGTCATGCGGCTGTCCTCGGTGAGCTCCACATCCTGAAAGGCCTCCAGGTCCCGGTGGAGCTTGTCCAGCAGTTCCTTCTGGTTTTTGGCCAGTACATACCGGAAGATGGGCTCGCCGTTTTGTTTGTGGCCCACCACGATGCGGCCCTCCCAGCGGCCGTCCTCCCGTTTTCGGACCATGCCGTCACCGGACGGCCTGCGTTTTGCCATAGGCTATCCCTCCTTGTTTGGGTCAAGCAGACTGCCGTCGTCCTCGTCCAGGGCCTCCAGGATCATGCGTACTCCCAGGCGGAAACCCAGGATGAAGTTCTCCAGGGCCATGGTGCTGCCGATCTCATTCTCTGCGTTGATGAGCCGGAGCAGCAGCGCTTTTTCTTTGTCCTCCAGCAGGGCGGTGAGTTTCTCCTCGCACTCTGCTGACTGTTCCATAGCCTTTTCCAGGGCAGTCCCCGATTTGACAATTTGATCATTGGGGGTGATGTTTCCAAAGTACAGATTTTCCAGTGTGTCGCGCATGTGTGCCGCCTCCTTTGTCAGCAACACACAATACCCGAACTTCCTTCCAATAGCTACCCCCAACTGCAACTATTTTCAGAAAGTTATCATCTGCGGGCAGGATTTTATCTTTGTATTGCGGTCCAGATTTTGATATGCCTGCCATAGAAAAAACCGCCTGCATCTCTGCAGACGGTTCCGGTGACAAATCGTTTCTCCCTATGGAGAAGATTGTCTCTATTCGTTTGTTTCGTCGTCCTGCACATCTCCAAAGAGGATGCGAAGATAATCCCGGCGGCCGTAGAGCACACGATCCACATAGACATCGTTGTCAAGAACTCGGTAAAAAAGTGAGGTAACTGCCGGTCACCCCAGCGCTCGTTCATCAGCCGGAGGGTGGCCTGTGTCCGCTCATAGTCCTGCATGTCCACGATGGCGTAGCGGCCCCGGCCATTCTTCGTCAGAAAAACCGGAGCGCCAACTGCCACGTCATGCAGAACCTCCGTGTAATTACGCAGATCAGAGATGGGTTTGATGTTCGGCATGGTATTCAGCCCCTTTCTTGCCCTTAGTATACCTCGATCTGCTGTAAAATTCAACAGCATTTTTTACTGCGGTTTCGTTGGCGATTGCTACCACCCCATGGTCATGCCGCCCATGTCCTGCCGGAGAGTTTCCTCATGGTCATCCGGCTTGTGGCCCATGGCGATCTTCTTTTCCTGGATTTTCCGCCGCAGCTTTCGGTCCACCCGCTGTCCCACCGGGCGGCGGGCGGTACCGAGTTGTCACGAAAGATCTGGCCCAGGTGGTGGAGCAGCCGGGTGGCCGCCAGGAACACATTGGGCCTGCGCACCCGGTCGAAGTGCTCCAGGAAGAAGGCGGCGTACTCGTTTCCCTGTTCTGCCGATTCATAGAAATACGTCCAGGCCTGCTCCCCGATCCTGTTTGACACCCTGCCCAGTGAGGTACAGTTTTCCAAGAGCGTACTGGGCATACTGGTTGCCCTGCTGGGCGGACTCGGTGACACTTGCCCAGCTGGTAGGCGGCCAGGGGGAAGCCCTCTGCCAGAGCTGTTCCAGCACCTGCACCTGCTCCGCTTTTTCCTCCCTCTGGATTTTCGTACTCCTCCAGCACCTCCTTGGCGCTCTGGTAGACCTCGGCCATCCGCCAGCTGGAGTTCCAGGCGAAGCACACCGCATCCTGATCCTCGTCCGCTTCATCTCTCACGCTGACATCCTCGAAGGTAAATGTGCCAAGCCGGAGCCGCTCCGCCTCCCGGATGACCATATTCTTGATGGCTTTGAATTCTTCTTGCTGTGAGAGCGGCAGGTATTCTCTGGGTGAATCCTTGTAGTAACGCTCCAGTTCATCCCGAAGAGCTGATTCCACTGCTTCTGGGCCACCTCTGAACCTTGGCCAACTCATCCACGATGGCGTCCACCTGCGCCTTCACCGGCTTTTTCAGGTAGCCGTAGACCTTTTTCCCTTGTGGCACTCCAGCATCCCGGCCAGCGTCTCCATCTGCTCTGATAATCGAACTGTGGCACAGGCCTCGTCTCCATCTCCTGAATGAGCGCCCCCATGCCGCACTTGGCTGTAGGACAGATCTTTTTTGCTGATACAGGGACAGCAGCTCGTCCCGGAAGATCTCATTGGACAGCTGGGAGCGCATCTTCTCGATACCCTTTTCTGTTAGAAATCCTTGCTTTTTTGGGTCCGCCGACCAGACCATCATGTGGGGATGGTGTTCTCATCGTGGAAGGCGGCACACCAACGAAAATTGCTTGGCGGAATTTTCATCGCTGTCGCCAATTGCTTGATGAGCCAGCAATAACCTGCGCCAGCTCTCACCGTTTTTCATAGCCCAGCCGGTGGGCATCCTCCCGTTTCAGAGAGTAGACAAAGGTCCACACCGGTCCGGTATGTCCGTTGATCTCCCCATGGTTTTCTCCAGATCGGCGGGACCGTCGGCGGAGAACAGTCCGTGGGAGCGGGGACGCGGCCATATACAGCTCAACGCCTTCGTCTGGTTGCGATGTACCGGCGTAGTGACTGCCGCCGCTCAGCCCCCTTTTTGGTAGCGGACGGGTGTCTTCGAAACTGATCTCACCGTTGGTCTCCTTCACTTCTTTGACGCACCGGACCCGGGCCTTTCGCAGCTCATCCGGGTCGATCTCTATATCAGCGGCCAGGATATTCCCCCATGAGGTTTTGGTCCACCGACAGCTTGAACAGCAGGTGTCCCATCCGTTTTCCGAGGGCCCCAGCTTGCCCTCCAGCACATCGGCGAGGACTCAGGGCAGGTAAGCATCGGCAGACTCCGCGTCAGGTAACCGGAGTAGAACCGGATGGCCTTTTCGATAAATTCATTTCTGGTAGAGCAGTTATCTCGCCGGTAGCGCGATTCCACCTCGGTCCAGGCGGATTCACTGAGCCAGACAGAATGTTTCTTATTTTCCTTTTTCAAATTCAAAATCCTCTCCTCATTGCATCAGCGCCGCCCGAAAGCCTGTCACAGCGGAGATTCAGGCGGCTTTTTGAAAAAAACAGCGCCAATCTCAAAGGCGAAAACTCGCTCATTCCGCTACTCTGCCTCTCCGTAGCGAACCCGCTCCCGCTGGGCCTCGCCGGGGGCCCCATTTTGCCCTGCCACGAAGCACCACCCGAAATCGGGCCAAATCCGCCCTGAAAGCCCCCAGTGGGGCAGGGACTCTGCCCCGCCCCCAAAGAGGGCACACAGCCCCTCACAGGCCGTTACACGGGGAGAGTCGCTTGCTGCAGGGAACAGCGTACTGCGGCAGAAAGATCCGGCAGTATTCCTCCGGCCCGGACACCAGATGCCGGCACATCATCTCGCCGCACTGAAACATCTGGAATACCGCATTTCGATAGCAGGCCTTGATTTCCTCACGGCACTCCTTCGCAAAGATTCTTTGTTCATCTGTCAGGGTTCCACGGTTCTCATCGCAGAGGAACAGGGCCACCCCGTCTTCGTCGATAGGATCTTCGTGCGTACGGCTCCACCGGTTGACAATGTACCGCCGCATGTCTATGGTGCGCTCAATGATTAGTACCTCGGTGTTTCAAATTCAGAGAAAAATTACTTGCGTTTCGGAGGTCCCTCTGTTAAACTGGGACACAGATCAGGCTGTGTTTTCCGAAACGCGGCAGGCCGCTGAACTGTTGCAGCAGTTCGGCGGTCTTTTGCAGGAACTGTCTTTTTGGGATCTGTCTGGCCATGCACCATACCGTTCCTGCCCTGCGGCCTTGTTTGACACGCACGGCGTTTGCTTCCCCTTGGCACTCTCAATTGTCGGTGCTCTGCGACAACGTCCTGGCGCTACTTCTCCGGGGAGTATCATCTCTGGTGATGGGTATTCTGTTTTCAAGGTGCAGTACCAGGAGGAATGTTTGGGACCAGTTTCCCATTGACAATCGGGTTTTTCAGTGATGTTAGACTAATAATAAAATTATTTTGACAGTCCGCGCTTTGATTGTATCGTAACACCAATTTCCGGCCGCTGTCAAGACTATTATAATAACATTTTATAATTGTCTATTTTGGGGGACGCCGACATGTGGTATGCCAAGATGTACTTCTCTGAGAAAAAAGAGGTTTTTTCCAATTTGATAGCCACGGGATCCAGGGCGTTCCCTTGACCTACAAGGAACTCCCGTTCCTGGAGAGCCTGCTTTCTTTTCTGGAGATGGACTGCGGGGAGCTGACTCCGGCGCTCCGCGGGGTCGCGGAGAACTGGGAGCGCTTGCTTCAGGAGGACGACCGGGAGGCGGGCACAGCCGCCATGGCGGAGCTGGGTCAGTTGAAGAGCCGGCACATCTATCTGGAACTTCTGTATGTGCGCTGCTATGACCGTTTCTCCCGGATGGGAGCGGGCATCCAGGTCAGTGAACAGGAGGACCGGGAGATGCTGGAGGAGCTGCAGGGCCTTCCGGAACAGCTCCCGCTGTCTCAGCGGCAGGTGCAGCGGTTCTTTGATTTCGTTCTGGATGTGGACAAGGCGGGGCGGGATCCCCAGCGGCAGGCATCGGCTCACTATTCTACGACGCCCCCAAGGACCCGTCCTTGTTCTTTTTTCCGTCCCATCCCCTCAGCTTTGAACCGGTGGAGCCGGGCCGGTGTTCGCCGGTCCTGTCCCCCTCCCATTTCGGACATGATTGACTACTCCCTGCGCAGCTGCGTGGAGCGCGGGATCACCGTCCGGCGGTGCAAGAACTGCGGCCGCTGGTTCCCTCAGACCGGCCGGGTCAGCGCGGAGTACTGTGAGCGCCCAGTGGCCTCCGGCCAGCAGACCTGCCGGGAGGCCGGGGGCCTTCCAGCAGTGGACCAAGAAACAGTCTGATGATCCGGTATTCAAGGCCTACCGCAAGGAGTACAAGAAGCGCTTTGCCTGGATCAAGGCAGGCCGTATCACTGACGAGCAGTTCTATGCCTGGAGCGAACAGGCCAGAGAGATGAAAAGAAATGCGACCGGGAGGTCATCACCCTGGAGGAGTTCAAGGACTGGCTGGGGAAGCCGTGAGGACGAAACGGCAGAAATGAACAGCAGGACGCCTTTGGGCGCGTCCCGTGTATTTTTTGTATCGGCGATGCAGATTTTAACTTTATCCCTGTTGTAACCTCCATTCACGCAAATACTTGAAGGGGAAAGGAATGACCGTCCATCCGTTTGCTCGTATGAAATCCACTTCAAGCAGTGGGAGGTATCTTTGGAATTGCAATGTTTGACCAGTTGAGCAAACCTTTCGGATTCTACAAGCATGAGGGAATGACCGGTTTATAGATTTGCCAAGATATCCTGAATAGTAGTACTGGGCATCATCTTTACAAAAATGGCGAATTCTAATACTCCGCCGAAAAGTGCTTCTTTATTTCGGGCGCTTTTGAGGGGCATTTCCAATTAAAACGCCGCTCTCCTCAAAAAATAAATCGGTTGATCTGTTTACCCAGGTTGCTCTTCAAATTGAGAATATGCCGTAATTCTTTTCTGCTAACTTTCATACCATGCTGGTTTATTGCATCCAGAATAATTTGGCATCGTGCTCTCTCGGTGCCGGACAAGCTACAAGCGTATTTCTGTATGGTTTCTACAAGCGGCATGACCGGGATTTGTTCATCATCTCGTGTCGCGCTAAGAACCAGCTTGAGGTCTTGCATATTGGGAAGAGTATAGCGGTCGGTGTCGTAAATGATATGGATGTTATCTTCCTCTTCATAGACAAGACCTTTGATCGTAGTATCGAACTTTCCATAGGGCGTTTCAAACGCCGCAGAAATTTTTCTCGTTCAGAATTATCCTCACAGAAAGATTGCTGCCACGATTCAAAATATAGTTCTCCACTCGGCTGTACGCGGAGCATATCATAACACATGGGTTTACTTTTGGTTCTTATAATCGAAAGTTGCCACGACAAATGTAATAGGCTTATTGAAACCCAGTTTAGACCAATCATAGCAGGTCATCTGCCGTCGGTTTACGTCGATCTTAATAGCAAGCTCCTGGATGACTTTTAGCAGTTTGTGGTCTTCTTTTTTCTTTCGTTCCGCGCCCATTCATCCCTGTTAGCTGAAAATCTTCGACCGTTATATGCTGTACAATACAATGCTTAGGTGCTTTCGAATATTCATCATCTTCCGGATGCTCTTCATAAAACGGAGGATAATGTATGATCCGAAGTAGTGCATCACCTTTTTCTGGAGTCCCCTCCATAAGGGTCACTTCACTATATTGCGCCAGTTCATAACGCAGCATGGAGATTAATGTACGAGAGTGCTCGTCTTGTACGGTGTCCTCCCAAGTATAGGGGCGTCTCTCTTAAGCGATTTCTGATTCCTGTCATACTATCGACCGAGCCAGATACTCCCAGATGGGTACTTTCATCAAGGGAAACTATTGTCAAAGATAGATACGGAGATAGTGATGTTTGCACATCTCGCAAAAACTGATGTAAAATCCCGACTTTACAATTTTGATAATCAGTCAACGAGCCAAACTCCCAAAAAGGTACGGTATTTCTCCGCCTTTGGTTAAGCGCTCCAATTACAAAGTGATCTGTACTTTTACCAGGATCGTCTCGCAATGCCCGCCGCAGTATGTAGCATTCAGGATCAAACAGATATTGCGGTTTATTTTTGCTATCTTGTTTGATTCGGACATTGCTGAAGGTTTTGACATCCAGCTTAACACAGCAATCTTTTGCAAATGAAATTTGGAGTGTCCAAAAAACTGGCCAATACTTCTTTGCGGTAATAGAACCAGTTGGGTTGCATGTAATACAGCTTTCCGGTCACATTATGATATAGTTCACCGTTTGTTTGGATACCGGGAAGCGCATTACACGAAGTAACTGTGCCAAAAGGTGTTTTTTCGTTTCAGCCAACTTCTGCGCGGTGATTTCCTGTACTCGCACATTATCTTCACAGCATTCCAGCGCCTGTTTGAGCGAGTATTGTTCAACAGAAGTGCGATGATATAAGATATAGCAACTTGGCCCCCACTCATACACGACGGCCAACGCTCTACACTCCTGTAGTGCGATATCTGGAACCCCACTTTTCCAATAATTACCTTGATCTCGCTTTGCTTCAAAAAATTGTAAAATCCCTTGCAATTGCTTCAAAATCAAAAAGCAATCTCCATTTGATTGGTCTGAATCACAAGAGAAACCTCCTTATATAATCCAACGCGGGCTGGTCAAGTTGGCCGGTTGGAAGAAGTATTCCAGGCACTTCGATAAGCCGCCCGTCATTGCTGCAGGATGGCCTCGACACGCCGTCTGAGAATAGGTTTACGATGAACGCTTTTTTGCCGCCTACCGCATCCAATTTTTTCAGAACTTTTGCCCGCATTGGGCTTTCCTCTACCTGCATATTCCATTTCCAATGCTTAAAATCAAAGAAGACATCTCCGTCAGTAACAAAATCAAATGATTCGAATTTCTCCGGATCTTCGATTTCTTGTAGTATGAGCCCCAGTTCCTTCTCTAAAATAAATTTGCCTGCTACCTCTCCCAAAGCGCCTTTATAAATATTCTGGAACAGAAGGGCTCATAATATATGGACCAGTTCCAAACTCTGTAGCCCATCCGCGATTGATAAAATGCTCTTTTAATCCTGGGTAAGACAGGATTTGCGCAAGACGTGCTTCTTCTTCACTTACGGTAGAAGGAAACAATCCCTCTGGAAGACTTGCCGCAAACTGCATTTTATCTTGGCCACAAGAGAGGATAACTTCGAAAAGTCTCCTTTTTTGTGCATAGAAATAGCAGTGTCTATCTTGTGCCAGCGGGATATAGTAGGTGCGTATCATAGAATTTCCATCAAGGCATCGTGTCCAGCCCTTGGGTGTTGGAGGACCGTTTGACGTAGGGATTTCCAAAGAGCCATGGTTTCTTCGGTCCAATCGACATTTAACATCCGCAAAATATATGCATTGCCTCTGGTCGCTTTGCGTTCCGCTTTATTATGGGTATGATCAATGCAGATTTCTCCACCACCAAATCGATTCTCGCCTTCCGCAACGCCTCCATTTCCGGATTTAAAATACGTCCGTTCAGACAGGCGAGATCCAAGTCATATAAAGTTTTCTCTGTGGTAAATAAATACACAGACGGATTTTTTAAGAAAGTTCGCCCCATACGCCCTACTGCCTGAATTACATCTCGCGTAATCTGACCATGAACACTATCGCTTTTTGCCGTAGGCTACTTTGAGCAGAAGCATTTAGCGGGCGTCTCCCCGAAAAACGGCCGATACCATCTTTGAGTAGACGATTCAATGTGCGGTAGGAGATTTCATCATTTTCATATAGACACTCTACCTGAAAGCAGAATTTCATCAATTCCTGCGCGCTCAAAGAGCCGTCCTCATTTAGGTTCACGACGGTGTGTGTGATATCTCCCAAATACAGAGCCTCAAAATCCTTTTTTTGAAATCGGGGATCTTTTTCATCATATTCAGTATTCAATGTAACAAGATTGCTTAAATATTGGATAGGATACTGTAGATTCTGCCCCGCCCCAAGTGTCTGATAGCTGGATAGTACAAAGCGTTTGGCACCGGTTTTGCATATCTTGAAGCAAACGGTCTTTGTTTTCCTCAAATTGTTCCCCACTGCGCAAGATGACCATTTCTCCAACGGCCTGTGGAGCATATATTTTTTGCAAGTCTTTCAATGCGTCTCGTAGTGAATTTTCATCCATCGCTCGTTTCCCTGGCATGGGCAATACTTGATTCAAACTGAGAAACGCACGAATATCTGGGTGTGTCCAAAACGCTTTCATCGCTGTCAGCATATTGCAATATCGATTCTGGACGTATTCTTCGGCACCCAAAGCTGTAAAACGATGTGTATATTTTTGTGCCAGCGTTCTTTGAGAGAAAATATCTTCCAGTCGTTCCGAGAGCAACAAGTGATCCTTGCCACGGTCTACCACCTGTAAATTGATTTGAATTCGGCCCTCTTTGTATGGACGCCACAGCATTTCCAGCTCTCTCTGTATGGAGGCCCTTGTTTCATCAGAAAGTTCATGGTAATGCTCTTTCAGTTGTTCCTTTATATATTTCAAATTATAATTCCCAAGGACAGTGGGCAATGCTGCAGTTGCGGAGAGCCCAACAACTTTTTTTGCTTGCCGACACAGGTATAACAGGACGTTTTCCGGCGTATTTCGCATCTGTAGATATTGCGAAATAGGTTTGGGCTCGATGATGGTCATCGTCAATAAATTCAAAAGGCGAAATCCGGTTTCATAAAAGGATAAATCGGGAGAAATCACATCCTGTAGGGATCGCCCACCCTTGTTGCCTGTAAGTTCTTCTGACATTAGGCGTGTTTGTTCTGACGTCAAATCGAACTGCCGGAAAATACTTTCGGTCGCGGCAGCTATGGTATAGAGGTCTTCCGTTTGTCGTCTGCCCTGCGTTGACCAGCTTGGTATAAGATTCGGCCCATCCGTATACATATCTTTGAAAACGCAGCAAAAATACATGGATTCTCCGCAAAGATTTTGAAGTACAATACGTGGCTCATCTTGGGTGCGCATAGTACTCGTCTTTGCCCTCGAAGTGAATCTGAACTTGAGCATCTGTTTGATTGCACACTGCGCGTATGTGTGTGCGATTTCCGTCTAAAACAGTGTGATAGGAAGTATCATGAAATAGGAAGTTCCTTCCTTTATCAATTGCTGTATCTACAGTTTTCATGCTGTAGTGGAGGGCACCTTCCTGATAGATATCCTGCGCTTCTTTTAAGAGTTTTTCCCATGTTATCGTGCGACCAGCCTCATAAGTCTTTCGGACCGTCTCAATTCACGGGATATTTGATGGGTGGTAGCGCCCCCGATAAACCTGCAAGAATAATTGTAGGTAATCCGCTCGTAGATCAAGTGCCCGATCAATCAGGCTATCTAAGATAACCGACCGTGAAGCATCAAATTCATCAATGCATACAATCTTATTTTTCAGCATCCGCTCAGATAAACAGTCAAAGCTTGGTTCTACCAAGGATATATTGCGCGCCATTAACTTTTTTGACGGATAACAGGAGCACTTTATATTCCGTCCAGAAAATAGCTGGATAGAAAGTTGCCATCCACTTGTATTTTTCCTTATTTCGGATCGCATCCCGCCGGGGCCTGGCCCCCTGGAAAAGTCTTTTGAAGGTGTACTTCCAGTTCACGCCGAAATTGAGTTTCCAGCTTCTTACGGATCTGGTCATCAATATGTTTCGTTATGTCTTTGCCTGCCTCGCCAAATTGTTGCTGATATTGTTTTTTCTTCTGGCAAGCAGATAAAAGTTCCTGTATGCATCCGTCTGAAACTCAGGCGGAATGTTTTCTGTTAAAATAACCTTCTCCACGTTTGAGACAGCCCAGAGGACAGGACCAACACTTCTTTTTTGAATAGAGCGCCTCTACCATTCTGTTCATAGATACTCCAATTCAGATAAAGGATTCATCTTCAGGCAGATTTTTTTTTGTTTAAAATAACCTTCTCCACCTTTTTGAGACAATAGGACAGGACCAACACTTCGTATTTTTTGAATGAGGAAGCGCCTCTACCATTCTGTTCATGGATGACCTCGCAATTTATAATGACTCTTTTAATAAAGAATAACAAATTAGTTTTTTAAATAGAATCTGAATTTTCCACCTTTTTCAATATACGATTGGTAAATCGCCTGGATTGTTTCGTATGTCAAAGCCGCCAGATAATCCGGTAGAATACAATCCATTAACAGCCCACTGCCGTTCGTCATCAATTTGAGGCATATAATGTTTTCCAAAGTTCATATCTCAATGTGGGTGAACCTCCAAATTTATAATCCGACTTTTTCTTTGGAAAGAAATAACAAATTGAGTTTTTTGAAATGTGTTCAAAAACTATTCCCCAGTATCAAAGGCGGCATTTCTCATTCCGGTCAATGCGGTAATTCCTTTTGCTGGTCATTTTCGGCGTGTTTCTGGATTTATGGCACCAAATGACAGAAAAATGTTCTGCTCCCATACAACTTGAATTGGGCAGATGTGACGAGTAAGTTTTCTTATCTGTTGTCGCCCCTTCAAATCAAATTTTGTATAATCAGAAGCACAGACATTTTCGTTTTATCGATAGCCTATAAATTACTTGAAGTGTTTGTGGAAGCATCTCGTTCTGCATTAAACAAGGCCTTACGCGAACACGTTGTTTCAACTGTTGTACTTCACTGTGGGAAGAAATCTTCCAGTGGAGATATAAGTGAATTCTTTTTGTGATTGACTCAAAAACTGGCTAATGGAAATTGAATCAAACACCATTCGAGCTTCATTTTTAAATCCGAATGTAGGATGATAAAGTTTATATCTTCGTTGATTGTGAGGCCCGGTCTCGTGCTTTAGTTCAAACGCCATGAGTTTCTCTTCACTGAGCGTCTGGGAATAGAGATGTCTTCACGAACCCGCTGTTCAGAGCAAGCCTCCTCTGGATATCTTTCAAATAAAATGCGACAAATTTCTTGTAGTGTTAGGCCACAGGATACATTTGTTTCAGTCTCTAAAATTGAAAGGATATGTAGTAGTCTAGTACGACTCATATGATCCCTCCACAGTTATACTTTAAGTAGCCTGAGTGTTTTGCCGTGTTTTTTCTTTGTGTATATGATGTAGATTTTGCACTACTTACAGATTTCTTTACCTTACGGCTCAGTTGCATAGGGCCATGTGTTGATACCGCCGAATTCGTAGGATGTTGGTGTAGCCCAGTTCCGCCAGGGCAGAGGATGCCGTCTTGCTGCGGTTCCACTGCGGCAGCACACACCAGAACTGCGGAATCCTTTTCAGGGGATCACCTCAGCGGCTGATATCCTCGTCGGTCTCCCACCGGCATCGGACCGCGCCGGGGATGTGGCCGTTGTCGTACTCGTCCTGCTCCACACATCCAGGATGGGTGACTTCCTGGGTGTCCATCATCTCTTTGGCATCTTCCTGGGTGATTTACTGGTATCCATCTGCGGGTTTCCGCCGCACCCGGTCAACAGCAGAAGAGATAAGAGTGATAGGCAGGATTCGTTTCATTTGAGTTCCTCCAGAAGTCCGGCGGCAAAGGCTCTGTGCCCCCTGATCCATAAAGTGGACGCCGTCATAGGCCAAGGGGATGTCCCATTTCCCTGCGTCAACAAAGCGAGAATCCATTTGTTTTTGCCAGGGGCTGGCTTGAAACCGGGCAAAGGTGCGGGAGGCGTCGATGAGTTGCTGACGGAACCCCACGCTCCCAGGTCATCGGCGGTGGGGCGATCAGCAAGTCTTGCTTCCGTCAAGGAAGTGCACAAAGGAACCGATCGCCTCTCAGCGGCCTGTTCCGGACTTCGTCCCTGGAGCAGGTCGTTGTGGTCAGCATGACGATTAGCAAATCGGTATCAGCAGGGAGTCTGGAGCAGCGGCGAGGAGATCACCCTGCCATTTCTGCCCCGCCTGTTATAGACTGTCCAGCCGGTTTCCTCGGCCAGGATATCCACCCACCGGCTGTCCGGATTATAACGGACACCAGATAGGAGCGGGGTCGTAGCCGTAGGTATTAGAGTCACCGAAGCAGATGGTGTTCACTCCGCTACTCCCTTCTGACAAATTCATGTACCTCATTCGATTTCTCAAATCGTTTAGAGGATTAATGGCATATGAGCAAAGCGGTCGTGCATGCACAGCCGCTTTGTAGCTTTATTCCTGACTTATTAACACTTGCGACCTATCGCCAATGAAAATGATTTTCAGGAATATTTGTGATAATCAACTCGCGACCTTGAGCCCGGTTGTGTGCACTGTGGAACATCTCGTATTCTCGAATAAGATAATTTTGATATATTTCTCGTACTAAATCACAATCATCATATGTGACAATCCAAGGAACTATTTGTAAACTTTCATGGATTACACGCTCTAAATTGCGATGATCTGCTTCGGTATAGTATTCTCCTGCTCATACAATGACGACTTTCCCTTTAACACATATGGGGATCAATGTAAAGAACAAATCATTATTATGCTGTGCGCACAATGTAGCAATTAGTGTGCCATGCATCAACGTGATACAAATGTGAGTACTGTCCCTTAGGTCTGCGATAGTCTGTATCCGCTCTATGATGTTGTCTTTGTTGAATCGACAATCAACAGGATATGCACTGGCTTGGTTATTTCCTCCAAGGGGACAGAAGCAAACAATACACCAGAATAGTTTACTCGATTCAAAAGAGGTAGAAAAACCATCCAGCAAAGGAAGTTCAGCATCTGAATATATTTTCTTTCTCGATCGGCGCTCTTCAAAGGTGATTGGCGTCACTCGAATAAGCTCGATCAAGTCCCTGTTTGATTTAATACCGCATCCCAAAAAATGGTAGATGGATGTCTAAACAAATCGTTTATGATTGCTTTCATCCTCAAATTTTACAGCATCACCTGCTCAGGCGCAAACCCCCAGGGTTTGAGCATCTTCCTGATTTCAACAGGAGCATGACAATATGGACATGTATCAAGACCATCCTCTTTATGTCCAAACCAGTTACATTCGCTACACACCAGAATATCGTTGAAATAATCCTTGTTGCCGAAATAGAACTCTGCCTGATTTGTATCATATCCATGTGGCTTCGGACTTGCGTAAATACCACCACTTTTATAGATTTTTTATCAATTGTCACAAATCGTCCTGGGGCATACTCGCTGATGGCAACAGCAATATCACGCTCGGGGGCATATTTGACCACACGAGGATATTTCTTTCCATATGGAGACTCTTCCTCTACGAAGAATCTAACAACATTTTTAGGGAATGAGTACGATGGAATGAAACCCTCTGAGTAAAAAACATCAAACGCGGGGGTCTGTTCATCACCATGGATGTATTCCTTACGATTTCTTTCATCAAGGACCTTATTCCTTATTTTTAGGAACATTTCTCTGGTACCTGTAGTTGGGAAATCCAATGAATCCAGATACTCAAGGAAACTCACCCCATAGCTTTCGCAGAAGTCGACAATACCAATCTCTGCAATACTATCGTAGCCGCCCATCAAATCGCTGAACATAAATGCATTTAATGCTTTCATATTCAAATGACGTTGCTCAATTTTGGGATTGTTTCTGTCAATCCAAGGATGACGAGGTTCACCAGAGATCATCTCATCTGGATTTTGGAAGTAATGACTGTCGTGCACACCACCAAAGGCATACGTAACGATAGTCGATATTCCTGCATTTTTCGCCCCGCACGACCTGCCCGCTGCTGGTAATTTTCTCGCATTGGCGGAATATTTCTAAGGCCGACGGCAGTAAAGAGAACCAATATCAATACCAACTTCCATGGTTGTCGTACAACTCAGTACATCAATCGCATCTTCGCCGTGCTCGCCAACATCGATATCTTGGAATCTTATCTCATAGTCCTCAGTTCGACTAATAGTTCCACTTTTTACATCCTTGTGAGACAACTGTGCAGTATGTTCTTCGGTATCTATTCTGTGGATGCCAGCTTGCATATTCATTGTGTTTAAAATGGGAGTTCTCCAAAAATCAAATCTTGACAACTCATCATAGTTGATTATATGAACATTTTCGCCCCTAAAGCAAACGCCACAAAGGTTTCCGAGTTTGAACGGAGAAATTTTCCCGCAGCGGCCACAACGGAACCATTTGAAGTTTTCGTCTGTAATATGAATTTGGACAGACGACAGCTTAATATAATACTTTCCTTGACTGGATGCCTCAAAAATTCTGTTTTTACTGATTCCAGTAGTTCCTTCATCTCTGATTCATCCAGAGACAGTATGGTTTGTGCCTCGCGGACTAAATCCTGGTCAAGTTCTTTATAAAAATCTCCACCAATCCCAAATCTATCATTGTCGGTTTTGCTTCTACCTGGAAGTGATCTTCTAATATCATCTGAAATCTGGTTGCCTAAAGCCGCATTAGTATCCATGACATCCCAGAATAGTAAAACCAACACCTGATATAGTATTTTTTTATCAACTGTTATATCATTGGCGTCCAGCTCATAAATTACATTATCTAAAGAATCCTCTATCGGAGCCAAAAAAGCCGAGACCAATATCCTTAAAAAGAGCGCGGACTCTCAGTGAAGAATATGAGCAATTGTTCATTATAATCTTCTGGTGGAGTAGAAAAAATAATCTGAAGCTAATTTTGCGTAGTCGACCTTTCTTCTTCCCTTTACTTTTCTTACAAAGATATTTTTATCCGTGTCAAATTTCAATTTGCTCTTTCCGGAGAAAAAGGATAGATCCTGCTCAATGCATACTTCAAGAAAAGCAGGGTAGAGCTCTCTCATCGAAAGGCCTTCCTCAGCCATTTTTTGCCTGCCAATATAACCGCCTGTCTAAACGCATCTGCATCTGAAGACTTCGACAAATCCAGGGCCAATTTTGCGGCGTTTTGTCGAGAATCAGAGAATAGCAAAACCTTTTTTCCCTTGATTGACGAAATCTGATCTGGCAGGTTGCAATTCAAACTGAGCCTTTGTCAGATTGTAGAAGGGAATGTTTCCCTTTGTAGCAAAATCAGTCGGTTTTTGCAGCGGCATAATTTTTCGGCATTTGGGGCACTTTCCAAAAATAAAGGTAGTTCCCTTTGCTGTCGATTTTCAGTGTATAAAACTCTTAGCAGATTAGGGTCATCCTTAGGCGTAGTAAAGAGCTTACCAGTGAATGGGTCTAAGGCCCCCAGTTTATCACCTTTTTCAAGGATATATCCATCAGGGACAATGTAAAGTAGCATCTCTTTGAGGTCATCGCCGCTCCCACTAATACCCTTACGAGGGAATACGTACCAGAATTCCTGCCCCGCTGTCTGCTTCACATAGACCTTAAAGTATAATGCGCCACATTTCGTATGATTAACCAGTTCATAAATCTTACCACCACAGCCACATTGCTCTTTAGGTGTCGAGATAACCTTGCCAAGTGGTAGCTTTTTCTCTGTCAGAATATTTTTTGCGTCAGGACAATGAGGATTTGAACAGGCGTAAATACCCCTGCAATCCTCTAACAAACATGTGGAGCCGAACTGGAAAAAGCAGGTTATCGTCTTTTTCAGCCATTGAAACTATAACCAGCAATGCATCTAACGCATCGTCTGCACAAGCATCTGCGAATATTGAGGTTTTTATCTCGCTATATGATTTTGCACCTTCACGACAGATTCGATACAAATCGATAAAACCTTGATAATATGGGAGCTTATCATACAGCCAGGCTTTGGCGGTGTTTAAATCGATAGAAGCTGGAAGGTGTTCATGGAATATTGCCGACGCAAAGTCCTTGATTCTCTGAGTAGCTTCTTCACCATATACCTGTGTTGAGCCGAGGGCTGCTAATTGATTTGCGTTAGTGGGAACCAGCTTATATTCTGGCAATTTTTTCCTTTGAACCAGTTAAAAATACACAATCAGCCGCCTGCTTCCCAGTAAGTCCTTCATAGAAATCATTACGAGCCTTTTCATCATCCGGCATACTTGCAGTCGTTAAGATAAACTGAACATCATCGGCGGTTATCCCAAGACGGTCAAATAGGCGGTCGAGCAGAAAAGCAATTTCCCCCGCCAGCAGAGCCACGATACATATGTGCCTCATCCAAGACAATCAAAAGCTTGTTTCCTGTTGATTCATGTAGCCATTCTTTTGTGTTGTCCCAAATATTAGATTCCAGTTTTCGCATCAACATATATTCGAGCATTGAATAGTTTGTGACAAGAATATCTGGAGGGCACTGCTGCATCTCAAACCTGGTAATCAACTCAGCGTCATACGGAGATGGCGTGTGTATATTTTGCTCTAAATGCTCAATGAAAAGTTTGATTCCATTTTTTTGCCATATCGAGCAGGATATTTGTTAATCTTTTTAGACCGTTGATCTTGTTTAGCTGCTTTCTTTTTTGATCCTCTTCCGAGGCATTTTCGTCTACTAAATAGCGTTCCCTATACGCCTCTGCGAGTTTCTTGTTTTCTCCAGGTTTAGGTACGCCAGCATAAGATGTGCGCCCAGTATACATTCAAAATGAGGGATTCGGGTGGCATGAGTATCTTGGGTAAATATTTTGAAAAATTCTTCACCACCCATGATTTTGCGGAATCTGGCAAGTTGGTCAGAAACCAATGCGTTCATAGGATAAATAATGAGCGTTCTAACCGCATTTTTTCGGAAAGATGCAGGGCGATTTTGGGCTTCTGCAATACATTTTACCATAATTGGCCAAAGGAAACATTCTGTTTTACCTGAGCCTGTACCGGTCGACACAAATAGATCCTTTCCCAGACTAAAGTTTTCTAAAGCTTCAACCTGATGCTTAAATGGTGTAGAAAAGATTCCTAACTTAGCATCCACCAACTTGAGTAGAGAAATCTTTACGCCGGCATCGACATTACTCAAATTTCTAATTCCATCTGCAACCTTTTCATATGAAGCAGATGTCTCAATATAGGGCTCTTGTGCAATATTTACACTTGATCTGCTATCTTCGCCAAGTAAGCTATCTGCATAGAGAAGCAACGTCTCGCTATTAGCGAGGTAATCTGATTTGATATAGTTAGTTAGGCGGCTGCGAATTGCAGCATAATATTCCTGCACACCCTTAGTTTCTGACATTGTTCTTACCTCCCTAACTTCAATACCGATATTAGATAGCATTTTTTTTCGATGGTCGGCAATATGCTATTTTTACTAATAAATCTTGTTTTGTTAAAAGCGTTTTGTTTTGGCCATGCAAATAAGAGCATAAAATAATATTCCCGAGTCGGTAGTTGTGCCGAAATACGAATTTCTGAATAAGTATCATCAAGATTGTTAAACCATGCGATGATAGGGGCACCGTATTTTTGCTTTTAATGCACAATACAATCGCCGCATTTCAGAAGATGTTAATCGCTCGTTGTCGCTATCTAATGGATCCTCCTTAAAAAGAATTTGACTATCTTTATAGATAAGTGTCCTATACATCGATTTATTGCTACTACGGGCAATTGACTCTGGAGTGATCTGTTTATCACTCCAGGAGGACGATGGTGGCTTGTGCAATGTGGGATTGAAAAATTGTAGATCTTGAACTTCGATATCTCTTTCTTCAAAATCCAGAGGGGTATATTTTGTAGAAATATACTGCTCAACTGATAGCGTATCTCTGAGCATGGCATCAAATAAATCAACGCTGTTCATACCTGAGGGACAGTATAGCCCCAGTCCATTCATCCAACAACTTGATTCAGGAATGCCGAAAAATAAATGTCCATCTCCAGTATAGATCGTCCTTCCATAATTGGCGGCAATGCTATAATTTTCTCTCATCCGAAAATAGGTATCCAGTTTCCTCATAAACCTTTCGGATTAGATGAGGAAAACTATGCAATTTGTTTCCATAATTAGAAAAGCAAGACGGATTCAATCCCAAATTTCTCTCATATTGCAGTAATAAACCTTCGATGTTTATGGCCTGAAGTTGCTTACTGATGCCAATTCGACCATCTATACAACTCAAAGTCATGGTTAGCATCCATAATGCTACCGCTGAATAGCATACGCGATATATGAAATCAGCATCTGCTTCACCGGAATATCGAGCAATAGATAGATCATTCGATATTATATTCAGTAGCCTATTCATTGCCAAACCACCCTAATAATAGTGACTTTTTGCTTGCATTTTCCCTGTTCTCCAGCGTATTTTTTGCAGCCTATCCGATACCTCGTAAGGTCTGCAATCAAGTGCCTCAGAAGAATAGGGAAGGATTGAAAATGCAAGGTATTGCACCAACTTTTCTTCTGAAATCATTCTTTGGGATAAAAGCATTGTAACGTCAGCACCAAACCCCAACTGTTTCATTATTTCATTACAGAGGCGCTCCGCTCTCCCATTTACACTCTTATGTGCCACAGAAGTCCATTCTTCTGGAATTACCGAAGCATCCTCGTCAATGATGGCCTCAGAAAAGAAGCCTTTAATTCTGCTGACATTTACGTAGTTAAAATACAAGAGAATTTCTTGGGGGAGGTATGCCATTGTTCGTTCGTAGTTGAACGTAATGAAGATTATTCTGCCTTTTATACTTCTAAGGATGGAAATTAACTCCATTTCATTATAATTATTGAGGAATCCATCCAAAACACAGATTCGAGTTTCCAACCTCAGGTAATTCAAAATATCATTACTGGTAACTTCTGATGTATAGGATAAAACTTTAATTTCCTGTGAGCCACAAAGGGTATTTGACACACACTTAGCTAATGCGATCCCTGCTATCCGATTGCAAATGATAGGTTTGTCTTTGAAATAGAATGTCGCCCAGAAAATCAACTAATAAAAAAATACTCATCCGTACTGCTATCCACCCCGATACTGCTAAGATTGTATCCGAGGTATTCAGAAAAATTCGTCTATATCAACCGGGCAAAGTAAATTATCGCTTTCACGGTATATTTTTTTGCATCTAAATCTTCAGCTACTTTTTGAATCTCAGATAATTTACTTTGTAATGTATCGATAGTTGCTTGTTGCCCAGATTCTCTTTTTTTGCCGTGTCAATAGTAACCTGAGCTTCTCGTAATTCAGCCTTTAGTTTTTTTAATTCAGCATCAAGAGTAGTGTTTACTGAAATGGCATCGTGCAGTTCTTTTCGCTGTATGACCTCAGTTTGCTCAAACTGTTTGATTCGGATAATCTGGCACTCTAATTCTCCCTGTAAAGTTTCTATCGTTGCAGACAAATACAGCAATTTTTGCTTTTAATATTCCAATTTCTTTAGACTTTTCTTGTTTTCTGAATCCTTTTCCCTGATTTTCGGTCCTATACTTTTTCCGCTCTTTCTCCAGGGCCTCAGGGCTAATGGACAAAGTCGACGCAAGATGACTATTTCTTTGCTTTTCTAATGCTACAATGGAGATGGCGGCCGAAAGAACAGAAGCATACTCTTTGCTGACTGGATTTTCTGTCAATCGAAAATACAATTCTACAAAATTGGGGGAGTATTGATGTTTGAAAAGCCTTTATGTAGGCTTCACTTTCTGTGTCTCCCGCCTTAATCAGTTCTTCTATCTGTTGTCTAACACCTGAAATCCACCTATCAAATAACCCGTCAATCATGTTTGTGACAAGTTTAGAGTTACTATTCTCATACAGCAATTTTATGACCTCTGTCTTCAGAGATAGCCTGTGGCCGGTATCCTCGAGCTATATCATTAAAAAAGCACGTGATTCTTTTTAAAGCCTTGTATCATTTCTTTGTAGGGATAAACCTGGCAAATAGTTTGAATATCTTTTTCTGTTAATAAGTGAAAATATTTCATACTATACCTGCCTTTATAAGCTCTAAAGCTTTGCTATTTATCCGCTTGCTGATTCGGCACGTTTCAAGATATGTTTGAGCAACTGAACTAAGAGGACACTCTCTAAGGAGTGTTTCATCAAACGGGATTGTAACCTTGTAATAAGCCAGAGCATCTCTAAGAATCGCTACTCTGCTTTTTGAAATAACTTCTGGTAAATGATAAATCTTTTCTGGATAATTGCTTTTATACTTTACAATCTTACTGAAACGTGTTAGAAAGTAAGTTCCAGCGGAAAGTTCCCCGATAACCATCAGAATCTATCAAATAAAAACGATCCGACTCTGTTACCCTTTTTTGTTGCGGTGACCTGCTCACACGAGTTGACAAGCTGCAAATGCTGGTTCTTACGTTGCTCAATTTGCATATTAACATTGTTACGACTAATTCGAACTGGGAGTGTTATGTCCAGTTCAAATACATCATCAAATAGTTCCAATTTATCATTTTCGCAGGAAATATTGCTATGCGGAACCAAAGTAAAAGAGGAGAGTAGGTACACTTTCTTTTTATTAGAACACAAAACCCCGTCTACAGAATATAAGGGTGGCCATAGCGGTGTTATATTTTCAGAAACCTCTAAACTATAGTTGAAATACGAGAACAGATTACTTAGGTCAGGAGTGACGGATAAAATTTCAAGCGTTGCTCCATATAGTGCTCCCCAGGGCATTGATTTCATCAACTGCACTGATTGCAATATTTTCACCCAAATCAACAATTTTTTTGAATTATTTTCTGGTTTTTCGCAATAATATAATAGCTGGTTTATTTGTATAGATCTTTCCGCCAACAATTCGCCGAGCAAAATTTCCAGAATTTTCTCCTAAAAAGTAATTTTGAAAAAAGTGGGAAAATCATTATTGCTTAGTATCTCATAATGCGAACGGTAATTTGCGCCCGAGATTGTAATATAACAATCGTTAGTTGTAAGTTTTAATGGGGAATTGCACCATGCTATCTGGTGCAAAATTCTGATGATTAATTCGCACTTTCTCATAAGGAGGTGAATTATATGTAGGATGAAATTCCAAAATGCAAGACTTATCTTCAAATTCCTGTAATTTTCTCTTTAGGGAAAGACACCGCCGCATAAAAAAGATTTTCTGCTTAATATCGAAATATATTTCAGTTCTACTATGCGTTCGTTTTGTGCCGCATTTAGTGCACCGGCGATTCCTGTACTTCCCAAATACAATTCACACTCTCTATCGCTGTTTCCGCGACGATGACGAAAGTGAGGTGCTTTCTTTGTGCTATTTGTATTGCAATATATACTTCCTCCCCCACAGCATAAGCACTCATAAAGAAAGGGCTCATCTATTCTGTTTTTGCAGCTATATCTGCTGTTACAGGGATTTGCAGTAGT
>VOFI01000336.1_pt1 | contig 34001 bp, 51 predicted proteins | sample 5384131 | NCBI WGS metagenome assembly VOFI01 (sample SAMN12384728, study PRJNA508395) | human gut metagenome | isolation source: healthy gut H | host: Homo sapiens
GATGTGAAAAAGCAGCCCCCTTGCTTATCAACAGTTGGAAAGCCGCGATAGACAAAACGGTCAATACCGACACTCCGCCCAAAGAAAGCTTTGGTGTATTGGTATCAGCGGAAATACTCAAGGCCGTGTCAAATGAACTTGAAAGCGATGACAACTACGAAACATTGCCTGCTCCCATTATCCCGAAAGAATACACCGTCTTTGTGAACGGCATCAAACAACTTGATTACGAGGACCGGTATATGTATCTTTTGACGACCTTTGGCGGCTTAAGTGCCCATGCAGTCGCGAATCTAACAGCGATGCCGTTAGAGCAAGCCAAGAACAGGATTTCGTCATTATCGGCAAAAGCGCAGGATACTCCCGAAATAAAAGGACTTGGCTTTGCTTTATCAGTCCGGCTGTTAACAGAGTTCAAAAGCCCAAACGGCAATCCGTTTTCAAAGATAAATATCCCACAGTTTTTAATCACTACTCTGGAACACGATTATCAGCTTGTTATGCGGAAGCAAAGGCAAATCGACCACGGCATCAAATGTTGGAAAGGAAACAAAAAAACATGAAAACACCTGTAAAACCAAATCAAAGAACCGCCGCTAAAAGCAAGGGATTTAAATATACGAAGCCGATTGTAGTAACAGCGGTGTCTCTGGCAGTGGTGATTGCCGCCGTTATCATTTTGCCGAAAGTACTCGGCGGAAATGCAGCGGTTACGAGAATCACCACATACAACGTGGATGAAGTTGCCTACGGTAATGTAACACAGACTATCAGCGGAAGCGGAACACTCACCCCATTACTAAGGAAACACTTACATCTTCCAAAGGCGGTGAGGTGGAAGAAGTCAACTTTACCGTTGGGGATGAGGTTACTGAGGATGCTGTAATCGCTGTGATAGGCGATGAGGAAATCACAGCCCCTTGTGATGGTATTCTTTTGGAACTTCCTATCGCCGCTGGCGATGAAGTGGCTGTTGGCGGCTCTGTGGCAATGGTTATGGGCAAAGATGGATTTACAATGGGAATCGCCGTTGATGAAACAGAAATCTCTTCTGTAGCACTCGAACAAGACGTCACCTTTACCATTGATGCGATCAGCGAAGAATATACCGGAAAAGTAACCCAAATCTCTTATAACGGCTCCTCAAGCGGCGGTTCCGTAGCGTTCCAAATTACGGCGGCTGTACAATATGTTGAAGATGTTCATCCAGGCATGACCGCATCGGCCGAAACCGTTATCGAGGATAGTGGAGAAGGCTTGCTTGTCCCCGTTGATGCTGTAAGGACTTCCGGTGACGATAACTATGTATATCTTGCTCCTTCCGGCGCGGAGGTAGGTACTGTTTATGAAGAAGGGGATATGGATGTCAGCGATTTGACGAGAGTCACCGTTGAAATCGGCATGTCTGACGGAACGTATATTCTTATTGAAAGCGATGAGCTTGCCGAGGGAGACCTCATTGTTATTACCAAAATTACTTCTACCTTAACCGGCTCCGTCAACGAAGGCGAAGACGGCGGCAGGGGTGGAATGGGTGGATTCCCCGGCGGTGGCGGCGGAATGAACTTCGGTGATTTCGACTTTGAAAACTTTGATCCCAATCAAATGCCTCAAGGCGGCGGCGGATTCGGCGGATTTGGCGGATTCGGCGGTTAAGGAGGGACACTGATGATAAGGCTAAAGCACATATACAAATCCTATACATTGGGAGAGGTTGATGTGCCGGTTCTCAAAAATGTCAGCCTCCATGTGAAGCCCCGCGAATTTGTTTCCATCCTCGGTCCGTCGGGAAGCGGAAAATCAACCCTAATGAACATTATCGGTTGTCTTGATATCCCGGACAGCGGTGATTATATCCTTGACGGCGAGTATGTAGATAGCTGTACTGAAGACGAACTCAGTGAAATCCGAGGTATCAAAATCGGCTTTATATTTCAGCAGTTTCATCTGCTGCCTGACCTAACCGCTTATGAAAATGTGGAAATGCCTCTTTTATATCACAAGATCTCCCAGGCAGAGCGCCACAAACGAGTGATGAAAACACTGGGGCAAGTGGGGTTAGAAGATCGTATGCACCATAAACCGTCGCAGCTTTCGGGCGGTCAGCAACAGCGTGTTGCGATAGCAAGAGTTCTTGCAAGTGAGCCTTCAATTATCCTTGCGGACGAGCCGACAGGCAACTTGGACTCCACCTCCGGCAATGAAATTATGGACATCATTAAAGGATTATGGAATGACGGGCATACCATTGTCCTCATCACCCACGATATCAATGTGGCCAATCAGGCGGGTCGCAAAGTATACGTCCACGATGGCATTTTAAGCGATAAGGAGGGCAAATAAATGACTTGGAAAATTGTCAAGCTCTCCTTAAAGACAATCTTTAATAACAAAATGCGATCCTTTCTGACAATGCTCGGCATCATTATCGGTGTAATGGCGGTTGTGATTCTCGTTTCGATTACTCAGGGGCCGCAAGCGGCATTACCGACAGTATTTCGGATATGGGTTCGCAACAGATTACGGCAACTATTTCGAGCGAGGAGGTTTCGATTACAGCAGATTCGGTAGAAAGCCTTTCTTCCTATCCCACCATCAGCGGCATTGCACCTGTCATATCCACAAAGCAAAACGGTTAAGAAAAACAGCAACACAGGCAATTACTCGGTTGTCGGCGTGACTCCTTCTTACTTTACCGTTCAGGATATGGATATTCAGCGTGGCAGAAAGATCGTAGACTCCGATGTTGAGTGGAATACAAAGGTTTGTGTAATCGGTACAGAAGTTGCAACGGATTTATTTGGAACTTGGGATGCTGTAAATGGCACGATTATTGTAGGCGATAGCCTCTATAAGGTTGTGGGCGTTTTGGAGGAACAAGGCTCGAGCCTCGCAGGAAGCGATGACAATAAGATTTTAATTCCTTATTCCACCGCTTCCCGTATGATCGGACAGACGGGTGTGAGCCGGTTTTATATCAAGGCGGCAAGTGAGAACACCGTCAGTGCAGCTATCAGCAGTGTTGAGATGTTTTTACTGCAGGCCACCCGTGACGAAGAGGCCTATGATGTAAGCAATCAGTCCGATGTACTTGACACAATGGATGATGTGACAAATACGATGTCCTTGCTTCTTGCAGGTATTGCCGCGATCTCTCTTCTTGTAGGCGGTATCGGTATTATGAATATAATGCTGGTGTCGGTTACTGAGAGAACCCGTGAAATCGGCATCCGCAAAGCAGTGGGTGCAAAGAGAAAGCATATTATGCTTCAGTTCCTATGTGAGGCGTGTATTCTTTCAGTGCTCGGCGGTTTAATAGGCTTGGCACTTTCTATAGCAATTATAGAGTTCTATAACCTAATAGCCAAAGCCGCTGTTGCAATGAACTGGTCGGTTGCCATCGCGGCAATTGCCTTTTGTGCACTAATCGGCGTATTGTTCGGCGGATATCCGGCTGCAAAGGCATCCCGTCTCCAGCCGATCGATGCGCTCCACACCTCGTAAATAGGGGATCGGGTTTGAGCATAGGCGAATGTGGAGGCTCCCTCATAAAACAAACCCACCAGTCACTCTGGTGGGTTTGTTTTATGAGGGAGCTCTTCCTAAATCCGATTGCCGGATGAATGAGTCCCAGGGACAAAACGGAAACCCGAAAGGGTGTCCGGAAAACAATCAGGACAAAGGGATCCTTTCCTGTATATTGCCGGATGCATCGATTTTTTCCACGGTGATATGGCCGCCGGACAGGGTGAAAACGGCGCCGAGATAACGGCTGGGATCGGCATCCGGGTTGCCCCCTGCTGTACAACGGGGAAATGGACCCGCACCGATGGGCTTTCAACCCGGAAATGGTGCGTATGACCGCAGATGCTGACATCCGCCGCGTCGTTGAGAAGATCGACGATCCCTTTTTTAGGTTCTGCCTGAGAGGAACCGTTTCCGTGGAGATGGGGATATGCGAAAGATGCACGAAATACGCTGCTTCCGCCGCCTCTGCCTCCGAGACGGCCTGCTCGACGAAGGCCGTTTGGTGCGTCCGGTAATTCTCCCCGTCCGAAAGGCCCGAAAAGCCGGGATAGGCGTCCGCTTTGTTGAAGGCCAGGTCGTTTATCAGAAAATAGGCGTTGTTGTATGCCAGTGTGTAATAAAATTCGCCGTTGGGCGTCGGGATATACGCCTGGAGGCGTTCCGCTTCCTCTCCCAAAAGCTCATGGTTTCCGCGGACATACACAACCGGGAGCTCCCCCGGCTGACCTCGGCCATGAAATCCACCAGCATGGATAGGTCGTACCGGCTGCTCGCGTAAGACAGCCAGTCCCCGAGGCATACGATAAAATCCAGCCGGTCGAATTGGGCCGATACCGCGTGAATGGCGCCGCCGGGCTGGGCATGTATGTCGGAAACCGTAAAAAGGTCCCGCCTTCCTCTGAAAAACAGGCGTCCTGAACGGCGTCGGCTTTCCGTGCACGGTGTTGCCGAAGAAGGTATGGTTGCTGACGGTAAACAAAACCGATTTTACCCCCACACGGTAGGTGGCCCCCCGCAAGGCGTCCTTCGGAATGTCCACCTGATGGATGGTGGTGTGGGCAACGTTTTTCCATGCGCGGCATGGTAATAGGTTTCGGTCTTTCCATCTTTGGTGACCTCCACAAATCCCAGCCCGCGGCGGTTGGAGAGAAACTCCACGGTGTATTGGCCGCCGGTATCGAACACCACGGCTCCTGTCGTGAGATGGCCGGGGAGAGTCAGGCCAAGCGCGGCGGCGGCTACGCCTCCGGCAATGGAGAGCGCCGCGAAGCGTGCCGCGCGGCTGGCCTTCAGCCGGTCGTATAGCAGATAGAGTGCGGCCGCCGCCGTACCGAGAACCAGAACAGGCAGCATCTCCAACAGGTTGTTGCCGAAATGGGGGAGGTTGGGTAGGTTGACGATGGCGACGACAAGGGACAGAACCAAACCGAGCCCTCCGGCGGCCAGGGAGACAACGGAGACCCAGGCGGGCAGCTTTACCCGCCACATGACGAGAAACAGCGCAAGAGCAGCCGCCTGGATCAGCAAAACAGGCAGAAAGTTCAGCGGTCTATGGTCATGGAAAAAATACATAGCGCAGCGCACGCACCAGGCGATGACTATGCCGAGTCCAGTCCCGCATATGCCGATGATGTTGAGCGTCTTATTTTTCATGTCCATGTCCCCTTATGTTGACCAGGCCCCATACCGCAGGGATGGCCGTCTAGCCGGCTTGCTTTGGTCCGCCAGATCCCGCCGCCGGTAGGCGGCCTGCCGCGCGTCCCTCCAGACGGCGGAGGATCGTGCATGGGAAAAGTATACAACGGGGGATGAAAAGAATCAAGGCTCTCCGACACGGCTCCTCTGCCGATCGAGGGTTTTTTATATAATCTAAAAAGAATTGACAAAAACAATAAACTATACTATATTATGTTTATTATAACTTGAAACGAGATGACGATTTATGTCAATTGCTACACCGCCGGAAAACATGACATACGAGGAACTCCGGCAGGGCTATCGCGTGGATAAGGAGTCGGGTAACTATACCTGTATCTGCTGCGGTAAAACCTTTGAGGCGGGGGAGGTGTTCCCTTTCGGCGGGCGGTTTTTCGAGGCGTTCCGCGCCGTCCTCCTGCATCTCGATGGAGAGCATCCCGACCGGTTTGAACGCCTGCTCCGGCAGGAGAACAAATACAATCCGCTGACCGAGAACCAGAAAGAGCTCTTCGGCCTGTTCCGGCAGGGGCTGTCCGATGCCGAGATCGCGGACAGGCTGGAGGTCTCTCTCCCTCTACCGTGCGGCATCAGAAGCACGTCTTTCGCGAACGGGCGAAGCGGGCCCGCCTTTATCTGGCGCTTTATGAAATGGCGATCGGCTGGAGATCCCCGCAGGAAGAGGGCACCCTTCCGGCCCCGCCCGTCCGGATCCTCGACGAGCGCTTCGACGTCACGGACAAGGAGCGGGAGAAAATCCTCTCGGCCGTGTTCGAAAGCCTGGAGCCTCTGAAGCTGCGGGTCTTTTCCGCCAAGGAAAACGCAAGGTGGTCGCCCTGACAAAAATCGTGGAACAGTTCGAACCCGGACGCACCTATACGGAAAAAGAGGTCAATGGAATCCTGCGGGATATTTTTGACGATTATGTCACCCTGCGCCGCTATCTCATCGAGTATGGGTTTCTGGAACGGACAAGGGATTGCCGGACGTATTGGCGCCGCTGAAAAAGAACGAAGCGGCGGCGGTCCTAATAGGTATGAGGTGAAGGCTGCCGAGGCGGGGCGGGTAAGACGGCGATATCCGCGCACAGCCGCTCCAAACGCCGCCTTCGGACATGGCGCGGCAGGGTGCCTTGCGCGAAGAGCCGCTATACCTTTCGGATGACGCCGCAGGCCAGGCGGCTGCCGGCATTGCCCGCCGGCTGAGAGGTAAAGTCGTCCGGGTCGCTGTGCAGGATCACGGTCCTCCCGATTATCTCGTCGATCGTGAATCGATTGGCCAGAAACGCGCCCCAGGCGTTTCCCTTTCCCGAAAAAGGGGCGGCAGATCGCCCGCGTGCTGGGGATGCGGGCAGTTTCCCGGATTGAAATGGCCTTTCGCGTCGGAGAAGGGATCCGCTTCCGATCCGGTACAGCTTCCGCCCTCATGGATATGGAATCCAAAAAAAACGCCCCGCGCAGCGGTCGCCGGATATGGGAAGGCCGTGTACCTCCGTGAGCACTAGGACACCGCCGTTTACGGGATAGAATGACACCTCTCCGGAAAGGGAGGGATGGTTTTTGTCCCCGCGGAGCTGCGCGCGGGCGGCCGGTTTGCTTTTGAGCAGTTCGCCCAGGTAGGCGCGGCTTTTGGAACCAAAGAAAAACATGCTTGTCACCTCCTTCGTTCCAGTGTATGTGGAAGGAGTGTGAGCGGTGCGCGCTCTTTTTATGGTTCCGCCCTGTTTTGTGCTGGTTGGGGTTATCACCGGCCCCGGGCGCGCGCCGTCCAGCCGCCCTGGTTGCCCTGTCACTTTCTTGTCAAGGAGGATCTCCCGGAAACGACAAAAACAAGGGGCCTTGGGGCCCCTTGTTTTTGTCCGGTCATGTAAGGCTATGGACGCACCTTATCCGGTCAGACGTTTGCGCATCTCCTGGAGAATGACCCGCTCCCGGCGGGAGACCTGTACCTGGGTCATGCCGAGCTTCTCGGCGGTAGCCTGCTGGGTGTGGCGGTTGAGATACCGCAGTACGATGAGGGCCCGGTCCCGGGGCTCCAGCTCCCCCGAGCACCTGCTGCAGGGCCAGCCGGTCGGTGACCGCCTCCTCCGGCGGGGTGACCGGAAGATCGATCTCTTCCCTGTCATCCTCCTCCCCCCGCCCGGGTCAGGGATAAGGCCGGCATCGACGCGCCGAGCGCTTCTACCGCCTGCTCCCGCTCCACCCCGAGCAGGTCGGCCAGCTCCCCGACGCTCGGCTCCCGCCCTTCCCGCGCGGTAAAGGCATCCCGTTCCCTGGAGGCGCGCAGGGAGAGTTCCTTGAGGGAACGGCTTACCTTGACGGTGCCGCCGTCCCGGAACAGACGGCGGATTTCCCCCAGGATGACCGGCACGGCATAGGTCGAGAACTTGAGGCCCCGTTCCTCATCGAAGCCGTCCGCAGCCTTGACCAGCCCCATGCAGCCCGACTGAAACAGGTCGTCATATTCGATGCCCCGGCCCATGAACCGGCGGGCGCAGGCGTGTACCAGGCCGATATTGTCGCATATCCGCTCTTCCCGTCCGCTCAAGGCAGCTTCGCCTGCCGTTCCCCAGCACTATGTACTTTTCCATGGTCACCACGGTCCCTTTGCCTTTGCGGGAGCTTACCTTCAGCCGGTCGGTGAAGCTTTCCATCACCGAGAAGCCGAGGCCGGAACGGTCGTCACCCCTGTCGTGAACAGCGGCTCCATCGCCTGCTCCACATCCTCGATCCCACAGCCTCGGTCCCGCACCTTGACCACAGTCCGCCCGTTTTCAAACAGCCTCATCTGTACCGTGATGTCCCCTGATCGAATCGGGATAGGCGTGCACGATACAGTTGGTCACCGCCTCGCTCACGGCGGTGCGCAGGTCGCTCAGTTCGTCCACGGCGGGATCGAGCTGGGACAAAAAAGACGCCACCACGGCACGGGCAAACCCCTCGTTCGCGGAGCGGCTGGGAAAGGTCACTTTCATCTCATTGATGGGCTTCATGGGAATCCTCCTTCTGTCCGCCGTCATCCGCCGCGGCCTCCTCTAAAATGTGCAGCCGGTCTAGTCCCGCCAGCCGCATGATTTTCTGGATCCGTTCCGACGCGCCCGTCACGCTCAGCCGTCCGCCGGCGAGCTGCATGAGCCGGTACCGTCCCATGACGAGCCCGATGCCCGAGCTGTCCATGAAGGTCACCCCTTCGAAGTCCAGCCGGAGCCGTTTGGCGCCGGTCCGGTCCACAGCGCCGTCGATCTGCTCCCGCAGGGAGCGGGCCGCGTGATGGTCCAGCTCGCCCGAGAGCCATATGGTCACGCCGGAGGGCGATGCATCCATGCGAATCACCATGTCCATTCCTCCTGCCTGTTGGAAGTCCGGGAACCGGGCAAAAAACCCGCAAAAAAAAACAAGCCCCCGTCATGTTTCCATGATAAGGGCTTGTCCCGCTCGATGCATGAGAATCCCGCCGTCGAATTCCGGAAGCTGTGCCGGGATCCGGGCGGTTTTCTATTCTTTTTTGTCAAAAAGGGGCGGATCACCGACGCGAGAAAGAAGGATCCGCCCACCAGGAGGGGCCCCTCTCCCGCCTCCTCCCGTGCCAGGACGAGCGCCTGTTCCGGGTTGTCCGCGGATACGGCCTCCACCCCGGCTTCACGGAAAAGGGCGGCGAGCGCCTCCCCGGCATGGCCCGTGGATTGTCCGGGGCACAGCACACCGCCCGTGCCGCCAGAGGGGCGAGCAGGGAGACGCAGGCGCGGACGTCCTTGTCCCGCAGCATCCCCCACAGCAGGGTCAGCGGGACGCGTTCCTCCTCCGGAACCGTCAGGAGTGTCTCCGTCAAAGCCCGGATACCGTGGGGATTGTGGGCCCCGTCCAGCATCCGGAGAGGATGGCGGCGGAGCACCTCCTGCCGGCAGGGCATCCGGATACCTTCGAGCGCCTCCATCGCCTTTGCCCGGTCAAAGGGGAAACCCTTGGTTTCCAGCAGCCGCATGACGCCGAGGGCCGTCAGGGCGTTGTCCCTCTGGAAGGCTCCGGTCAGGGATAGGGACACCGGCGCCCCTTCCCATTCAAAAACCAAGCGTCCCGGCGTACACTCCCGAATCGGCGCCGCGGCGGCACCGGGGACATGGACGGTAAGCCCCATGCCGGCCGCCTCTTCCAGCAGCACCCCGAGCGCCTCCGCCGGCTGCCCGGGGAACAGACTACGCCGCAGCCGGGCCGCAGGATACCGCATTTGGCCCGGGCGATCTCCTCGACGGAATGCCCCAAAACAGCCGTGTGGTCGAGGCTGACCGGGGTCAGCACCGCGGCCACAGGATGGTCGAATACATCCGTCGCGTCCCCCCGCCCGCCGAGACCGCATTCGATCACGCACAGATCCGTCTTTTTCCCGGGCAAACCAGGTGATCGCCATGGTTGTGAGCAGCTCGAATTCGGACAGTTCCCCCGCCTCCCCCATGGCGGGAGCCAGAGCCGCAAGTTCTCCGGTCAGGGCGGCGAAAGCCGCTTCCGAAATGGGATTGGCGTCGATCTGGATGGTATCCCGCACCCCCGTCACGGCCGGAGAGGTGAACAGGCCGGTTTTCAAGCCGTTCGCCGTCGCCATCGCCTGGATCATCCGTGCCGTCGAACCCTTGCCGTTGGTGCCGGCGATGTGGATTACCCGGAGCTTGTCCTGGGGCCGGCCCAGGAGAGAAAGCCCCCGCTCCATCCGGGCAAGGCCGGGCTTCATTCCCCCCGGCTTCAACGCGTCGATATAGGCCAAGGCTTCGGTGTAGGTCATAATCGTCCCCTCCGTTTATCTCACTCGATTCTTCCAGTATACCACATCTTTCCCCCGTGAAAAAGGGCCGGGAGAAAGAGCGGATACATCATCGGTGAAGAACCCAGGCGGAGATCTGCCGTCAAGCATGAAAGGCCCCGCGTAATCCACGCGGGGCCTTCCTGTCGTTTTTTCGCCGATACCGTGTTGTCCGATTACCATTTTCACCGCTTTTTTATAACGCAGACGATCGTCCGGTTCCCCGGCCCGTTTCAGGCCTCTTCCGCATCGGAGGATGCCGGCTCGGACGATGCCTCCCGCCGCCGCCGAACCACTCGCCCAGCCGATGGCTCAGCCCTTCCCACCATTCCACGATTTTGAACTTGACCTCGTATTTCTGCGGCTGTGTGACGATATCCACCTGGTCTTCATCGAGTACGTCGGACAAATCCTTGTGTTCCGCCGCGGCCGGCACGCAGATGGGCGGGAAGACCACGCACCACCAGTTTTTTCCGGCGCCCTCGCCGATGGTGATCCGCACCGCGTCGTACATGCCCGCCGGCAGGGTGCCCGTGTCGTAGGTGCGGGTGGTAAAGTACATCCGGGTCAGTTCGGCGTTTACCGGATAGTCATAGCCTTCGTCATACACCCGCTGCTGAGCCGCCGCCAGGAGAGCCGGAAGCTGGTCTTCCGCAACCTCCAGCGCCTCGCCCGCGTCGCCGGCCGTGTCGAATAGCCCGGCGGCGGTTTCGGTGACGGTGTCCCGTACCCGCAGCTTGAGGGCCTGGTCCCCTTCGGAGTCGGAATTGGCGAGCACATGCAGACGGACCACCTTTTGGCGGATTTCTCCGCAGTCTTCGGCGAAGCCCCATGGGAAACCGCACAGAGACAGCAGTAGCGTTAAAACCAGCCCGCAGGCCAGTGCCTTGATCCATTTGCGCATTTGAGATCCCGCCTTTTCGGGTTGGCGGCGTGTCCCGCCGCCGGATACTCAGAGTATGGACGGAACAGATTGGGTTATGCAGGAACAAAGGAAAAAAATTTCCTGACATAAAGATTCCGCGCATAGGACAGAGAGGAGAAATTATCCGGAAACTCCGGGCCCCCTTTCTGTATAAAGGCCGGTTCGGGTGTCGGCGTCCGAGTCGATTTTCATAGAGAGAACCCCAGGCCGGCCCCTGAAAGACACTCTAAACCGGCGGGCATTGGGGCCGGTCACCCGCCATTGTGGTGTCCCACAATGGCCCTAAAAATCAAAACCATCCGGGGCTCCAAGGGAACTCCCCTTGGCACGTCTTTGCCTTCTTTCTTCGTGTGAAGAAAGAAGGTGGCCCTCAGGCCAAACCTGAAAAAGACGAGAATTGTGGTTTGTCCGCGCATAAAAACGCAGTCCTTCTAAAAAGGAGATCGGTTGCGCGGCCACGTCCTTTCTCCGCGTGGAGAAAGGACGCAAAGAGACGCTTAGGGGGTGCCCCCCTAAGCACCCCGGATGGTCGGCCGGTTTTCTTTTCAGGAAAACCGGCGGGTACGGCATCTCCTGAACCGACGCCTATACAACAAGGGGGCCCGGGGCCCCCGGGGCTCGATTGGGCGCGGGGCCGAAAAAAAGACAGCAACCCCAAGCCCTGGGGCCGCAACCCCTTTCTGTATATAGTGGGATCGGGTGGTGAGGCTATTGCCGGTTTTCCTAAAAAGAAAACCGGCTGGTCACCCGGGGCTCCAAGGGGGCTCCCCCTTGGCACGTCTTTGCCTTCTTTCTTCGTGCGAAGAAAGAAGGTGGCCCTCAGGCCAAACCTGAAAAAAAGACGGGTATGGCGATCTGCCCGCTTACACGATGCGACTATATTTTAAAACGCGCTCATGCCATAAAGCACGATCTGTGCTTCGGCACCCTCTTTCTTGTCGACAAGAAGGCCGGGTCGAACGCCGTCGAAATCATACCTGGCCTGCCCCGGCCCTCGCAAATGCTTCCGCATTTGCCCTAGGCTAATCGAGTAGGAACGGGGAAAGAAGCGTCAGGGGCATAACCCCTGAACCCCAGGTAATTGGCCGATTTTCTCTTTATGAAAATCGGCGGGTACGATGTTGCCTGTACAGACGATATACGACAAGGGGCCGGGGCCCCGGGGGTTGCACTGATCAGGAATCCATATTATAATTACCACATAAAAACGAGAGGAGGCGGACGAAATGACCCAGCCGATACTGATAAAATCAAGCGTCGTTTTGTCCGCTGGATAGCCCTTTTTTACGCGGATAGCCGAACCGCTCCTGATTTTATCAGGAGCGGTTTTGCATATCCCAAAATAAGAGGAAAGAGGGCACAACATGAACGATTTGACGTTTATCCAGCTTCGGCGGGGCCATGAGGAGGACAGGCGGCGGTTCGAGAGCCTGATGGTTCCGTACTTCCGGGAACTCGACCGTCACCAGGGCCGGCATACGGATCCGGAATTTTGAGAAACGTAACGCGCAGCATCCTGAGCATGCAGGGGCCTCATGACCGGCATCTGGAGCTCTGCTACGACGGCGATTCCCTCGTGGGGTTTTGGTACGGCAAGGTGGATCATCCGGAACACAAAGGCTTTATAAAGCCGGGCTACGGCTATATCATGGAATTTTATGTCATTCCGGCATACCGGCGGCAAGGGTACGGGACGGCGATGTTCCGGCGGCTTCACGGTCTTTTCGCGTCCCACGGCGTAAAACGCCTCTATCTGACGGCCGATCCGGTGACGGGAAAACCGTTTTGGGAGTGGATCGGCTTTCAAAACACGGGGAGCGGTCGCCGGAAAACGGGCTGTCTATTTACGAAATGGGTATTGGAAACTGGCCGTCCGAAACGGCCCGGTCCTTGCCGGTTCGCGCAGACCCGGCATCGCCCGGCCACGCTGTCTGGCTCGACCGGCTTTATACCCAGAGCCGGGAGCGGCTGCACGGACCGCCCATATCGCTTCCGGAGTGGAGAAAGGTTCTGTCGGCGGGCGATCCCGATGAACGGAATTACATCCCTCTCTGTAGGCGGATGCCGGCCGCCTGGCTGCGGGTGAACGGACTGTTGGATCCCACCCTGTCCTGGATCAGCATGCTGGTGGTGGATGAGGGATATCGACGGCAGGGCGTCGGAAGATATGTGGTGACGTTCGCGGAAGAGACCATCCGCTCAAAGGGGAAAGCCCGGGTCCGCCTCCATACCACGGAAGACAACCTGCCCGCGCGCCGCCTCTACCGGAGCTGCGGCTATATCGTTCGGGAATGCGGCGAGCGGATGGGGGGAGACGGCCAGAAAAGACGGGTATATACCTTCGAAAAGGACTTGATCCGGCTCTAGGCAAATCTCAAGGGCCCCCGCTCTCACGGGGGCCCCTGTCAAAGAACGGCGGATCAGGCCGTCTTTTGCGGCGGACCAGGCAGAAGGCTGCCAGTGTGCAGCCGATCAGTGCGGCGGGAATCAAACGAGGGCAGTGCGTCCCGTTGCGGGAGCGGACGCGTCGGACGACGCGGGCGGCGTTTCGGGCAGGAAGATGCCGTTCGTAAAGATGTCCCGGTCCACGTTGCCGTCGACGCCGGGCACGCTGGCGGACGCGTCGTACTGCCATCCGGCCCAGGCGGTCCAGGTGCCGATGTCGGAGGGACGCTCCACATCGTATTCCGCGATCCACAGCGGGATAGGCGGTGATGGCACCGCTGTAGACATTGCCCGGCGTTATAGGCGTTGGTGTAAACGCACATGGCAAATCCGGATAGCTCCTCCGCCCTTTGCAGGAAGGCCAGGGCCAGCCTGTTTACCGTGGCGTTGTCAAGGCCGTCTATGACGAATTCCATAGCCGGACGGCAGTCGGGTTCCTTATCCCGCACCAGCGAGGCGAAGTGCGCCGCCTGCTCGCCGGCCTCGGTCTCGTTTTCAGTGTCGACATAGTAGTAAAACCCGATTTGCATGCCGGCCGCCTTGGCCTCGGTGTAGTTGCGCTCAAAGTCGGGATCGGTGTAATCGCCGCCGCCCCCGCGCGGATATACACGATGCCGTAGCCTGCTTCCTTGACTCTGGCAAAATCAATGCTGCCGCCTTGCCAGCGGGCTGATGTCAATGCCGTCATATTGGGGTCCTTCGACCGGTGGGAGTGCAAAAGCGGTCATGGCTGTGGCCGTCAGAAGAGCGGCACACAGCAGGATGCCGCCGAGCAGCTTCCCCGAATTTCTTCATTTTCAAGTGAATGGCCTCCTTTGATGATGAAACGTGCGAATCGTTTTGATGACCGTACACGCCCAGTATATGCCGTGAACGGAAAAACGTGAGTGTCGTCCACAATTCAGAACAAATGTTTGAAATTTGCCGAAATCCCCTTGCTTTTCCACTCCGCATCGTCTATAATCAGAGAAGTGAGACGCAAAAGGCCGGCCTGCTGCCGGCAGATGTGGGAAAGCGAGGGCGCAGATATGGCCGAAGACAAGAAAAAAGCGTCGGATAAGGCGAAGGATAGCCAGACGGATAATAAGCATAAAGCGTTGGAGGCGGCGCTCGCCCAGATCGAGAAGAATTATGGAAAAGGTGCGGTGATGCGCCTGGGTGAGAACGTGGGGATGAATGTGGATTGCATCCCCACCGGTTCCATGACCTTGGACGCCGCCCTCGGCATGCCGGCGGCCTGCCCCGTGGCCGGATTGTGGAGATCTATGGCCCGGAGGCATCGGTAAAACCACCCTCGCCCCTCCACGCGGTGGCCGAGGCGCAGAAAATGGGGGCGAAGCCGCGTTCATAGACGTCGAGCACGCCCTCGACCCGGTATACGCAAAAAGGCCCTCGGGGTGGATGTGGATTCCCTGCTGGTGTCCCAGCCCGACACCGGCGAGCAAGCGCTTGAAATCGCCGAAGCGCTCATCCGTTCGGGTGCCATTGATATCGTGGTGGTGGATTTCGGTCGCGGCCCTGGTTCCCCGGGCTGAGATCGAGGGGGAGATGGGGGACAGCCACGTGGGGCTCCAGGCCCGGCTGATGTCCCAGGCGATGCGTAAGCTCGCCGGCGCCGTCGGGAAAACCAACTGTATCGCGGTGTTTATCAATCAGCTCCGCCTGAAAGTGGGCGTGGTCTACGGCAATCCCGAGGTGACGGCCGGCGGAAATGCCCTGAAATATTACGCGTCGGTCCGGCTGGACGTCCGCCGGACCGAGACCCTCAAAAACGGCGGGGAAGCCGTCGGGTCCCATACCCGGGTCCGGGTGGTCAAAAACAAGGTCGCGCCTCCTTTCAAGGAGGCGGAGTTCGACGTGATTTACGGGCAGGGGATCTCCCGGGAAGGGGAGCTGATCGACCTGGCCGTCAAATTTGAGATTGTCCAGAAATCGGGCTCCTGGTTTTCCTATAAAGAGGAACGCCTCTGCCAGGGCCGGGACAAGCTCAAGGACTATCTTCGGGAGCACCGCGAGCTGGCGGCCGAAATCGAAGCGCTCGTGCGGCAGGAATTTCAAAGGCAGACTGCCGCCGCCCGGGCCCCGCGGGAGGAACGCGCGCCGGTGGAGATCCCCCTGGAAGCGGCCGCCAAGTATACCTCCTCGGGCGCCAAGAGCAAAATTGACATCGTGGTGGATGAATAAAGCGGTATGATACGGATCATCGAGGTGCGGCAGGAACGCGGGCATCAGGTTTGCCTTGTGCTGGACGGCGCGGAGGATGTCCGGATCGACCGGCGGGTCTGGGAGGAGTCGTCCTGCGGGATCGGCTCCTCTCTTTCGGAAGAGGGGCTGGAAGCGCTGTTGGCCCGTTCCCGCCGGACGCGCGAAGGAGAAAGCGCTGTTTCTCTTGTCTCGGCGGGACTATTCCAAGAAGGAGCTTTTCGACCGGCTGTCCCGTGAAAGAGGTCGCCGGCATCCTGAACGGGACGAGGCGGCCGCGGAGACGGTCCAGCGCATGGAGGAACTGGGCCTCGTCGATGACGAGGCCTATGCGGCAGGCTGGCAGGGGAGTATATCCGGCGCCTTTATCCCCGCCGCCGGGCGGTGCAGGAGCTGTGCGGCCGGGGGATCGGTCGGGAGCTGGCGGAGGCGGCGGTGGACGGGATGGGTACGGCGGATGCCGACCTCGCCCTTGCATTGCTGCGAAAAAAATACTATAATAAGCTCCGCGACGCCGACGGCCGGCGCCGGACTGCCGCAGCGCTGGCACGGCAGGGCTTTTCGTATGAGGATATCCGCTATGCGTTTGCGCAGGCGGAGGCGGACCTCCCGGAGGAGGACTGACCGGTCCCGGGCTGCCGCCGGGGAAAGGCGGACAAACACATGGCAAAACGAGCGGGCAAGGTGGGCATGGTGTCTCTGGGCTGCCCGAAAAACCAGATGGACGCCGAGCTGATGCTGGCCCGGCTGCGGGACGCGGGCTATGAGATCACGGCGGAAAGCGGCCTCGCGGACGTGGTGGTGGTCAATACCTGCGGGTTTATCGAGGATGCGAAAAAGGAAGCCATCGACAATATTCTGAGTTCGCCCAGCCGAAAAAGGAAGGCCAGATCCGGGGCATCGTCGTCACCGGTTGCCTGGCCCAGCGGTATCAGGACGAATTGGCCCGGGAGCTGCCCGAATGCGACGGCGTGCTGGGACTGGGCGCCAACGCGGATATTGTGGAGGCGGTGGATACCGTCCTCTCCGGCGGCAAAGCCGTATCCTTCCCCGACCGTTGCCGGTGGGTGCTGGATGGCCCCCCGCCTGCTCACCACCCCTCCTTTTTTGCCTATATGCGGATCGCGGACGGCTGCAACAACCGCTGCGCCTATTGTGCGATTCCGCTGATCCGGGGCGATTTGCGCAGCCGTGAGATGGACGCCCTTGTCCGGGAGGCGGAGGGGCTGGCCGCACAAGGTGTCCGGGAGCTGGTTCTGGTGGCGCAGGACACGACCATGTATGGACAGGATCTCGCCGGCCGTTCCCTGCTTCCCGAGCTGTTGGAGCGGCTGTGCGCCGTGGATGGCCTGCGTTGGATCCGGCTGCTCTACTGTTATCCGGAACATATCACCGACGAGCTGCTCTCCGTCATGCGGCGGCAGCCCAAGGTTTTGCGGTATCTCGATGTGCCGCTGCAGCATTGCAGCGGCCGGGTTCTGCGCGCGATGAACCGCCCGGGCGATCGGGAGAGTTTGACAGCGCTGTTCGGCCGAATCCGGGAGGCGCTCCCGGGAGTGGTTCTGCGCACCACTATCCTCGTCGGCTTTCCGGGAGAAACGGAGGCGGATTTTGAGGAGCTGTGCGCCTTTATCAAGGAACTCCGCTTTGAGCGGCTCGGCTGTTTTGCTTTTTCCAGCGAAGAGGGGACGCCGGCGGCCTCGATGCCGGGGCAGATTCCGGAGACGGTCAAAAGCCGCCGCCGGGATATCGTCATGCAGACGCAGGAGCGGATCGCCGATGCGTATAACCAGGCGCAGTTGGGGAAAACCCTGGATGTGTTGGTCGAAAGCTTCGACCGGTACGCGGAATGCTGGTTCGGCCGGAGCGCAGCGGACGCGCCCGACATCGACGGCAAGGTCTTTTTTACGACGAAAACCCGCGTGGCCCCTGGGGATCTGATCCGGGTACGGATTACCGATTGCCTCGACTGGGATCTGCTGGGCGAGCGGGTTTGACACCGGAAATCGACGCGGCGGGGCCTCTGCTCGACAGCCGCCGATGATCCCATGACCAGAGCCGGTTTCGACTCGGGAGAATCTCCCCGGCATTTTCACCGGGATAAACCAAAACGGAGGGCGGCGGACAGATCTGTCCGCCGCCCTCCGTTTGTTCAAAAAGAGGGGAAAATTTGAAAAATTGACACTACGGCCAAGTGCTATTTAACCGTTTAAGCGACAAGAGGGCATGAATGCATTTATAACTGGTGGGGGACAAAGAGAGCAGGCCGAACTTGCGAGGCGCCGCGGTCTGATGGCTTTGTCCGGCAGCGTGCCGAAAAAGTTCGGCACGCTGGACGGGCTTCATGGCCCGAGCCGTTTTTCCGTCATCTGCCGCCATGCTATTTCGCCTGGATGGACTGGGTATATTCGCTGGGGGTCATGCCGGTAGCCTGCTTGAAGTGGCGGGAGAAATAATGTACCGACGCGTAGCCGAGCCCGGTCGGCGATCTGGGTGATGTTGCCGCTGCCCTCCCTCAACAGCCGTTTGGCGTATTCGATTTTGAGCATGCGGTAATATTCCATCACCCCCATCCCGGTTGCGGCCTTGAAGATGGTTTTGAGGTTGGTGGCACTCTGGGCGGAAAACCGGCAGACCTGGGCGAAAGAAAGCCCGCTGCAGAGATTGTCCTCCATATACGCAATCACCCGTTCGGCAAGGTCGTGGTCAGAGCGGCGCTTGACGACGAGGAGGAGACTTTCACCTCCCGCGCCTGCTCAGCCCCCGGCGGACCATCCGGATGAGCATCTGCTCGAGGAGGAAACCACCATCTGCTCGCTGCCGAAGGCGCTTGAAGACGCCCGGACCATCTGGACGGTCCGGGGATCGTCAAGAGGGGAGGCGAACGCGTCCCGCGCCTCCGCAACCAAACGGGAGAGCAGTGCCCGTTCGTCCCCGTCCAGCCGCAGAATCTTGCCCTCGAAATAACTCATGGCCGCCGAACGGCAGACGAAGGACACCACCACGAGGTTGGGGGCGACCACGCCGTTGGCGAAGACGTTGTGGAACTCGTCCGGTTTATGGAAAATCATGTCCCCCCTGCCGCAGCCGGTAGCCGGTGCTGTCCGCCATCACTTCGACCTCGCCCTTGTCCACGTAGAGCAGTTCCCAAAAAATCGTGTTTTTCTCCTTCAAAGACATAGTTTTTGGCGTATTCAAAATAATGCACCGTCACGATGGCGTCGACCGCCATCTCCCCCGCCGGGGGACGGTGGGAACAAATTGGGGCATACCGCCTCCTCCTCCTTGTTTGAACGTCCGGATGCCGGGATTACCGTTCCGGCAGAATATAGTTGAGCCGCCCGGCTATCTCGCCGTTTTGGCGAAACACCGGGGGACCCGCTTGCCGATCAAACAAATGGTCTCATAATGGATGGTGCCTCCGAGTTCCGCAAGCGTCTCCACCGGGAGCACGGCGCCGCCGTCTTTTCCGAAGGCCGTCACGGTCATGCCTTCCCTCGCCTCGGGGATGGCGGTGACATCCAGCATGCACTGGTCCATGCACACCCGGCCCACGACCGGCGCCCTTTTGCCGCACAGCAGCATATAGGCGCGGTTGGAGAGCACCCGGGCGTAACCGTCCGCATACCCCACCGGCACGGTGGCGAGCCGCATATCTTTTGCGGCCGTAAAGGTCCGCCCATAGCACACAGGCGTACCGGCCGGCACAGACTTGACCATGGATACCACGGTCTTGAGCTCCATAGCAGGGCGAAGCGGCAGCATTCCCTGCATCCAGGCGGCCGGAGCGAGGCCGTACAGAATGATGCCCGGCCGCACCAGATCGAGGTGCATGTCCGGATAGCGCATCAGCCCCGCGCTGTTGCAGCAATGGCGGAGCGGGAACGCCACCCCCCGCTGCTCGAGCAGGGACAGTGCCTCCATAAACCGCGAAAACTGCAGCCGGGTATAGCCGCCGTCGTCCTCCTCATCCGCCGAGGCAAAATGGGTGAAAGCCCCTTCGCCGACGAGATGGGGAAGGGCGTAGATCCGTTCAATCTCCCGCAGGACCGCCCGGTCTTGTCTCTCGCTGTGATAGGGCAGGCCGACCCGGGACATGCCGGTGTCGATTTTGACGTGGATCCGTACCGTTACCCCCGCGGCGGCGGCGGCCTCGTCCAACTCGGTGGCATATTCCCCGTTGAGTACGGTCTGGGAAATGCCGAGCCGGGCGAGATTCGCCGCCTCAGAAGGGGGGGTATAGGCGAAAATCAGGATAGGTTCAGTGATACCGGCCGACCGGATCTGCATGGCCTCGTCCAGATTGGATACGCCGAACCAAGTGGCTCCGGCCTCCCGGAGGGTGCGGGCCGTCTGCCCGGCCCCGTGGCCATAGGCGTCTGCCTTGACCACAGCCATCACCCGGCTGTTTCCCGTAAGGGAGGAAGCAATGGCCCGATAATTGTCCTGCAGAGCGTCGAGATCGATCTCGGCCCAGGTACGTTTGAGAAAATCCGACACGGCAACGGCCCCTTTCATCGTGTGTCCATTATACCCCGGAAAGCCGGGAGAATCAAGGCGTGGACATGCGCGTCCGATAAAAAAGGCGGTGGGCAAGAGGCCGGACAGGGCCACCGGTTCGCGGTGGACCGGTGGCCGCGCGAATCCCCTGCACCTGAAAAATAGCGGAAACACACCGTGTTTCCGCTATTTTACTGATAAAAGGGGTTTGGGAGACGTATGTCCTAAAAAAACACGGATCACAAACCCCCTGCGGCTTTCTGCACAGCGGGCTCCGCTTTTTCTCCTTTATTGTCAGCAATGTCAGCCTGACGCGCCGCTAGAGAGAAGAAGCCGACAGGGTATTGTAAACGAGAACCCAGATCAGCAGGATGGTAAACCCAGCGCAGAAAATGGTAAACAGACGCCGGTTGCGTTTCTCGGGGATGCCGCGTGAGGAAAAGCCCAGCAAAAGACAGGAAAAAAGCGCCGCCGTGAGATCGATGAGGACACGGAGTTGGGTGAAGCTCAGGAAGATAAAGGGAATCCAGGAACCGGGATATGACGCCGCTGATAATATGGGCGAAGGGTACCAGTGTCAGCGGCAGAACGGCCAGGGCGTAATCTTTTTTCTTGGCCCGCATGAATACGACGACCATGGCCAGCAGCACGATCACGATTGCCCAGCAGGCGAACAGCATACCGAAGGTGGTGTTGGGAACCGGCGGAGCCTCCTCGGCCCCGGAACGAATATCCGCCAGAATGGGAACCAGCGTGGGCATAACGGACCCCCTTGCGCCTGTACGGCGTTTTCTGGATTATAGCACATTTTTCGGGAATCACAACCGTTTCTTGTCGGATCCCGCCGCGATGATGCGGCTGTCTGAGGAAAAAGTTGGTCATATTTTTTTCAAAAATTTCTAATTTTTCTAAATTTGTGACCGGTTTGAGACCGGCGGGGCGTAAACTATATTTTGTCAAGCAAAACTGTTTACTTTCGGTTGAAAGGAAGTGCTGTTTCTATGGCAAAACGAATCGTCCGCCTCCTTCCTTGCCTTCTCACATGTCTGTTCCTGCTGGGCAGCCTGGTTACGTTTGCAGGTGCGCTCACGCCGTCGGGGGCTCCGGATTACAGCAAATGGGATGTGCCGGAGGTCCTGAACCGAGAGGATTTGACCGAGCAGTTTCCGGATGGCAGCTTCCGCCTCGACCTGACGACTATCCGGATCGTCGGGATCAAGCAAGCCACCTATATGCTCATCTGGGCCGGGAGCCGCTGGACGCGACCGTCCAGCGGGACGTAGTTGCCGCATTTCGGGAGAACGATCCGTCGAATTACACCGATATCGCGTTTTATCACGGAACGGTGTGTTTGAAAAACCGTCTTTCTGGAATAAGGGCAACAGCTTCGGCCGGTACGGGATCACCCGGGAGGGAGATACCTGGTATTTGACCATCGGCGGTGCGGGTAGCGTCAGCCACTTCGTGTTCGGCTTCGGTACGACGAGCGAGCCCACCACGACGACGAGCGAGCCGACTACGACGACGAGCGAGCCTACCACGACGACGGGCGAGCCTACCACGACGACGAGCGAGCCTACCACGACGACGAGCGAGCCCACCACGACGACGAGCGTGCCCACCACGACGACGAGCGGCCTACCACGACGACGAGCGAGCCGACTACGACGACGAGTGTGCCCACCACGACCACGAGCAGAGCCTACCACGACGACGAGCGAGCCGACTACGACGACGAGCGAGCCTACCACGACGACGAGCGAGCCGACTACGACGACGAGTGTGCCCACCACGACCACGAGCGAGCCTACCACGACGACGAGCGAGCCGACTACGACGACGAGTGTGCCTACGACGACGACGAGCGAGCCTACCACGACGACGGGTGAGCCCACCACGACGACGGGTGAGCCCACCACGACCACGACGGTGCCCGACCTGGAGATCATCGATGATGAAGAAACCCCTCTCGCGGATCTCCCGCAGGGCTCTGATCCTGCCGGATCGCCCAAAACCGGGAACACCGCTCTTCCCTGGCTGTTCATCGGTGCGGCGGCGATTTCCCTGACAGTGGCTGTCTTGATTAACCGGCGGCCGGCCCAGGAGGCGTAAGCGTACTATCATATCATCGAAACCGGATGCCGCAGCATCCGGTTTTTTCATCAGGAATGGACACATTGGCCCCGTCCGCCGTCTTACTCTCTGAAACCCAACTAAAAGGAGGATGTTTCCATGAGCGAGTACCACGATATGGCCCTCTGTGATCTGCGCCCCCTGAACAGCCCCGCCGCCATCCGGGACAGGGGATCCCGTCGACCGCCTGATAGAGCAACTGCTGGAACAGTATGCGCCCCGCCGGGCAAGGAAGAGGAAATCGGGGACCGGATCTTTTTTTCGCCCGGATATATCCGGGCGGCTGGGATAAACAGATGGCCCGTATGGCCCGCGGAGGTCTACAGGCCATTCCGTTTGGTATGGAGGACGTTTCGTAGCTTTGTGACCACAGAAGAACCCGGAAAACGCCCCGGCGGATGTCGATACCGGCATACACCCGGCCGGCTGCCCCTGTTGTGGAGAGATCTGCAATGGCGGCCGCCGGCCGGGATCCTTTTTAGAAAACCGGCGGGGATGTTCCATCTAATTTTACAACTATTTTTATAATATAAAAATTTACGGCATTGTTTTTGTTATTACGGTTACTTTATCCTACTTTGCAATAAATGCGGATATATTCACGCATGGAATAGTATACTATGTAATAACATATGAAACAATGGGGTGAAAACATGCGGCCACTCAAGCAGAAAGTCAGCATCACACTGGACGGCGACCTCATCGACAGGATCCGGTCTTTAGCGGAGGAGCAGGACCGTTCCTTTTCACAGTACATCAATCTGGTTTTGAAAGAGCATCTGAACCGGCTGGAGAAGGCCGGGCAATCGGACACCTGAATTTTACAAGTAAAGAAACCCGCTCCAAAACGGCAGACAGCCGCTGGAGCGGGTTTCTCGCGTTGTAGCCCTCAGGTTTCCTGTGCAATCGAGGTCAGTGCCCAGCCGTCCGCCGTTTTCACGACGGTGTAAATCTGGGTGTAGGTAGCCTGGTCGGGGGGGGGGGGATCTCATTGCCGTAGTCATCCATTGCCACGTCTTTATTGGAAACATACGCCACCCGGACGGTCACGGTGTCTTTTCGACGCTTCAGGGTGTCCAAAACCGGGACATAATTGGCCGAGACCGTTGTAAAGGGCACATGATAACACGCATTATCGGGATCGTACTCGAAGGCGAAGCCCTGGCTCTCCTCTTCGATGTTGTGATGATTAGGCACGGCATCGGGTCCATACAGATACCGGTAAGAGGCCTCGATCTCTTCGATCGGAATCATCATCCGCTATTCCTCGTCCTCGGGATAGAGGCTGTTTGTATCGTCCTCACGGTACTGACGCACCTGTTCCGCCGTGGTGATCCGCCAGATCGCCGCCAGGAGCAGGAGCATCCTGCTGCTCGTCATTGACAGCGGTGAAGGGGAAGGGCAGTACTGCATGACGGGGAGCAGAAAATCGTTCAGTTCCTTGCGCAGCTCCGTGTCGTCTTGGGCTTTTTGGATGGCATTGATCCCGGTGAGAATCAGGGATACCACCCCTACCACCGCCAGCACCAGCACCAGGAAGCCCAGCGGTGCCGCATACCACAACCGCCCTTTCCGGCGCCCGTGTTTGGTGTAGCGGGGGGAACGGATGGGCTCATTCCCATCCGTTTCCGGCATGGACAGCCCAGCAGAAAGCGCGACAATCCCATCGCTGCCGCCCGGCTCTTCGGCCGGGTACTCCGGTTTTTCGGGAGCCGCTGCCGGCAAAACCTCTTCCTGCCCGAAAAGGCTCTCCGCCGGCATGCTGGGCAGTCCCTGCACGGAATCCGTTTCCCGGGAAGAAGCAGGAGAAGGTTCGCGGCGTGCCGGTACGGCGGAGGCAGCGGGCCGGGGTGGGTTTTGCGCGGGCTTTTCAGGGGGTGTAGCCGAAGCCGGCTTGCTCCGGCCGTCCGGGGCCGGGTTTTCAACCCGTTTCCAATCGCTCATGGGGTGGCCTCCCCTTTCAGCGGATTTGTCCGTTTCCAACAACGATGTACTTGGTGGTGGTCAACTCCCGCAGCCCCATCGGTCCGCGGGAATGGAGCTTTTGGGTAGAGATGCCGATCTCCGCGCCCAGCCCGAATTCGGCACCGTCCGTAAAAAGCGGGTAGAGGCGTTGAGATAAACGGCGGCAGCGTCCACTTGGTCAAGGAAGGCCTCGGCTGCCCGCGCGCTGTCGGTGACGATGCATTCACTGTGGCCGGTGCCGTACTGCGCGATATGGGTCATCGCGTCCTCGAGCGAATCCACCACCCGGACGGCGAGGATATAGTCAGATACTCGGTCGCCCAGTCCTCCTCGGTGGCGGCCGTGAGTTGCATGTCCCGCAGGATAGCGGCCGCCGGGGACAGCAGCGCAGTTCCACATGATGCTCCTGCATGCCGGCGGCAATGACGGGCAGCGCCTTTTCAGCGATATCCGCATGGACGAGCAAGGTTTCGGCCGCGTTGCAGACCGAGGGCCGGGACACCTTGGCGTTGACGGCGATGGCCGCCGCCATCGCCACATCCGCGTCCTTGTCCACATATATATGGCAGTTGCCGGTGCCGGTTTCGATGACCGGCACCGTAGCATTCTGTACCACCGAGCGGATCAGGCCCCCCCCCGGGGAATGAGCACGTCGAGATACTCGTTCATCCGCATCATGGCTGAAGCGGTTTCGCGGGAGGTGTCCTCAAGCAGCTGCACCGCATCGGCGGGGAGCCCTTCGGAAGCAAGACCGTCGCGGATCGCCGCGGCGATCGCGATGTTGGCGCGGATCGCCTCCTTGCCTCCCCGCAGGAGCACTGCGTTCCCGCCTTGAGGCAAGGGCGGCGGCGTCGGAGGCTACGTTCGGCCGGGCCTCATAGATGATACCTACCACACCAGGGGCACCCGTTCACGGCGGATCTGCAGGCCGTTTGGACGGCGGAATCCTCCACCACCTCCCCGACCGGATCGGGGAGGGCCGGTCGACGGACCCCTTCCGCCATGCCCTCGATGTGGGCGGCGGTCAGGGACAAGCGGTCGATCAGGGCCGGGGTCATCCCCGCTCTCCCTGGCGGCGGCGACATCGGCGGCATTGGCCGCCAGGATGGCCGGGACTCTGCTCCTCAACGCCCGTGCCACGGCCAGCAAAGCGGCGTTTTCCGTTTCGTGCCCGCGCCCGCCAACAGCCGGGATGCGGCTTTGGCTTTACGTTGCCCAATGTTTCCAGCGTTTCCATGATGGAATCCCGTCCTTTCATTTCCGCCGGGGAGGCGTCAATGCGTCCCGGCGAGGCGTTGGTTGGAACCGGTGTCTGTGCGCCGCCAGGGTTCAACCGCTTATAGAGGAAGGAAGGGGCCGGCCGGCGGTAAAGAAGCGTCGATACCCTGAGACTCCAGGGCTTTGGCCTGTTGTCATTCTGCAGAACCCTGCCGTCGGAGCTCACGCCCTGCGTTTCGGCTTATGGCAGAAAACGGGTCCCCACCGGTTTCCCGTCCAGAAGGTCGTAGATCCGTTCCGGGCGGGCCCCCTGCATGATCACCGTGGGGATGCCGGCGTTTTTGCGCCACCGCCGCGGCGTGCAGCTTGGTCACCATGCCTCCGGTTCCCCGGTTGGAACCGGAATCCCCGGCCAGGGAGAAAAGCGCGTCGTCGATTTCGCGGACCTCCGGGATCAGCCTTGCCTCGGGATTCCCGCGCGGATCAGCGTCATACAGGCCGTCGATATCGGTCAGCATGATGAGCAGATCGGCCTTCAGAAACGAGGCCACAATGGCGGACAGGGTGTCGTTGTCTCCAAAGTTGGCGCCGACCAGCTCGTCGATCGCTACCGTGTCGTTCTCATTAACCACGGGGATGATCCCCATTTCCAGCAGGGTGGTGAAGGTGTTGAGGACATTCTGCTTGGTGTGGTCGTTTTCCATGATATCCCGGGTGAGCAGGACCTGCGCCACCGTGCCGTTGTACTCTCCAAACAACTTGTCGTATATGAACATCAGCTCGCATTGCCCAACCGCCGCGACGGCCTGCTTTTCACGGGTGCTGGAGGGGCGCACGCGCAGACCGCTTACCCACTCCGACACCGATGGCACCGGAGCTGACCAGGACGACTTCCTTCCCGGCATTCTGCAGATCGCACAACACCTTGCACAGGGATTCGATGGCGCGGATGTTCAGTTTTTCCATTCTCATAGGTGAGGGTCGAGGTTCCGACCTTGACCACCACCCTCTTCGCCGCGGTGATGGATGAAGACTCCGACATATGGACACTTCCTTTATCCGATGGCGGGACAAGGCCCGCTTTAAATGAATGACCGTTCAGAAGGCGCTGCCATCAACGCCCCGAGGATCGCCTCCACCTCCCCGGCCGGGCAGACCGGCCCCGCCGCCGCATACGCCCAGGGCCCGCTGAACGTTTCCCCGGCGAGCGACTGGACCTGTTCGAGCGTGACCGCGTCGAACCGGCCGAGCATTTCCCGGACCGGAATCTCCCGTCCGGAAAAGAGCTCGTTCTGTCCCGCGTAATAGGCGCGGGAGGCGACCGTCTCCATTCCCAGAATGACCGAGGCTTTGATCTGCGCCCTGGCCCGTTCCAGCTCCGCGGGTGTGATCGCCTCGCCGTGGCACAGGCCGTCCAGGATATGACGGATTTCCCTCAGAACTTCCTGCTGGTTCGTGGGGGCTACCGATGCGGAGACGGTGAACAAACCCGTCCCCGCCGCCGCTTCATGGGACGAATAGACGGAATATGCCAGGCCCGTTCCTCCCGGAGCCCTCTGGAACAGCCGGGAGGATGCGCCGCCGCCCACAATGAAGTTCAGCAGCATCATGGCATACCGGCGTTCATGATGGAAGGACAGGCCGGGAAGCCGATTTCAAAAGCTCACCTGCTCGAAGGGCTTGGAAAGCAGGGCCACGCCGGGGCGGAAGCCGGGGGTATCCACCACCGGACGGCCGGCCCCGCGCGGCCGGGTTCCAGTGCCTGCTCCAGCCTTTGGAGCAGATCGTCCCGTACAAAATGCCCGGTGAGCACCACCAGTATCCGTTCGGGCGTGTAGGTCCGATTCACATACCGCCGCAGGGCAGGGGAGGTGACGGCGGCGACCGTATCGGGCCGCCCGCAGACCGGCCAGCCCATGGGCGAGGCCGGCCATACGGTCCGCAGAGTGCCTCGTGGGCCAGGTCTTCCCCCATATCCTCATACATGGCGATCTCATCGAGGATCACGCCCGCTCCATCCCGAGATCATCGGGGGTCGAAGGGAATGGAGCAGCATATCGAGCAGGACGTCCAGCACCCCCCGGCTCGGCCGGACAGGGATTGGCGGAGAGGACTTGCGCGTAAAACCGGGTGTACTGCCGGGTCGTGTAGGCGTTGAGACTGCCGCCGAGCGCGTCGATTTCCTCGGAAATACGCCGGGCAGTCCGTTTTTCGGTCCCTTTGAACAGCATATGTTCGGCAAAATGGGAGATGCCCTGTTCGGCGGGATCCTCATACAGGGACCCCGCTTCTACCCAGACATCCACCGAGGCGGACAGCGCGTCCTCCTCGGGAAGGAGCAGGATACGCAGGCCGTTTTCCCATTCGAGTTTTTCCATTGCTCCGTTTACGCCTTTCTTTCCCGGCCGAGATAGGCGATCGCCCCTTCGAGCACCTGCCGGTCGTTGTCATAGGTGACGAGCCGGAGCGCCTCGGCTCCCGGCAGCCAGCGCATCTCCCGGATTTCTTCCTTTTGGACGGCGGGATTGCCGCCTGTAGGAAATCCCAAAAAATAGATCACGTCCTTGTCCACGCCGGGCTTTGGGGAATACCGGACGGACCGGCGGAACCCGGGATCCAGGCGGACAAGAAGGCCGGTTTCCTCCCGGATCTCCCGCTTCGCGGTCTCCTCCTCCGTTTCCCCCGGCTCCATATGCCCCTTGGGAAAAGCCCAATGGCCTCCGTCGACGTGGCAAATGAGCAAAAAGGCCGGCCCCTCCGCGGCTTCACGGAAAAGCACCGCCCCACAGGATCGTTCATGTCGGCTCATGGTTTTATCCACCCTTTTCGGCCGGATTGTAGAACAGGCGCTTGACGTGGAGCTCCCCTTCCAGAGGCTCCCCAAGTCCCAAAAAGGACCCCTGCGGATCCTGCACCCGCACGGTGCCGGCCGGGATTTCAGTCAGGCGGTCGAGCGCCAGCGCCCCCCCGTTGCAAAAACGGGCCGCTTGGCCGGGCGACACCCGGACGGCCGGCATATCCGCAAAAGCGGCCTCCACCGGCCGGACCCGGCCGGACAGGGCGCCCTTTGCCGCCAGCTCCCGCGCTTCGTCGAGGGTCAGGCAGTCCGCCAGGGAAAATCCCGCCGCCTCGGTCCGGCGCAGCCCCGACATCACCGCCCCGCACCCGAGCAAACGGCCCAAATCGTCACAGATCACCCGTATGTATGTCCCTTTGGAACAGGCGCAGTCCAGTGTCAGGATGCCTTTCCCCGGGTCGTATTCCAGAATGTCCAGGCGGCGGACCGTCACCGGCCTTGCCTCCCGTTCCACTTCGATGCCGCGGCGGGCCAGATCGTACAGGCGCACGCCGTCCCGCTTGAGGGCCGACATCATGGGAGGCACCTGCCGGATCTCCCCCCGGAAAGCGGGCAGGGCCGCCTCAACCGCCCTAGGCGAGGGGACGGGTGCGCCGGTGGCCTCCACCTTGCCCCAGATATCCAGGGTGTCGCTGCGATACCCGAAGGTCAGAGTGGCGGTATAGCGCTTATCCTGCACCGGCAGGAAGGGGATCGCCCGGGTCGCCCGGCCGAACAGAACGGGCAGGACGCCGGTGGCCATCGGATCGAGCGTACCTGTGTGTCCGGCCTTCTTTCCTCCCCCACCAGGCGCCGCAGAACGGCGCAGCAGGCGAACGACGTCATCGTATCCGGTTTGTCCAAGCAGAGTATACCGTCCATTGTCAAGCCCCTCCCTCGATAGGGGCTCCCCGCAAAAAGGTTTCGGAATCAGCCAGCGTCGATTCCCGGCACGGCTTGCCGTACGGCGTCCATGATCCGTGCCACAGCCGCGTCCGCCGGGCTGTTTATCGCGCAGCCGGCCGCCTGTTTATGTCCCCCCCGCCGCCGAGAAGGGAGCAGATAGCCGACGCGTCGGCATGTGCGCCGGTGCGCACGCTGACCTTGAAATTCCCGTCCGGCTTCTGTCGGAAGGTAACACCCACCCACACCCCTTCGATCTGGCGCGGCAGGGGGCGAGCCCTTCCATATCGTTTTCCTCCGCCTGGCTGCTTTGCAGCATGTCGTTGGTGATCATCATCACCGCCAGGCGGCCCTGCCAGTAAAACCGCATGGACTCGAGCGCTAGCCGTTCGAGCTCCACCCGGGCGCGGGACTTGCAGTCGAACATCACCCGGTTGATGGATTCCATCTGGGCGCCGGCCTCCATCAGCGCGGCGGCCACCCGATGGGCGTAGGGCGTGGTGCTCCCGTATTTGAAGCAGCCGGTGTCGGTGGCAAGGCCGGTATACAGGCAATCGGCGATGGAGGGCGTCATCTCCGCCCCAGGCAGAGCAGCAGGTCATAGATGAGCAGCGCTGTCGCCGAAGCGTCCGCGTCGAGCAGCAGATACCGCTGGAAATCCCGGTGGGAGGCATGATGGTCGATGGCCAGATCCACCCGGTCCGCATAAGGTTCCAGCCGGGGCCAAGCAGTTTCGCGTCCGCCACATCCACCGCGCAGATGAAAGACGGTTCGAACGTGGGGAGGGGACCGGCTCCGTCATATAGGCGTATTTGCCGGGAATCTCATCAGAGCATGCCACCCGCGCTGTTTGCTTTTGCCCAGGCTCTGCAGAGCCTGGCAGAGGGCATACCCCGAACCGATCGTATCGCCGTCCGGATACTGATGCGTCAGCAACAGGATATGGTCCGCTTTTTGCAGCAAAGCGGCGGTTTCTTCCAGCGTGACCGATTGGCTCATCCAGACTCACCTCGTTTTTTCCAGCCGGGACAGGTGTCCCGTGCCGCATCTCATGCCCTCCGAAGCCTGCCTGCGGGTTTCAGGTCCCGTCGGAGCTCCGGCTCTTTTTTTCCAGATCCTGAAGGGTCTGCGCGATATGCGCGCTGTACGCAATGGAATCGTCGGCGACGAACCGGAGTTCGGGCACATGGCGCAAGTGCAGGGCCCGGCCGAGCTCGCGGCGGACATAGCCGCCTGCCGATGTCAGGCCTTTCACCGCCGTTTTGGCGGCTTCCAGGCCATCCATCGAGCTGATGTGGATCTTGGCGTAGGACAGATCGCTGCTGACCTCCACCCGCACGATGCTGACAAGCCCGGTCACCCGGGGGTCCTTCACCGTCCGGAGGATGGCCGTCAGCTCCCCGTTTGATGTCCTCGCTGGTGCGGTCCATCCGATAGCTGGACATGGGTTCACCCGCCTTTCCCCTTGATAAAAGGGCTCTGAAACCGGCGAGGCGCTGTCCGACTCAGTCCCGGTATTCCTCGATGATATACGTCTCGTAAACGTCGCCCTCACGGATATCGTTGAATTTCTCCAGACCAATCCCGCATTCGTAGCCCTGGGCGACTTCCTTCTGGTCATCCTTGAAGCGCTTGAGGGAGATCATCTTGTCGTCAGCGATGATGATGCCGTCCCGCACCACCCGCAGCAGATCGTTGCGGCAGACCTTGCCGTCGAGGACGTAGCAGCCCGCGACGGTGCCGACGCCGGTGATCCGGTACACTTGGCGCACCTCAGCGCGGCCGTGCAGGACCTCCCTGGTCTTGGGTGCGAGCATCCCCTTCATGGCGGATTCGATTTCCTCAATGCAGTCGTAGATGATGCGGTACATCCGCATGTCCACGTTCTGCTGTTCGGCGGCCGCCTGGGCGAGGGGCTCCGGCCGGACGTTGAAGCCCACGATGATCGCGTTGGACGCGTCGGCGAGCATGACGTCGCTTTCGCTGACCGCGCCGACGGCACCGTGGATGACCCGTACCCGCACCTCGCTGTTCGACAGCTTTTCGAGGGACTGCCGGACCGCTTCCACCGAGCCCTGCACGTCGGCCTTGACGATGACGCGCAGCTCTTTCATCTCGCCCTGCTGCATCTGGTCGAACAGGTTGTCGAGAGTGACTTTCTGATAATGGCTGAACTGTTCCTCCTTGGCGGCCTGCCGCCGCTGTTCGACCAGCTCGCGCGCGAGTTTTCATCGGAAACCGCGTTGAACACGTCGCCGGCGGTGGGCACCTCGTCGAGGCCCATGATTTCCACCGGGACCGACGGGCCTGCTTCGGCGACCTTCCGGCCGTTGTCGTCAGTCATGGCGCGCACACGGCCGACGGCCGAACCCGCCACCAGCACATCGCCGGCATGCAGGGTACCGTTTTGGACCAGGACGGTGGCGATGGGACCGCGGCCCTTGTCGAGCCGGGCTTCGATAACGGATCCCTTGGCCGCCCGGTCGGGATTGGCGCGCAGCTCTTTCATCTCCGCCACCAGCAGCACGGTTTCGAGCAGCTTGTCGATACCGTCCCCGGTCAGGGCGGATACCGGCACGCAGATGACGTCGCCGCCCCATTCTTCGGGCACCAGTTCATATTCTGTGAGCTGCTGCATCACTTTATCCGGATTGGCTTCCGGTTTGTCCATCTTATTGATGGCGACGATGATGGAAACCCCGGCCGCTTTGGCGTGGTTGATCGCCTCGACCGTCTGGGGGCATGATGCCGTCGTCCGCCGCCACGACCAGGATGGCGATATCGGTAACCTGGGCGCCGCGGGCGCGCATGGCGGTAAACGCCGCGTGACCCGGGGTGTCCAGGAAGGTGATGGACTGTCCGGCCGCTTTGACGCGGTAGGCGCCGATATGCTGGGTAATACCGCCGGCCTCGCCCTCGGTGACCTTGGTTTTGCGGATGGCGTCGAGGATGGAGGTTTTTCCGTGATCGACGTGGCCCATCACGACCACGACCGGGTCACGGGGCCGGAGATTTTCATCGACGTCCTCGCTGTCGTCGATGATCCGCTCCTCGATGGTGACGACCACCTCCCGCTCGACCTTGGCGTGGAATTCGCCGGCTACCAGGTATGCGGTGTCGAAATCGATTTCCTCGTTGGCTGTCGCCATAACCCCGAACCCCATCAGTTTTTGATGACTTCGGCGACGGTGGCCTTGAGCCGGGACGCCAGCTCGGCCACGGTGATGGTCTCGCCCACCGTGATGGTGATCGGCTTCATCTTCCGCTCCATCTGGATGCGGCGCAGCCGTTCGGCCTCGGTTTCCCGGCGGGGATGCGGCCGGCGGTACTGCTGGGATTTCTGGTTGATTTTCTGCTTCTTGATCCCGCCGCCGTCGCCGCGTACCTGCTTGGAGGTCTGGGCGAGCACGTCGAACTTTTCGTCATACCGGCCCACATTGACCTGCGGGGTCCGGGTATCGACGGTGCGGCGTTCGATCTGGGGCCGGGGCGCGGCCGGAGCCTTGGGGCTTTTTGAGCGGGCGCGCGGCCGGACGGGGGCCGACCGCCGGCGCCGACGGATGGGCCGGCGCGGTGGTGGGGGGCGGGGGCGGCTTTTTGGCGCCGCCGTGGCCGGAGCCTTTTCCGGCTCCTTTTTTCCGCCGCCGTGGCGAAATAGGCGTCGAAATTCTCCACGCTGTTCTTCTGCGTAAAGTGTTCAAACACCAGATCCAGCTCGTTTTCCTCCAGCGCCGTGGCACTCTTTTTGGGAGTGTCTACATATTTGGCCAACAGCTCAATCACGTCTTTGCTGGGTACGCCGAAATCCTTAGCAACCTCGCTAACGCGGTATTTAATCATCATAGGACGGTTCCTCCTCCATATCGTGGACATTGTCTGCACCGGCCGGACAGCACCGGACGATGGCGCGGGCAAACCCCTCATCCGCCGTCGCCAGGATGCCGACCGGTTTTTGCAGGCCGAGCATGCGGCCGATCGTCTCCTTGGTCAACGGAACGGTCAAGACGGGCACCGGCGCCGCCCGTTCCAGGGCGAAGCGCAGTTCCTTGCCGGTTTTTTCCGATACGTCCGACGCCGCCAGGATGAGCGCGGCCCGCCCTTCAGCGGCCAGCGCCGTCACGGCGTCGAACCCGGTGGTCAGCCTTCCGGCCCGCCGGCACATGCCCAGCAGGCCCGCGAGCTTATCCTCCATCGCTTCACTTGCCTGTAATTCCTCCTCCATGCGCTCATACACCGGGCGGGAATCTGGCAGGAAAAGGCTTTTTCCAACCGTCTCGCTTTCCGTGCTGCCTGCAGACAGGCGAGCGAGCGGCAGACATAGGCGCCGCGGCCATTGGGTTTCTTGCCCGTCAGGATCGAGGGACAGTTCCCCCTCGGGGCTTTTGACCACCCGTACCAGCTCTTTTTCGGCTTCATTTCACCGCAGCCGGTGCATTTCCGCAGCGGAACCCGTTTTGTGTGCATCTCGTTCGCCTCCTATTCGTTCCCCATCTATGGATATAAGCCGGTTCCCCGGCGGACTTGCGGATTTTGGCTGTATAGCCGGGGCCGTCAGCGTCACCTTTTTAGCCTAAGCAGGATCCGGCGCGGCAAAAACGCATCGTTTCCCGGAAGGCCCGGCCATAAAGCCATCGATGACAAACCCGCCTGCCGGGCTCACGGGAGCATCCGGCAATCAGGCGTCTTCCTCTCCATAAAAACCACTTTCCGGCCGGATATCGATTTTCCAGCCCGTCAACTTGGCTGCCAGCCGGGCGTTCTGTCCCTTGTTGCCGATGGCCAGGGAGAGCTGGGAGTCCGGCACCGTGGCCCGGCAGCTTTTGGCGCCGTCGGGATCCACCTCGACCGAGAGGACTTTGG
>VOFI01000411.1_pt1 | contig 34001 bp, 48 predicted proteins | sample 5384131 | NCBI WGS metagenome assembly VOFI01 (sample SAMN12384728, study PRJNA508395) | human gut metagenome | isolation source: healthy gut H | host: Homo sapiens
TGTTGGAATTGTGTGAATCCACAAAAATAAAGTAAATTAATAAAAACATATCACAAACAAACAATTTTCATTGTCATAGTAGGTGTAGGAGAAAATAAATCTCTTGCACCTATTTTTTTTGTGAAAGGAGGAACTTACATGTAAGCAAAAAAGTGATATCTACAATTATATCGGTTGTTATTAAATACACACAAAGCACTAAATCTATAACCAAGACTCTTAAAGCTGGCAATAAAGTTAAGATCAACAACGGTACAACAAAGAATGTTATTATAGCAAGTTGGACTGGGCAAGATGAGGTGCTCTATTCTAATGTTACGTTTAGTTCACCAAATGGCAGCAATAAAGTAACGATAGATAAAAGAGACAATTATGAGTATTTTATAACGATGACATCGTCATATAAACCAACAGCAGAAGTGAAGAATAAAATCACACTCAATAATTATGATGAGGATGATATAAAAGCTTCAGGATACACAAGAACGCCTAAATAATGTGCTATGGCTGCTGCTTGTCGGCAGCCATTTTTATAAAAGGAGCAACGATGAAAGAAATATTTAAGATATTTGTACTTCTTGTGATGATATGTACGTTTACAGCCTGTGCAGCAGGCGGTAAAACCAGTGATACAAAAGATATCAGCATAAAGCTTGAGAGCTTTTCTGATGTAAAAAAGATATTTTGTCAACTGATACAGAGTATGAAAATATTTCTGTACCGACTGAAACACTTCAAGCCTTGGCAAATGATCTGCCGGAAAAGGCTGAACTCGCTGACCTAAAGCAGGTGAACGATCGTGAGCAGTGTTTCGGTAAAATAAGGCCGCTGTTTATTTCCGACAAGGACTATAAGAAAGAGTATTATCAGGGCTTTGACAGTTCTTTTCCTGCCGGCAACGTTTATGATGACACAACGTACTATTTAAATGTTGCATCAAATGGAGGCATCGGATTTCTTTCTAAAGAATCTGCCTATGACTGTGAAACGATAAAAACAGTTTTTGTAGACAGACCCTATGAAGACGAAGAGTATGTTCTTGGCGGACAGACGTATAAACTCAGTCAGGGCGTTGAGTATGTAGACGGCTTTTTGCAGGCTTTGACCGACAGCGGATTTGGAAATATGAAAATAGCTTACGTTGATGTATTGAAATACGATCAGGAAAATGCTCTGCTTTTTCATATTCAAAGAACCGTCGATGGAATCGCCCTGAACGATTTCTTTTATAGCGACGGGGATTTTGATGAATATCCGTATTTTGGAGCAAAGCTGTATATGACCGCTCCAAACACCGTAGGAGAGTTCTTGGGAGATCATGGCTTTTGCGAGCTTGACGGCTCTGCGGAAAGTGTCGATAAATGCGTTACCTTAGAAAGTGCTTTAGATATATGTGAAAATACACTTGCGGCAAATCATAAATATACAGTCAATAAAATAGACCTCGGATATATGCAGAATGTTGTTAAAGCAAACGGTGAACCATGGAACAAGGATAGCGACGGACAGTTCTATTTTCAAGGTGATACAAAATATAAAACAGAGCTTGGCTGGTTTATATGGCTCGACACCACCACAGACAATGAACGAATGGTATTTGTCAATGCTCTGAATGGAGAAGCTTTGGTACTGTTCAACAATGCATGTTTCGGAAAACTGAGGATAGAACATGAATTTCAATAAGTGTCTGAAAACACAGCTTTATAAAATGCTCATCAGCCCTGTGCCTGTAATATGTGCCATTATGATATTTGGCTTGTGCTGTATAACAAATGTTTACACCGATGCAGACGGCGGAAAAGGCTATTCAGTATTGACCATACTGCTTTTGCGTGACCCCACAGAGGCTGTTGAAGGAAATTCTGTCGTTCGTGAAAATATCATTCGTGCAGCTATGAGCAGCTGGCTGATAATGTTTTCGCCTGTTGTATGCGTTCTGCCGTTTGTTAAAAGTGTTTCAGCAGAGAACAGCTCGTTAAAGCGGTTTGAAATGCAACGCAGCGGAAAAATTGCTTTTGCTGCATCAAGACTTGTGTCGGCGGTGCTTACTTCAGCGGCGGTACTTTGTCTGGGATACGGGCTTTTTGTGATATTTACAGTAATTATGTTTCCGTCTGTTATGGATACGAACAGTCATTCAGCTGCGGCAGTGCTTCATTCAATGAGTATAGGCTGCTTTTATTTGAGCCGAATGGCAGGTGCTTTTTTATAATAGGAGCGTTAAGTGCATTGCCTGCATATATCATCTCTGTTTTCAGCAGAAACAAATATATGATGACTTGCATACCGTTTATGTTCTTTTATTTTTACAACACTCTTATAAACAGACTTTCAAAAGGGTTTTCCGCCAATGTCGGAAAGATCGTCAGCTTATTTTCATTCAACGGGATATTCCGAGCCATAGAAAACGGCATGACTGTGTATGTGATCTTAGCCGCAGCCGTATTGATGATACTTGCGGCGATAATTGGCGTCAGCTTCTTGCAAAGGAGGTATGACTGTTGTGAGTAAAACAAGAATAAGGGCGGTATGGGGGACGGCACAAAGTGAATATATCAAATGGATATGCAGTTCAAGAATGTTGATATTTCTATGTGCATTGATATTCATAGATCAATTTGCCGTAAAGCCGTTAGTTGAGATATCAAAACAAACAGGCGTTAAACTTGGTCTGTTTGAGCCGTTTATTGCAATAACCAATTCAGACGTACTGCTGATGATAATGCCCATAGTTTTTATTACGCTTATAGGAGATTTTCCTAAAAACGATGGAAATATGCTGTTTTGCGTGCAGCGCACATGGCGTGTTAATTGGCTGCTTGGGCAAATGCTTTTTCTTGTTATGTCTTCACTTACATTTATGCTTGGAGTTATACTCAGCACGTTTCTTGCGGCGGCAGGTTATTTGCAATGGAGCGAACAATGGTCGGCAACAGTCACAGATTACAGCAGGCTCTTTCCCGAGAACGCCGATAGCGTTGCTGCAAATCTTATTCCTGAAAATCTTTACTACCAATATGTACCGCTGCGGTCGGCAGGCAATTCTGCGGTGCTGATATTTCTGCTGTTGTAATGCCATAGTGAAAACGCATTTTACAAAGTTCTTCAGGCAGCAGATATATGAAATATCTTATTCCTACATATATTTCTTTTCAATCATAGTATCTTTGATCTTGCTGTCATTAGTTTTGCTACGGAAAACTAATTTTCTGACGGCTGGGGAGGAATGATAATGGATATCATAGGAGTTAGCAACGTGTGTCTTACTCTTGGCAAAACGGAGATACTAAAGCACATAAATGTGTCCTTTGAGGAGGGCAAGATACACGGACTTATCGGCAGAAACGGCAGCGGCAAAACGATGCTGATGAAGTGCATATGCGGCTTTATCAAGCCCACATCGGGTGAGATAACAGTTGACGGCAAGCAGGTGGGCAAGGACGTTGACTTCCCGAAAGATATGGGTATCAGGCTACAAGAACTTAAAGCTTCTTGCGGGGCTTAACAACAAGATCGGCAAAGATGAGATACGAAACAGCATGAGGCAAGTGGGGCTTGACCCTGATTTAAAACGCCACGTCCGCAAATACAGTCTAGGTATGCGGCAGCGTTTGGGACTTGCACAAGCTATTATGGAAAATCCGAAGATACTCATTCTTGACGAGCCTTTCAATGGTCTTGACAAGGACGGCGTAAAAGAAATGCGTGAGTACCTGCTTTCATACAAAGAGCAGGGCAAGACTATTCTTATTTGCTCTCACTCGGCGGAGGACATTTCTGTGCTTTGCGATACTGTGCATGAAATGGATAAGGGTGTGATAAGTGAGATCAAGGGGTGAGCTAATCAAAAAACATCATCTGCGTCAGTGCGAGGCTTTGCCGTTGGCTAAGAATGGGACATTGGAAAATAAACCGGATAGCATTTTCAAATAAGTTTTGATATATAACGCAAAAAGACAGATACCTCAGTCAAATGAAGTATCTGTCTTTCTTATTTCTTAGTTATAGCCTGCTGTATAGGTCTTTCATAATAGTTGTTGAAAAGTTTCTATATTAGTACCGACCTAAGCCGTCCGCCATATTTTTCATATTGTATTAAAGCTGTGTATCAACAAAAATTGTATAGATAGCCTTCATTGCAGATTCAAAATCAGCCTCGTTTACACCGATGATGATATTAAGCTCGCTAGAGCCCTGATCTATCATCTTTACGTTTACATGAGCGTGTGCAAGGGCTGAGAATATTCTGCCTGCTGTACCTCTGTTTGACTTCATTGCACGTCCCACAACTGCAATAAGCGCAAGGTCTGTTTCAATATCAATTGTATCAGGGTGACAGTTTCTGTGCAGACCTGACATTATCTCCTGCTCCTTTGGAGCAAACTCTGCCTGATGAACAACGACAGACATTGTGTCGATACCTGAAGGCATATGCTCAAAGCAGATACCATTCTTCTCGAATACTTCAAGCACTCTTCTGCCGAAACCAAGCTCTGCGTTCATCATATCCTTTTCGATATTAACTACAGTAAAGCCCTTCTTTCCTGCTATACCTGTGATCGTGAAGGCAGGCTTCTGAGATGTGGACTCAACGATCATTGTACCCATATCCTCAGGCTTGTTTGTGTTCTTGATGTTTATTGGGATACCTGCTTTTCTTACAGGGAAAATAGCGTCCTCATGAAGTACACCTGCACCCATGTAAGAAAGCTCTCTCAGTTCCTTATATGTTATGGTAGTGATAGGCTGTGGGTTGTCGATAATTCTAGGGTCGCATACCAGGAATCCTGATACGTCTGTCCAGTTCTCATAAAGATCAGCGTTTACTGCTGCGGCAACGATAGAACCTGTTACGTCAGAACCGCCTCTTGAAAATGTCTTGATAGTATCGTTAGGCATTGAGCCGTAGAAACCAGGTATTACCGCATTGTCAAGTGTAGCTAATCTCTGAGGAAGCACCTCGTTTGTTCTTGCAGAATCAAACTGACCCTGATCGTTAAAATAGATAACATCGGCAGCGTCAACAAAGTTATATCCAAGATAGTTAGCAAGAACGATACCGTTAAGATACTCGCCACGGGAAGCCGCATAGTCACGTCCTGCCTTGCCGATAAAGCAAGCCTTGATAGTTTCAAACTCCTTGTCAAGAGAAAGGTCAAGACCCAGATCATTGATTATGCCGTAATATCTTTCCTTGATAGCGTCGAACTCGCTGCTGAAATCCTTGCCCTTTGCAGCAAGATCATAGCAGCCGTAAAGCATATCAGTTACCTTTGTATCGTTTGAAAATCTTTTACCAGGAGCAGACGGCACAACAAATCTTCTTGAGCTTTCCGCTGTGATTATCTCCTTTACCTTTTTGAACTGCTCAGCACTTGCAAGAGAGCTTCCACCGAATTTTACAACCTTTGTCATTTCACAAACCCCTTATAAACTATAGAATTATTCCTGTCTGCGTACTTTTCCCACGCTGACGTTACAATAAATAGTATACCGAATTTGCGTGATTAAGTCAATGTATAAATGGACTAATTTTTATAGTTTTTTCGGTGTATGTTTGTGAAATACGCTTGTATTTGTATGGCGGACAACTCATACTTATCTGTCTGCCTATTATCTGTAATGTTCGTCTATCCACTTATCATGTTTTCGTGAAAGAAAGCCCCAGCGTTCTTCAACACAAAATGCAATGGATAAAACAAGCGGCAAAGAAAGCAGCACAGCCGCAATAATAAGAATAGCCATATTACTTACGTTCACAAGAACGTCTCCCGTCTCGGTTTTGTTATGACTATATTATAGCGTTCCTTACTTAAACAGACCTTAATGCAAAGTGAAAACCATGTGAAAAAAAGCCCCGACCGAAGTCAGGGCTTTTTTCATCAGACTGCTTAAACCGTCACAGCCTGAGTATTATTCTTTTTAAGCACCTCAATAAAATCTTTTTCAGGAACAGGCTTTGAGAAGTAGTATCCCTGAATGAAATCACAGCCCATGCCAAGAAGCGTGTCGAGTTGGTGCTTGTCCTCGATACCCTCGGCGACTATCTGCATATTGAGCTTCTTTATCATCGCCACTGTACTTTCAATGGCGATATGCGCCTTTTCGCTCTTGAAACATTCCCAGACTATTTCCTTTTCAAGCTTGATAAACCTGAAAGGCAGGCTGAGAAGATATGTCATATTTGAATATCCCGTACCATAATCGTCAAGTGCAAACTTCACACCATAGTCGGAAAGGGTCTTGATGTTTTTCTCCATAATGTGCGGAGTATACACCGCCGCAGTTTCCGTTACTTCAAGACAAATAGACGATGGGTCTACCTTGTATCTGTCCATAATGCTGAGAAGCTGCTCTACAAGGTCAGATTGCATGCACTGGACTACCGACAGGTTTACCTGCACATATTCGATACCAAGTGAAGTTCCCACGCCTTTCTTTATAAATCGGCAGGCTTCCTCGAAAACATATTTATTTTGAGTATCTTGCCGTTTTCCTCAGCTATAGGAATAAATTCCTGTGGAGGGATAAATCCAAGCTTTTCATCCTTAAGCCTAACAAGGGCTTCACAGGAAACTATCTTGTTTCTTGAACTTGAATATATCGGCTGATAGTATACCTCAAAGCCACGATTATCCAGAGCCTTGTCTATAGCATTTTCTACCTCGCTTCGACGTTTGCTGTCATAAAAGTTTATGTCAGTTGCATGAAGAAGTCTTTCAGTTTCAGGTTCACGATGCTTGAACTGCTCGATAAAGTCCACCAGCATATCTGCATTGTCAACGTCATCAGGGCAGTCGATACGCATAAAGCAGGCTGTTATCAAAGTATCAACAGTACCTATATTCCAGTTTTCAGACAGCTTTTCCCTTATTGCACGATACGTTTCTCCCACCTTTTCAGAATCCTTCGGAAACATAAGAGCAAAGCATTCGTCCTCCAAATAAAATCCATCGCCAAGATTAACAAAGTTATAAAGATAGTCGGAAAAGCTTCTTAACAGAGAGTTGGAAAAACGTCCGCCAAAGGTTTTCATAAACATTTTGAAATCCGGTATCCTTATGAGCAATAATGTAAAATCAGAAGCTGAGGCATATTTTATGGAACACCTATTGACAAAGCTGCTCCAGTTGAGCATTTTCGTTCCTTGGTCTATCATATCGTCCTGACTTTGCAAAGTGAACATTATTAGAAGCATACATACAGACGCCGCAAAGCACTCCACAAGAAGGAGTTTATTGATCATCTGAACAATTACCGCCACTACCGTCATTGAGATAAAGGCTGTTATAGAAGTGACCACCTGTCTTGATAGCATACTTCTATTACCCATTGCGTAAACGATGCCAAATATAAGATAATAAATCGCCACAATGTATGTAAATGGCTGAAGAGTGCCACGATGATAACCACCTTGACTATCCACATAGATGATAAAATGTGTTGCAGGCGTCGTAATCACAAGCAAAAGATCAACGATCATCGGTGTATATAAAAAGCTTTTGAAAAGAGCAGACATCTCTTTATAGCCGTCCGTCAGGAAAAGTATATATATCACAAATAGAAACGGAATAAGATTATGTGTAAAATAATAAGCCGTATGGAAGAAGATTTTAAGCCCTATGCCCCATTCGCCGGTAGAAAACACACTTAAAATATCCAACACAGTTGACAAAGCCGAGTCGCCCACGAGAATGCCAAAGACCTTATTCTTGTTGCACGGAATACGCTTTTTGAAATAGAATACAACTCCTGTGATAGCATATATCACAAGGGCACATATATCATAATGGATAATATAACCCACAACGCAGACCTCCCCGTATTGTTATGGTAATATTTTAACATAACTCTGTTATGGCTTCAACCGATTTAACAAAAAGTTATAATATTTTTGGTTGTGTGCATAACTTACATATAAATAAAAGCCCGAATTTATGGTTTTTGTCAATTATTATCTATTCGTTGAAATGTTCATTCTTGCGGTTTACTGATAAGATATCATAAACATTTTAACATTATCCTAAAGCTTCACCCAAAAATGAAAAGTTAGAAAAACGATGATAATTTAACTTACGGCAAAAGATTATATATAGTTTTAAATAATTTTTAAATTTGTCGGTTTGACTTGACTAATAAACAATATAGAGTTATACTGAAATCACGGTAAAGATCCTGTCAGAGGACTTGTTATATGCTCGTATTTTGGCAGAGTTTCTGTATATGCCGAAATAATTAGTTCTTACTAATATCTAAAAACAAAACAGGAGGTAATAATTATGTTAAAATGTTTTAAAGACGAGAAATTCTGGTGTGCAGTAGGCGGAGCAGCCGCAGTCATTCTTGGCAAGAAAGTCGTAAAGGCTAAGAAAACAAGAGAGCTTGCCGTTACAGGTCTTGCAAAGGGAATGAAGCTCAAGAGCGACGCTCAGTCAGCACTTAGAAGCATGAAGGACGAAGCATCTGACATCTGCTATGACGCTAAGGTCGAGGCAGGGATAAATGACGAGGAAGAAGTAACTGAATAATGAAAGCTCAGATCGTTTATGACAAGCCCTGCCGCATACGTTTCCGCTGTGGTAGCGACGCTTTCACAAAAGAACTTGAACGGTCGATACATAAGCTTGTTATGTCAAACCCGTGGGCGGTCGCCTGCGAGGCTCACTATGAGAACGGCGGAATACTTATACGCTATAAAGAGGGTCACAGAGCCGAAGCTGTCGAACTTGTAAGAAAGCTCAGAGGAAGCGACCTAGCACCTGTCAGCGACAATCAGTATGACACCGAGGAGATAGACAGAACATTCAAATCTGACCTTGCAAAGCTTGTGATGCAAAGATATATAAGAAAAGCTATTCTGCCTGCACCTATAGGCGCAGCACTTATCGTGTACAGCGGACTTAAATACATAGCAAAGGGCGTAAGCGCACTGTTTGACGGCAAGCTTACAGTTGAGGTGCTTGACGGAGCGTCAATAAGCGCTTGTCTTATCCAGAAAAAATTACAATACGGCTGGCACTGTCATGTTCCTGCTTTCTGTATCGAGGATTACACAAGAGCAAGAACAAGAGCCGCTCTTACTGACAGCTTGGCGATAAAGGCAGATCAGGTATGGCTGGCAGGCAAGGACGCAGATACTCTTATACCAATGTCACAGCTTCAGGTGGACGATTGCATAAGAGTTCGCACAGGAAGCGTTATTCCTGTTGACGGTCAGATAACCGAGGGCGAAGCTTACATAAATGTAGCTTCCATGACAGGCGAGCCTCTTGCGGTCATGAAGAGCGCAGGAGCAAGCGTATTTGCCGGAACCGTTGTCGAGGAAGGCTCAGTTGTGATAAAAGTTCGCAAGCTTTCTTCCGACACAAAGATAAGCAAGATAATCGAGCTTATCGACAACTCAGAAAACCTTAAAGCAGGGGTGCAGAGCAAAGCGGAGCGTCTTGCGGACTCTATCGTGCCGTACAGCTTTCTTGCCTTTGGTCTTACACTGCTGTTTACTAGAAATGTCACAAAAGCAGTTTCCGTTCTTATGGTGGACTATTCCTGCGCTATCAAGCTTTCAACGCCTATAGCCGTTATATCCGCTATTAAAGAAGCCGCTGATGATGACGTTACGGTAAAGGGCGGAAAATATCTTGAAGAATACGCACTTGCCGATTCTATCGTTTTTGACAAGACCGGCACTCTTACAAACGCTGAGCCTGTGCTTGAAAAGGTAATAGCCCTTGGGGATTACTCCGAGGCGGAAACGTTGAAAATTGCGGCTTGCCTTGAAGAGCACTTCCCTCACAGCGTAGCGAGAGCTATAGTAAAGGGTGCGGCCGATAGAGATATCGACCATGCCGAGGAACACGCCGAGGTGCAGTATATAGTTGCCCACGGAATTTCAACAACGCTTCACGGCAAACGTGCTATCATAGGAAGCAGGCATTTTGTCTGCGAGGACGAGGGCATAGAGATAACAGACGAACAGCAGGCTGAGATCGACGAAAAGTCGGGAGCTTGCTCAGTGGTTTATCTTGCTGTAGGCGACAAGCTCACAGGTGCGCTCTGCATAAGCGACCCGCCAAGACCTGAAGCTGAGGAAGCTGTTAAACAGCTCAAAGAAGCAGGCATCACAAATATCGTGATGCTCACAGGCGACAGCGCAAAGGCTGCCGAGATAACTGCACAGAAGCTTGGCATATCAGATTTCAGGGCGCAGGTTCTTCCTGAGGACAAGCACAGATATGTTCAACAGCTCAAAGAGCATGGACACAGAGTAATAATGGTAGGCGACGGAATAAACGACGCTCCAGCCCTTGCGGCGGCGAACGTTTCTGTTGCAATGAGCGATGCTTCCGATATCGCAAAGGAAACTGCCGATATCACAGTTCGTGGTGCAGACCTTACACAGCTTGCGTCTATAAGACAGCTTAGCGAGAAGCTAATGCACCGAATAAACAGTAACTACAGATTTATACTGCTGTTCAATTCAGTGCTTCTGCTGTCAGGAGCTTTCGGGCTTTACAGCCGTCAGCCTCAGCGCTTTTCAACAATGGCGATCTGTGCAAAGAGCATGACTCCTTTAGAGGATAAAAAGCGCAAAAAGAAAAACAAGTAAACAAAATATAAAGAGCGAATGATCGTAACGTCATTCGCTCTTTTTTGCATCTTAATAAATGTAACGCTTTTTTCTTAAATTACCTAGCAGGTGTACAGTAGCAAATAGAATAAACTGTGATATCGCCGTTTTTTGCCGCAGCATGAAGCTGATCCAGCTTATCAAAACCTGTACCAAGCTCCTTTACACAGTCTGCATATGTGAACTTAGCATAGTAATGATCATTCGCTCTGCCTGTTTCGCTAGGCTGAACTCTTGCCCAGTTTGCTCCTCCTGACCAGCTCTGGAGAATAAGCTCAAACTCGTTCTCTGCACCTGAATACTCAACATAGAAATAGCCATTTGCAGAAAGATACGAAACATCAAAACTGCCATAATTTTTTGAAGTCATAACTGAAACTGCCTGACCCCATGAGCCACATGATTTTGCACCCCAGAAAATAGATACATATGGATCCTGCTCCGGCTTATCAGGGTCAACAGGATCTACCGGATCAACCGGCTTTGTTGACTTTCCGACAATATACTTAACACTAAGAACTTCGATATCTCCGTTAGCCGCACCAACATGGAAGCGGTCTACTTTAGAGAAATCTGTTGTTCCGAATGCCGCAGCAACATCGTCGTAGCTGTACTTTGCGTATACAATGCCGTCCTTTTCTGTTACCTCAGTTGGTGAAACTCTCGCCCAGTCTGCACCGCCTGACCAACTCTGGAGAATGATCTCCGCCTTGTCTGTGCCGCCCTTGAACTGAACTTCAAAATATCCGTCCTTTTCGATAACTGAGCTGTCAAAGCTGCCGCCCTCCTTAGTTGTGGAAAGTGTAATAGCCTGACCCCAGCCTGATGTCTTTGCCGAGCCTGTGAAGATAACAGTTTCCTTTTTGTCACTTACCTCTCCAGTTGCAGGGATAACTCTGTCTTTATCACCTTGCCGCAAGTTGTACACTCAGTGTGCTTTGAGCCATTTTCTGTCGCAGTAGCCGCCTTGTCGATTATCCATGCGCTTTCGCTGTGACCTGTCGCAGGGATAGTTTCAGTGTACTTTTCACCGCATGAGCAAGTGTATACCTTTTCGCCGTCAGTTTCGCAAGTTGCAGCCTTTGTTGATGTGAGGGTATAGCTGTGCCTGTGACCGATAGGGTCGGTGTAATCGTCCTTCTTTGTCTCGCCGCAGGAAGCGCATGTGTAGATAGTGTAGCCCTTTTCGTTCTCTGTAGGAGCAACTGTCTCGCCCTTTACCCAGCTGTGACCCTTGGCAGGGATAGTTTCAGTGTACTTGTCTCCGCAAGTACAAGTGTAAATTCTCTCGCCCTCTGTTGTGCAAGTAGCTTCCTTTGTTACCTTTGCGGTGTAGCTGTGAGTGTGTGATGACTTAACATTCTTGACAGTGAGTGCAAATGTATCTGTGTTTCCGTCTGAGAATGTGTATGTAAGTGTGTAATTACCATTTGCAAGCGTCTTGAGCCAGCTTTCGTTGAGCATTATCTGACTTCCGCTTGTAGAATAATCTAAGCCGCCTGTAAGCTTCTTGCCGTTTACTATGATAGACTCAACGCTCTTTCCATAAAGCACAAGGTCTGTTCTCACACCGCTTGGAGCATCAGCGTCAAATATGCCTGACTTTGTGGAAAGGTGTGGCTTCTCGATCTGTCCGTCCTCATAGAAAACAACATCGTCTATGTAAACTGTACCTGTCTTTTGAGCAGAATCTCCGCCCATATAGAACGAGAACTGGTTAAGTTTTGATGTATCAAGATTTCCGCCCGACTGCCAGCTTGGCGCTTTAAAGTCAGCGAATGGTATCTTGATATTTTTTCCACCTGCGAAATCAAGTGCTATCTGCGCTTCAAAATAATTGTCGTTTGCGTCTCTAAGCTGAACAGTAAGGCTGTTGCCTGTGCCGTCCCCCTCTACCCAAAGCTCAACGCCTGCAAATGATGAAGCATTTCTTACTGCAATAGGGTGGTTTACTCCGCAGTAGCCGTTTGGCGAGCCGATATCATATCCGAAAGCAAGCGCCTTTGAACCGTTCTTTGTAGCAAGAGAAAGTGAAACTTCATTGCCGCCTGTGTTTCTTGAATAAGACGACCAAAGTGCCTTATCATTTGAATAGCTCTCAAATGTGTCAAGCTCATCAAAAGGCCTGTGGTGTCGGAAACATTTATTGTAAGCTCTCTATCCTCGCCCTCATAGAAATCGAACTTAAGCGTCACAATGCCTGCTGAAAGCGTTTTGAGATATGCACTTTTAAGGGTCACAGTGTCGCCCGAAGTTGTGTAATCTGTACCCTCTGCGAGTGCTTTTCCATCAGCAACAATGCCTCTGAACTCGCTTGTCTTGCGATCCATGGTGATATCAACATCACTGCACTTCTTAGGGTTTACGTCAACAGAGATTATCTCAGGAGAGATAATAGGCTTAGGGATAGAGCTGTCGCTCACCGTCAGATTGAACTTAGGCTGATTGCCGCCTGTTGTGAGTATCCTGCACGAATACTTTGCAAGCTCCTGCCTTTTAAGATAAGAAGCCTTGATAGTAACAGCGTTGCCACTTATGGTGTAATCCTCTGACGAGAGTTTCTTTCCGCCGACCTCAACACCGCTTATGCTGCCCTCTTTCATAGAAACATTCACCACAACGTTACCTGACTTGCTTCTGTCAAAACTGTATGTAGACTTGTCAGTGGTGTTTACAATGTTCTTCTTTTCCATTTTTGCAGCAGCGTTCATCATAAGAGTTCTTGTGCTGTCCGTCTTTTCGATACCCTCAGGGCCGTAAACGGTGTAGCCGTCATAGTCCTGATAAAGAGTGCCGTCATCAAGATAGGAAGCTATCATCCAGTAGTTGAAGCCCTGATATTCGACACCCTCATAGTAGTCCCCTGTTACAATATCCAGCCAATCGGAATAAGCGGCATCACGCTTTGTTTTGTCTGTAAGACCGAATTCCTCAAAGATAATAGGCTTGTCAGCGGAAGATGTGGTCTGGGCATGGCGCTTTATCCACTCGAGGTCATCATCACCAAGGTCAAAGCCCCACTGATCAACGTACATATGCGGTGTGCCAAAGTCTACAGTTTCGATAGTCATAAGCTTGTCAAAGTCAACACCGTAGTAGCCTGAATATGCGGAAGACGGAAGATCTTGCCTTGCAGCTTCCTGATAGCCAAGATTATAAAAGCCCTCGTCGCCAACAGATACCATGTGATAAGGGTCGATAGACTTTACATATGCTGACATTTCCTTTGCCCAGTTATAAAGAATATCGTCCTTGCAGAACTCGTCAACAGTACATCTCGGCTCGTTTGAAAGCTCCCAAGAAAAAACAGCTTCAGAATCCATAAGCTTCTCGCCTGTGTAGTAGTTGGTGTGATTTAACAATGTCTTGATATAATCCTTATACCAACCCTTGATAGTTTCATTAGTGTAAAAATCGCAGGTATCCTTTTCGTCCACTTTGCTATTGCCAACGCTCTTGCCCTGTGACATCTGATACCACTTTATATACTGACCCATTCCGCCGAACGCTTCCCAATAGTTCGTGAAAGTGATAACAAGCTTCATATCATGTTCTTCAGCCTGCTTGATAATATAATCAAGATGTCTCAGGTACCGTCCTCGCCCTCGTTCACAACAGGCTTGCCAGCCTCATCGTCCCAATACTGAAAGTAAACTCCGTCCTTTTCGCCCGTTCCGTCATTGTTGCCCTCAAAGGTCTCATGACCAGACTGCGAGTCGATCTTGCCTGTTTTCTTACCAACGTCAAGATTTCCCCAAATTCTTATTACTTTAAGCCCCATTTTTGAAGCGTCATCGAAAACATTCTTTACCTCACTCTTTGACTTATAGGTGAGATAATAGCAGTTCGTGCCGCCATAATAGTAAGGGCTTCCGTCACACATAAACTTTGAGCCGTCAGCATAAACAATCCCTCCGGTGTGTCGCCGCATACTCCGCATATGCGCTGATATCTGCGAAAGGCACAATGCTAACAGCCATTGCAGCAGCCGCCAGAGCCGCAGAAAATCTTCTCATTACTCCTGTCATAACCATACTCCTTTTTCATTACTTTAGCTAATTTTTGATTAATTTAGCTCGTCGAATTATTGCGTTTTTACTTTATCACAAACTTAATTTAATGTCAATCTCTTAAAACGATTAAGTAAGCAAGTTTTTAAAAATCAATGTTTTTGACAAATAAAGAAGTACGAACTTAGTTAATTATGCTATAAGTAATCATCATTTTATATTATTTTTGTCTTTCATTGCCAAAGAAAACAATAGTTAAAAAACGTTTACATTTCATATTAACATCAAACGTTTAAGATAAACAAATTAACAAATGCAATTTACACACAAAACAAAGCCGGGCATATCACTTCAAAATGATATGCCCGGCTATACAAAAAAAAGATATTCAATACACTTACCATGCATAAAGATGATCCCTATGTAAGCATAAAAAAACACCTATCCAAGTGCCACATCAAGTATCATCATAAGCACAAAGCCCAGCGCAAAAACTATTGTTCCAATATTGGAGTGTGGCTTTTCCGACATTTCAGGTATAAGCTCCTCCACCACCACATAAATCATAGCACCTGCCGCAAAGCTTAGAAGATACGGCAAAACAGGGATTATAAACTGTGCCAAAAGTATCGTCAGCACAGCCCCAACAGGCTCGACAACTCCCGATAAAACGCCGTAAACAAAGGCTTTTCCCTTTCCCATACCCTCCGAACGCAGTGGCAAAGATATTATCGCACCCTCTGGAAAGTTCTGTATTGCGATACCGAGGGATAATGCCAACGCACCAGCGGCGCTTATGGCATGATGGTCAGCCGCCCAACCCGCATATACAACGCCAACAGCCATTCCTTCGGGGATATTGTGAAGCGTCACCGCAAGCACAAGCATCGTTGTGCGCTGAAACTGCTTTTTGCACCCTCAGGCTCGGTGGCGTTCATGTGAAGATGCGGTATCACTCTGTCCAGTATCAGAAGAAAGAATATGCCAAGAAGAAAACCCACCGCCGCAGGAACAAACCTCAGTCTACCCATTTTCGCTGATTGCTCCATAGAGGGTATTAGCAAGCTCCACACGCCTGCCGCCACCATTACTCCTGCCGCAAAGCCTGTCAAGGCTCGCTGGACAAGATAATGCAGATTTTTCTTCATGAAAAGCACACACGCCGCACCAAGAGATGTACCCAAAAACGGTATCAGAATGCCTTTAAAAATAGTCATGCTCATTGTTCTTCACTGATATGCTTCTTCAATGCCGCAAAGCTCTCGTCAGACAAAACGTGTTCTATCTTGCAGGCGTCATGTTCAGATATTTTTTCTGTCAACACCAAGACTTACAAGCCACTCTGTCAATACAAGGTGCTTTTCGTAGATCTTTTCCGCAACATATCTGCCGTCATCAGTAAGAGTGATAAAACCGTTTTCGTCCATTGTAATGAAATTTCCCTCACGAAGTATCTTCATGGCGTTTGATACGCTGGGTTTTGTAACATTCAGTTCCCTTGCAACATCAATGCTCCTCACCTCGCCGTTTTGCTTGTTCCACAAAACGAGTATCGTCTCCAGATAGTCCTCCCCAGACGTGTGAATGTTTCCCATTTGTATGCCCCTTTCTTTGTTAGCTATAGCTAACTTGCATCTATAGAATTACTGCACGCCACGAAACTAAGCCTATCGAAACAAAATGCCTTTTCACAAAAAGCTTTTTGCAAACTTAGCCGCACTCTTCTCGTGCAGTATCAAAAGTATAGAACATCAGTTAATGTATACTAACTGATGTTTATTATATCACAGAAAATATGTTTTGTCAAGCAAACAAAAAAAAGCCGTGACAGACCTTTTCATCTGCCACGACTTTGTGCATAGCTTTTTACTTGAATCTTGCAAAAAATCCTTTTTTCTCATAAGGCTCTCTTTCAGCGGAAATAAAAGTGTAGCCTGTTTTCTCAACTGCTTCTTTAAGCTTTTCATCAGGGATATCCTCATCAACTATAGCCACAGTTTCGCCCTTTGCATGGGAAGAGCTAACCTTTTTCACCTTGAAATTCTGTCTGAAAGTGTCATTCATATGCGATTCACACATTCCGCACATCATTCCGTCTATTTTTACTGTTATCTTTTCCATTTCTGACCCTCCAATGCTTGATAGGTTAGAATTTGCTAACCATGTCTATTGTAACACAGCCTATAGCTTTTTTTCAAGTCAATAATGTAAATTTTAATCTGCCGTTTGTCTGTTGTTCTCCGCAAGAAGATAATTCTTCACTTCCCAAAGCTTCTGAGAAAGGTCAACATAATAAGTGTGCGGATTTTCAAATCTTGTGATCTCGTCCCAAAGAGTGTCTATCTCAGATGCCGCATACTTTACGATATCCTCATATGCAGGCTTCTTGTATACACTGCCGTCCTTGAATATCTGCTGTTGAATAGGCTTTGCCTCAAAGTTTGTGACAACCTTTTTCTTCCATGTAAACTGTGGGTCAAAAAGCGTAAAGGGGTCTGCTTTCATCTATCACCTCGTCATGAACACACAGCAGGTCAGCCACAGCCTTGTGGTTATTCTTATCATAAATTCTGTAAAGCTTTTTGAAGTGTGGAGTGGTTATCTTCGCCACGTTCTCTGATATCTTTATCTTAGGCTGGATATTTCCCTCGTCGTCCTCCACAGCCGCAAGCTTGTAAACTCCTCCGAAAACAGGCTCGCTCTTTGCGGTGATAAGTCTTTCGCCCACTCCGAACATATCCACCTTTGCGCCCTGATATATCATATCTCTTATAAGATACTCGTCAAGGGCGTTTGAGGCACATATTTTGCAATCAGGATAGCCTGCCTCGTCAAGCATTTTTCTTGCTTTCTTGGAAAGATAAGTTATATCTCCCGAGTCTATCCTTATTCCACAGGTCGGCAGCCCATAGGCTTCAGCACCTCGTCAAAAGCCTTTATTGCGTTAGGCACACCGCTTTTCAGCACATTATAAGTATCCACAAGCAGAACAGTGCCCTTTGGATAGCACTTGCAGTATGTCTTGAAAGCCTCCAGCTCGCTGTCAAACATCTGCACCCATGAATGTGCCATTGTGCCTGTTGCATTAAAGCCGAAAAGCTGGTCTGTGATAGTGCAGGCTGTGCCTGAGCAACCGCCTATGCCTGCGGCTCTTGCACCGAGTATGGCAGCGTCTGCACCATGAGCACGTCTTGAACCAAACTCAGATACCGCCCTGCCCTGAGCCGCCCTTACAATACGGTTAGCCTTTGTTGCAATAAGTGTCTGATGATTTATGCAAAGCAGAAGATAAGTTTCCACAAGCTGAGCCTGCACCGCAGGTGCTCTCACCGTTATGATAGGCTCGTTTGGAAACACCACCGTACCCTCCGGCACAGCAAATATATCTCCTGTGAAGCGGAAATCCTTAAGATATTCAAGGAAGCCTTCGTCAAAAATGCCCTTTGAGCGCAGGAACTCTATGTCCTCTTCGTCAAAATGCAGATTTTCGATATAGTTTATGACCTGCTCAAGACCGCAGGCAATGGCAAATCCGCCACCATCAGGTATCTGTCTGAAAAACAGATCAAAATAAGAAATCTTTTCCTGCATACCGCTTACAAAGTAGCCGTTTCCCATTGTCAGCTCATAAAAATCGCACAGCATAGTGTAATTGAATTTGTCCATTTTGCTCTCTCCTTTTCAGCTTATAACAAGAGGGACTAATGTCCCTCCTTGCTGTTTTACAATACTATATCACGCCACAGGTGCAAAAACCTGAACTAAAGCGCATACTTTTCTGAATATTCAGCCAACAGCTTCTCGTAATAGTCAGGACCGTTTCTGTGAAGCTTATCAAGATATTCATGCTTTTTAAGGCTGTTGTATTTCTCTTGGTTTGCGATAAGATAGACCGCAATATTTGAGCAGTGGTCTGATATTCTCTCAACATTTGTGAGTATATCAAGGAAGTTCACACCCACCTCGATGTTGCAAAGACCATTCTTAGACCTGTCGATATGAACAGCCTTAAGCTCCTCAACGAGTCTGTCTACTACTTCTTCAAGTGGCTCGATCTCCTTGAGAACGTTCATATCCCCTGTCTTTGTGGCTTCGATAGCAAGCCCGATTATCTCCTGAATGGCGTTGCACACAACGTCAAGCTCATGCTTCGCCTGCTCAGAAAAACCGATCTCCTTTTCATAAAGAACATCCGCAGTTTCATAGATGTTTATAGTATAGTCGCCTATTCTCTCATACTCTGAGATAAGGTGGAAAAGCGCAGTAACAGTTCTCGACTCATCCTCGTTCAGACCGCAGTCATTAAGCTTTATAAGATATGAACCTACTCTGTCCTCAAGCCTGTCGATAAGCTCCTCACGCTCTTTTTATCTTGTCGATAGACTTAAGGTCATACTTGTCATAAAGCTCTCTTACAGATATGAAATTTTTCTGTGCCAGCACGCCCATTTGAACAACTGCCTCTGTAGCCTGTGCGATAGCAACGTTTGGAGTAACAAGAAATCTATCGTCAAGAAGATCCTCCTTAGTGAAAGTATCATCGTCCTCAGCGTTCTTCTTATCTCTGATAGTCCATTCGGCAAGCTTTTCAAGCACTGTATAGAACGGCAGAAAGATTATAGTTACCACAACATTGAAGATAGTATGGAAGTTTGCGATGCTTCCCGTTGTAAAGCTCTTATTCCAGAACGGAAGTCCTATTGTATACTGAATGATATAAACGCCGATAAGAAAGATTATAGTACCGATAAGGTTGAAATAGAAGTGTATCATAGCGGCTCTCTTAGCGTTCTTTGAAGCACCTATACTTGAAATAAGAGGTGTAGCACAAGTACCGATATTAGTTCCCATTATGATAGGAAATGCAGAAGCGAATGTTATAGCGCCTGACACTGAAAGTGCCTGCAAAATGCCTATAGAAGCGGCTGATGACTGTATGATAGCCGTGAATATCGCACCCACCAATACGCCCAGAACAGGGTTTTTAAGCACTGCAAAAAGCTGCTCGAACTGCGGAAGCTCTGCCAGCGGAGCGATCTTCTCCTGCATAAGTATCATTCCGGTAAAGAGGATACCTATGCCCATCATTATCTCGCCCACGTTCTTTGTCTTGTTCTTCTTTCCCACCATTATAATTATAAGACCGATAACGATAAGTATAGACGAGAAATTCGACGGCTTGCAAAGCTGCAATATAGCAGGCCGCTGCTGTCGCCCTCGAGGTTTGTGAGCCTTAATATCTGCGTTGTCATGGTCGTTCCGATATTCGCACCCATGATTATTCCAACTGCGCCCTTAAGCTTCAAAAGGCCTGCGTTTACAAGTCCCACCACGATAACAGTAGTTGCAGACGATGATTGCACCGCTGCCGTCACCAACGCACCGAAAAGTATTCCTGAGAACACGTTTCCCGTCATTTTCGCAAGGACCTTCTCCATAAGTCCGCCCGAAGCCTTTTCAAGTCCCGAACTCAATATGGTCATTCCATATAAAAACAGACCAAGTCCGCCCGCCATTCCGATAATGTTAAAGATACTCAAATCAATTCATTCCTTTTCTTGTTTTTTCCACTGCACAACGTCCGAGCACGCCCCTGCGCACCCCATTACTTACCTTACCTTTACGCCGATTTTACTTAATAAATAAAACAAAGCCAAAGCCTGCACGGATATCCCGCAAGGCTCTGACTTTGATAATTATTTCTTTCCTGCCACCACAAGTCTGTTCATGGCACGTCGCAGCTTCTGCTCCGCCCTTTCAAACTCTTTCTGGCTAGCATTTTCTCTGAGCTTGTTCTCTGCCGCAGCCTTTGCCTTTTCGGCTCTTGCAACGTCTATCTCATCAGCCCATTCGATAGCAGATGTCACCACTGTCACACCGTCAGCAGACACCTTTATAAGCCCTCCCGAAATAGCGGCTGTTCTGAACTCACCTTCTATTTTGATACGGAAAGGAGAAGAAACGATATTTGCCACATATGGCGCATGACCTGCAAGTATACCGATATCACCTGATACGGTCCTCACAATGATCTGCTCAGTATTTCCCTCAAAAAAATTTTTTCAGGGGTTATTATCTTAAGATCAAAAGGCGTCATAATCTTTCTCCATAAGTTTTTTACAAATCAGCGCATGCGGCACAAAATTGCCACATACATTCACTATATACTATAATCCGACTCTTGTCAAGTATTTTTCTTTAAACGTTCTGTTACTACTGTTCACTTTCTGCGATCTGTCTGCCCTTTTCAACAGCCTCGTCGATAGTTCCCACGAACAGAAAAGCAGATTCAGGCAGATCGTCATGCTTGCCCTCGATTATCTCCTTGAAGCCTCTGATAGTCTCCTTGATAGGCACATATTTGCCCTTCATGCCTGTGAACTGCTCAGCAACGGAGAACGGCTGTGACAGAAAACGCTGTATCTTTCTTGCTCTTGATACAGTGAGCTTATCCTCGTCAGAAAGCTCGTCCATACCCATGATAGCGATGATATCCTGAAGCTCCACATACCTCTGCAAGATAGACTGGACCTGTCTTGCCACCTGATAATGCTCATTGCCCACTATCTCAGGCGAAAGTATCCTGGAGTTTGACTCCAACGGGTCAACGGCAGGATAGATACCAAGTGATGAAATGCTTCTTGAAAGCACCGTTGTTGCGTCAAGGTGAGCAAACGTAGTTGCAGGCGCAGGGTCTGTCAAATCGTCCGCAGGCACATAAACTGCCTGAACGGAAGTGATAGAGCCTTTTGTTGTTGAAGTGATACGCTCCTGTAGCTGACCCATTTCAGTTGCAAGGGTAGGCTGATAACCAACGGCTGACGGCATTCTGCCAAGGAGTGCCGACACCTCAGAACCTGCCTGAGTAAACCTGAATATGTTGTCGATAAAAAGCAACACGTCCTGATGCTCAACATCTCTGAAATACTCCGCCATTGTCAGACCTGAAAGTGCAACTCTCATTCTCGCTCCGGGCGGCTCGTTCATCTGACCATACACAAGCACAGTCTTATCGATAACTCCCGACTCTTTCATCTCATAATAAAGGTCGTTGCCCTCACGGGTACGCTCTCCAACGCCTGTGAATACCGAGATACCACCATGCTGATTGGCAACGTTATTTATAAGCTCCTGAATAAGCACCGTCTTGCCTACTCCTGCACCGCCGAAAAGACCTATCTTTCCGCCTTTCAGATATGGTGCGATAAGGTCGATGACCTTGATACCGGTTTCAGAATCTCGTTTGAAGCAGACTGCTCTTCGTATGTCGGCGGTTCTCTGTGTATCTCCCAGCGCTCCTTAGTTTCAGGGGCAGGCAGATTGTCAACAGGCTCGCCCAGAAGATTGAACATTCTCGAAAGAGTTTCCTTGCCCACCGGAACAGAAATAGCCTTGCCCGTATCAACAGCGTCGATACCTCTCATAAGTCCGTCTGTAGAGCCCATGGCGATACATCTTACTATATCGTCGCCTATATGCTGAGCCACCTCAACAACGAGCTTTTTTTTCGCCCTTGTTGTCTATCTCAATGGCATTGAGCAGATCAGGCAAGCTGTCCTTTTCAAAGCGGATATCAACTACCGCACCAACTATCTGGACTACCTTGCCTATGTTTTTGCTTTCCATTTATTTACCACCTTTCAAAAAGGGATATAAGCTATCATCATAGCCGTCACATCTTTTAAATACTATCTTCCGATAGTTGCCGAGCTTATCTCTGTAAGCTCCTGAGTTATCTGCGCCTGTCTTGCTCTGTTGTAAAGAAGCGACAGATTGTCTATCATTTCTCCTGCGTTGTCCGTTGCAGACTCCATTGCAGTACGTCTTGCCGCCTGCTCAGAAGCGTAAGAATCCACTATCGCAGAATAAAGCATACCGCCTATATACTGCGGTATCATACCGTCAAAGACCTCCTCAGGGGACGGGTCAGCTTGTCAAGATCCTCCACGGGAAGTATCTGCAAACTGCAAGGCTCCTGTGTCAGCGCCGACACGAATGTGGTATACACAAGCTCTACCTTGTCATAATCCCCATTTCTGAAGCCTGCGATAATATCTTCCACAATGTCTATAACAGTGTCAGTGTCAATGTTCTCCGCTATCTGCGGATATTTCCACACAAGGTCATAGTCACGCTTCTCAAAGAACTCAACAGCCTTTTTGCCCACAGCCATAACACGAAGCTGACCGCCTGATGACAGCACATCGTCAGCCTTTGCCTTAGCCATTTTCAGAACGTTGGAGTTAAATCCTCCTGCAAGTCCCCTGTCGCCTGCCACCACTATAAGCAGTGTGGAATTAAGAAACTTCTTCTTTGTATACACCGACTTGAAAGCTCTGTCGCAGGATATATCGCACATTGTCTTAAAAAGCGTTTCAAAGAACGGCTGAACTGCCACCGCCTTGTCTTTGGCACGTCTGAGCTTAGAAGCCGCCACAAGCTGCATGGCTTTTGTTATCTGCATGGTGCTTTCAACGCTTTTGATACGTCTTTTGACGTCTTTCATATTAGCTGTTGCCATCGCTCAGCGCTCCTTATCTGCTTTGAAGAAACTTCTGTGAATACTCCGCAAGCACATCCTTTATTGCCTGTTCATTCTCTTTTGTAAGCTCTCCTGTTTCTCTTATTGAAGAGAAAATATCAGGGTGAGTTTCATCTATATACACAAAAAGGTCTTTCTCAAATTCAGCGATATCCTCAACCATAGAGTCGATAGCCTTGATACCTGTCTGCAATGGTCTGTTTACTGATTGTCTTGTAATTATTCCGAAAGCAGGGCTTTCCACAGGTCTTGTTTCTGTTGTAAGCACAGCGCCCCTGCCGTCGATAGGTGCACCGAGAGCGTTCACAACTCGTCCGAGAAGCGCATCTCCCACAGGCACAGAAACTATCCTGCCTGTTCTCTTTACTCCAGACCCCTCTTTTATTCCGTCCTCAGAGCCGAGAAGTACACAGCCTACAAAATCCTGCTCCAAGTTCATTGCCATGCCGTATGTTCCGTTAGAAAATTCAAGAAGTTCGCCCGACATACACTTGTCAAGTCCATGAACTCTTGAAATTCCGTCGCCAACAGTGCAGACCGTCCCCACATCGTCAAGCTCAAGCTTGCTGCGGTAGTCCTTGATCTGCTGTTTTATCAAGCCTGTTATTTCATCAGGACGTAATTTCATGTTAAAATACCGTTCCTTTCCTATGCAACGTCGATCTGAGCCTTGATATCATCAAGCTTAGTTCTGACGCTGCCGTCTATTTCTGTGTCTGAATATCTCAGCACGATACCGCCCATAAGGCTTTTGTCCACCTTTTCCACAAGCACTATCTTTGCCCCCGAAACAGCTTCCAGCTTAGCCACAAGCTTGTTCCTGAGCCTTTCAGACAGAGGCATAGCCGTCACCGCAGTGACCTCTATGATATTATTATGCTTTTCATAAAGCTCCTTGAACTTTGCACATATCTCAGGCAGAAACCTTATCCTGCCCTTTTCGCTCACAAGACAAAGAAAATTAAGCGTAACAGGCTGTATCCTGCCCATAAACACCTTTTCCAGTGCCGCCCTTTTTTTCGTTCTCCGTTACCAGCGGTGACGCAAGCAGCTCCACATATTTCTCCTGACCCTGAGAGAAAATTATATCCTTTATGCTCCCAAGCTCACCATAGACTTCATCAAGGCAGTTTTCCTCGCAGCACACCTCAAAAAGTGCATTGCCGTAAATATTCCCGATACTGTCTGCCATTACATCTCACCCACATTGTCAATGAACTTCTCGATAAGACGTTCGTTGTCCTCGCCTGTCATATCCTTTTCCACAACTGCCGCCGCAGCCGAGAAAGCAATATCGGTGATCTCGTTCTTGATCTGGTTGACAGCGATCTTCTTTTCTCTTTCGATTTCTCTTGAAGCGTTGTCCACAAGACCCTTTGCCTCAGTTCTCGCTTCGCTGATTATCTCGTCAGAACGCTGTTGAGCCTTCCTTGTTGCCGTCTGTATAATCTGTGCAGACTCTTCCTTTGCACCCTCTAATCTGCTTGTATACTCAGCTTCAAGCTTCTCGGCATTTTCTTTTGCCTCGTCAGCCTGCCTGTAAGTTTCCTTAACATCATTTTTCCTGTCCTCGATGACCTTGTTCACCTTATCGAACAGAAAATGCTTGAGCACCAAAAACAGTATGAGCGTATTGAGTAAAGTCGCAATTATCGTTGTCAGATCTATTGACAGAAACTCTGTCACATCGCCATTTATCCAACCTCCCCTCCGCATCCATGCAGAGCAAATCTTGTTTGAAGCTTTTTATTAAAGCTTTCCGATAAATGGGTTAGCAAAGAGCAGGATAAGTGCAACTACGAATGCGTAGATACCTGTTGACTCAGCCATAGCAACGCCTATGAACATTGTTCTTGTGCAGTCGCCCTTAGCCTCAGGCTGTCTTGCGATAGCCTCAATAGTCTTTCCTACTGCGTAGCCCTCACCGATACCAGGTCCGATACCTGCGATCATTGCAAGTCCTGCACCGATTGCTGAACAGCCAAGAAGAATAGCCTTTTCCATAATGATAAACCTCCGTTATTTACTATTTACTTTTTTATACTTTCCGCAAAAGCGGTAATTTACTCTGTTTCTGCCGCCGCACCAACGTTTACCATGGTGAGCATTGAGAAGATATAAGCCTGTATGCACCCTGAGAACAGGTCGAAATACACGCTGAGTACCGCAGGTATACCTACCTGAAATACACTGAACGCCCATGAGCCTGCCTCAAAAGTCAGTCCAAGCGCCGATGACAGTGAGCCGAGCGCACCATAAAGCAGTCCCGTTATTACCATGCCGCCTGCAACGTTGCCGAACAGACGGAACGCCATAGACGCAGGCGTTGCCACCTCGCTGATGATATTAAGCGGCAGGATAAAAGCCACAGGCTGTGCAAAGCTTTTAAGATAGCCCTTGAAACCATTCGCTTTTATCTTGTTGTATGTGATAAGCACGAATGTCATAAGAGCCCACGTTGCCGTAACATTGATGTCCGCAGTCATAGACCTCAGACCTATCATACTGATAAGAGCGCCAAACACCGCATAAATAAGCAGCGTAGCAATATAAGGGGCATACTTCATCATCTTAACGCCCATGTTCTCTTTGACCATGTTGTTGACGAAGTTCACAAGCATCTCCGCAACCACCTGACGTTTTTTCTCAGGCACTTTTTTCAAATCGTGTGTGAGCCACAAGCACAGTATCAGCACCGCAACTATAATAAGCCAACCCATCACCACCGTTTCGGTGATCCTCAGACTGCCTATTTCAAACACTATCTTAGGGCCGTTTCCTATACCCGTCATTTATTTATCCCTTCTTTCTCTTATCTGTATGACATACAGAATTATCCTCGGATAAAACTGCGGAAGCAGTATCCCAACTGGACTTACTGCCTTCGTGAGCATAGCCCCCGCACAAAGAACAAAAAGCACTCCATACCTAGTCATGTAACACCCAAGCATTGTCCGCTTAGCCTTTTTGCCCTCAAGCTCCACAACCTTTTCGCAGGTCACACCAAGGTAGTACATACAAAGGCACATATAGCCCCAGCCCAATGCAAAGCCCGCAAGCTGTGTGATGTCAAAGCCCCACAGCAAAGTAAATGCCCAGCATACAACAGCCATAACACCGCCCCATAAGCATATTTTTTTCAGCAAGCCGCCAAGCTCATAGCCTATATTTTTCACTTATTTTCTCCGATTTTCATAAAGAAATCCACCATAAATCTTTACATTTTCTTAATAGCAGAAAATATCTGCCTGATGTATTTCATTATACCACATAGCCCCACATTTTTAGAGAGCAAACCGCAAACTTAAACATTTATTTTACATGGATTTTACACTTCGTTCACAGTTAGTCAAATAATTAGTTAATTATGATTTGGCGTTAATAATTTATCAATAGTCAACCATTGACTTTTGACATTGTTTGAGTTTTATCATACGATTTCACAATAAAAAACGGACTGCCGCAAGCCGAAATAATATCACGGCTGAGCAGTCCGCAAGCATATGTGCAGCTTATCTGATGATATCGTCAACAACGCTTTCTACAGTGCTTACAGTATCATCAATAATATCCGCACCACCGCTTACAGTGTCCTTGATACCATCGCCAACACGGCTCACAAGCGTGTCGCTGTCATCACGTCTGCTTGTGACCTCATTTTTAGAAGTTGTGGTCGCAGTAACGCCGGAAGATGTCGAACCTGAGTTATCGTCATTTCTTGAACAGCCTGCGAGCATAACACCGCAAAGACCGAGACAAGTTAGCATAGCGAACATTTTTTCATAATTAAGTTCCTTTCAGTATAAGATATGCCATTTTAGGCTAATGCTATTATTTCTCGGAGATGAGGATATATTCATAAAAAAACAAAAAAGAGATGAGCCAAAAGCCCATCTCTCTGTCAGATCAAAAAATCAATAGAACCGCGATTTCTTTTTCTTGATAACGAAAATAACAGCACCAACAATAACCACCGCAACGACCACAATAACTACAATGCCTACTACTCCGATACCCTTTGAAGATTCAGCCTCAGATGACGAAGTGCTGCTCAGTCCGTTTGACTTAGGCTGTATCTTTAAGCCCTGCACGATCTCCTGTGCCTTTGCACTTTTATTGTAGCCATCGAGATTCATTACCTGAAGATCTACACCGTTCTTCTGCAACGGAGTATCTATTACAAGATTATCAATATAAAGCACATCTGTCTTATCCATTTTCTTTATAACCGGTATCTCGAGTACGAACTTTGTTGCTCCGCACTTGTCAGGCACTGGTATAAGTGCTGTCGCATACTGAGTAACATTATTGCTTGCATCTGTATTTATTTCAAGCTGAACACTATTGCTGGTCACCTTTTTGTATTCCTCAGTACAAGGAAAAGCAAACACAGAATCTCCCATAAGCTTGCCCTGAGCGTCCTGATTTATCCTGTACTTAAAAGAAACCATACAGCCGTCAAAACAAGTCATACCAAAATCCTTGGCGTCGATCTCAACGCCCATCGTTATATAAGGCGCATCTTCAGAATCAGAGCCAGGATAAACCAAATTCTTATCGTCATCTCTTATAAGCGAAGCAAAAGTACAATAATCGCTTATGTCATTAGGCTGTGTTGCTGTTATCTTAAGGCTTGCACCCTGATAAGCATAGGTCTTTTCTTGGGATGCTCCCACTGAAATCTTCTCACCGTCAGGAGTCACGTCGGCACTATATTCAGGTATTTCAGCCTCACTGTCGGCATAAGCAGACACAGCACAAACGCCAAGCATCATTATCGCTGATACCACGCCAAGTATTCTCTTTGATCTCATTTTAATTCTTATCCTCCCTTGATACTATTGTATGTAAACGCTTTCATAGCCGTTCACACAAGTATCGAAACGTTATAAAACACTATTAATATTTTACACCTTTTTAACAAATCTGTCAAGTGTACCATACAATTTTTCATATAATGTAACTGTTTTGTAATACAAGCTAAGCGTTTTAACCAAAATAACCACACGATTTTTTATGAATAAGCTCTTATTGACAGCCATTTTTATCAAAAAAAAGACCGCCTTCTCAGACGGTCCTGCGAACTTATTGAATACCAAGAAACTGGAAATACTGCTTATCCGGCATTGTTGTAACAGAAGTGGCTCTCAGATCATCAGCATCCGAAAGTCTGTACTGCACCTTGAGAACTCCGTCCTCCTTTACCCAGCCAACATCAGGAACTGTTCCTCTTATACCCTTGTTGGAAATGGTCTTTTTGATACCTTTCTGCTTAAGAGTAAAGAATTTAAGCTCGATATCCTGATTGTATGGCACTACGCATATCTTTACAGCACCCTTGTCGCTGTCCTTTACATCATAAAGTATTATCTGATACTGGCCGTCAGGCGATATGGTATTTGATTCTGACGTTACTTCAGTGAGCTTCTTGAAGTTATCTCTGTAGAGAGCATAAACACTTGACGATGTGTCAAGATCTGAATTTAGCACAGTTTCAACAGACGTGCCTCCGAAAAGGATATTAAGCACAAAGTATGCAACTATTCCAAGAACATACATAAGCAGATATATTGTACCAATATCCAGTCGCCCATGTTGAAAAGTATCATGCAGAACACGACCGGAAGCATGAGTATGCTCAATATCTCCGTCACAAGCTCACGTCTTGAAAAGAGCATAAGTCCCATAAAAACTACGTTAAGCACCACATACACTGTGAAAAACGATTTTTTTCTCTGCCTGCCGCAAACTCCAGATCATACAGGAACGTTGCATAAGTGAGCAGAGTTATTACAGCAAAGTAAGCGACATTGAAAACTGATACCGCTCGCTTTACCCATACGTTAGATAAAAAATCCTTCATTTTTAGTCCTAGACACCCTTTTATTTTAGACAAAAAACTCTTTGTTCTTTTATTTTACACGAAATTACGCAAAAAATCAAGTGTCCTTTATTTCAGGTTTAGTTGCGTTTTTTCTTAAAACACAAATCAGACATATCAAATAGTATTTAATTGTCTGAATGCCGTCAATTGAGTATTATGCACTATCTTGCAGTGCCAAAATTGACGTTTGTGAGCGCGTTATCAAACACAGACACGCACAGAGCCTTTTGTGATTATCGGAAGTATACCCAAGCACCTCGCCCTTATTCACCGGCATGAACGCTGTCAGCTCCTGACCTTGTCTGTCTGCAAGATCAAACTGTCCGTCACATGGAGCGTAAACCTTATAATCATCCAAGGACGCCACAAGACTGTCATATTTGAGCTGTTCTATCTGTAAGTCATACTGAGAAAGCTGTATCTCACTGTAGTCAGCACCGTTCGCCTGCAATGTAGCGACAGTCTGCTTCGCCTGATTGAGCCTTATTTCTTCCTCTTCTATCTGTTCGTCCACATCGTCAGAATAAAGTGTGCAAAGCAGGTCACCCTTTTTTCACATCACAAGGCGACTCCACATCTATAGACTTTATCTGACCGCTTGCCTTGAAGGTGACGGTTTCACTGTAAGGGTAATCATAAACGCCCTCCTGATGATACTCCTGAGAGATATCTCCTATCTCAGCTTTTACCGTCTTATATGTTATATCCTTAGTTTCCAGAATAGGCACAGCTATCTCGTCTTTTTTTTTCTCCGACTTTCCGCAGGCACAAAGTCCGAAACACATTGCCGCTGCTGAGATCAAAGCAATAAATCTTATACTTTTCATAAAAAAGCCCTCTCGGTAATATAAAACTGCGGACACACTCCGCCGCAATGAATTATACCACATTTTCTGTCATTTTTCAAGCTTATCCCCTACATATCGTATATCTATTGTATAACTGCACAACACTGTCTGCCTATATTTATACAGGTTTACCACAGCAGTTCACCGATAATAGAGTTTGAAGCCAGAAAACGCAGGCGTAAGCCTTAAAATACCCTTTTCGACCACGCAAAGCCCCTGTTTCTGAAACAAAGCCGCCTTCTTGCGGATATTCTCCCCAAGCTCTTTACCACCAAGCTCCTCGGCTTTACCTATGTCAATGCCCTCCGTGAGCCTTAACCCCAGCATGACATACTCCTCTGCCTTGTCAGGGTCGTCCTCAAGCACCACCATGCTCTGCACCTTGTCAGAAATAAACTCCTCAACATCGCTCTTGCAGTAATATCTCTCATTATCAAAGAAAGAATGTGCCGACGGTGCCAATGCCTATATATTCCTCCCGTGCCAATATTTAAGATTGTGCCGTGATTTTCCGCCCTCTTTGGCAAAATTTGATATCTCATATTGTAAGAAGCCCTTGCTTGCAAGCTGTCCCACAGTTTGCAAATACATATCGCACAGCATATCGTCATCAGCTACAGCGTTTCTCATCTCATCACAATCAAAAGCCGTACCCTTTTCTATTTTCAGCATATAAGCCGAAATATGATCAACAGGGAGTGCTGTAAGGCTCTCTATGCTGTCCCAAAGGCTCTCAAGGGTCTGACCCTTTACCCCGAGCATGATATCGCATGAGATGTGCCTAAATCCAACCTGAGCCGCCGTTTCCACAGCCGACTTTGCCTGAGAAAAGTCATGAAGCCTGCCCAAGAAGCCAAGCTCCCTGTCATTAGCCGATTGAACGCCAAAAGAAAGCCTTGTTACCCCTGCTTTTCTCCACCCTGACATCTTCTCCCTGTCCACAGAGCTGGGATTAGCCTCCATGGTTATTTCAGGCTTACAAAGATCAAAGCACTTTCCTGCCGTATCTATTATTCTGTCCACCTGTTCAGCCGACAGCACAGAGGGCGTACCGCCACCGAAGTAGATTGTATCGCATTTTATGTCCCTACCCTTGAAAGCCTCAATATTGCGGCACACAGCCTGCGTATAGCCCTCATAAAGCTCAGGTCTGCAAACTGAATAGAAGTCACAGTAAGGGCATTTTCTTTTACAGAAAGGCACATGGATATAAATTCCCGTCATAGCATATCCTCGTCATCATCAAAAGCCTTGTCAATATACTCTCCTGTTTTTTCACGGTTGAGCCGAAATCTCTCTATCGCCTTTTTCACACCAAATATACCGCCCCACACAAGGAACATACAAAGGCTTATAAGCACCGCATAAAGCACGAAATAAGCCTGCTGTTTCAAACTGAGCTGAAAATACACCGACCGCCTGTTTAGCATATCGGAAACTTTGGGGTGGATAACGATATAGCAGATAACGCCAAGAATACCTGCATAAGCAAGTGTGCATACCATGCCCATAAAGCTTCCTTGAATTTGAGTGCCGAAAATTTAGCTCCTGCACACACCGCCCACACAGCGATAAGCACAAGCCCAGCCGCCGCAGAGATATTGGCATACACCTCATAAAGCACAGGCAATATCACCGCACCGCTCAGCCCGAAAGCCAGCGACAATTTCATAGACTTTTGTATATCAGGCATAGCTGCTCCTTTCAAAAAAATGTTGATATATTTGTATAAACCAAAACCTATCCACTCTCCGAACTGGCTGTCGAGGGCGCCAGCCCCTACACCAAAATTCTACCACCGCAAAATCGCTCCGCTCGGCGTTTTCTCTACTTTGTATTGGTGATTTGCTCGGTATGGCTTCGCCATTCCTCACTCCTCACTGAAACTCTCTACTCGTCCAGCTTCAGCACCGACATAAACGCTTCCTGCGGCACTGACACAGATCCAAGCTGTCTCATTCGCTTCTTTCCTTCTTTTTGCTTCTCCAACAGCTTCTTCTTTCTTGTAATTAATTTGTCGGGTTATCTATAAACACAGTTTCACCGTTAGTCAGATTTACCTTATAAATAACCGACGGTGCAGTTGTGATAAGGTCGAGATTATATTCTCTCTCCAAACGCTCTTGGATTATCTCCATGTGCAGAAGTCCGAGAAAGCCACATCTGAAACCAAAGCCCAATGCAATTGAAGTTTCCTGGGAAGCGTCAACGATAAGCAATGCACCCTCGCAGGCAGCAAGAGAACGTGACACCTCATAGTTGAAGTCAACGTGACCTGGGGTGTCGATAAGGTTGAAAACATAGTCCTGCCCGTCGTCAGCGTGATAATTAAGGCGCACCGCACGAGCCTTGATAGTGATACCTCTTTCACGCTCGATATCCATATTATCGAGAAGCTGATCTTCCATATCTCTCAGCTTCACAGTATCGGTAAGCTCCAAAATTCTGTCGGCAAGAGTAGATTTGCCGTGGTCTATATGAGCTATAATGCAGAAATTTCGTATATTATTTTCGTTCATTTACTGATTTTCCTCTCTCAGACAAGTATACTTTTCCATAATACTTTATTATAACACGCTTGCCCCACATTGTCAATTTCTCCGCAAAGAAAAAAGGCAGACACAACGTGCCTGCCCCAAAATACATATTATTCTGCTATGCCGTTACAGCGTCATCAGAGCTGTCAGAAGTTGTTCCCTCTGGATAAGAGCTGAATGTGAACTTGTAATCCTTGTAGCCCTTTACCATAAGGAAAAGGTTTACATACTTGTATGTATTTCCAACAAAATATTCGTTCTTTTTTTCTGTGTAAGAAGCTCAGTAGTTCCGCCCATGCCGATATAAGTAGAAGCGCCGTCAGCAGAAGGTATTCCTCCGCCGCCCTTGTTAGAAGCAGAATAGTTTACATCAGGAGAGATTATGCCCCAATCATCGCTAGGGAAATCCTCCGGAACATATACCTCATATTCCATAACGCAAAGCTCGCAGTCATCAGGTATTTTCAGCTCGCTCTCGTCTATCTTAGAAAAATCACTGCCAACAGAGTTGTTGAGCTCGATAGCCTTGTTTACATAATCTGCATCCTCACTTTTGCTAACTACCTTTGTTATCCTTGTATAGATAGTGTGGTAGATCTTGTCTGTAGCGCAGTCTGGTAGTCTTTATCCACTGACCGATAGGCGCAAGATTTTCCTCGCTTGTTTCAGAAGGCTCGATAGCACTAGCCGCAATATCGTTGCTGTCAACGCTTGCAGGCTTGTTTTGCGGTGACAGAAAGCGACTTGCACAGCTTGTGAGAACATTGTATCTCAGACAGAAACATCTTATCGCGAAGGGCAGACATCTCCATTCATTAGACGAACGTTTTTTCAAGAATGCGGAAAATCTGCTCTTTGACGAATTTTCAGCCGTCCTGGGCATATCCCAAGACGAGGTCTTCGACTTTATAGAAACCCGCCTGAGCAAAGCCTAAATGCATACAAATGACACAAATAATATCGGCAAATAAAAAAGGACAAACCACAGTGGCTTGTCCTTTTGTTTTCATAAATGATACTCGATTATTCCTTGTCAACGTCCTCAACAGGCTCCTCGATAGCGTCGAGCTGAACTTCAACGTCAGCGTCCTCCTCAGTTGCAGCCTCGTCCTCAGCAGGCTCTTCAGCCTTTTCCTCAGATAAGATCCATTTTAGACTTAGGCAACGCCTGATAAAGCACCACATTCACAGTAGGCTCGTTTTCGCTTTTCTCAGCAGAAAGCACATCGCAAACCACTTCCTTATCAGAAATGGACAGAATTTTTGCCCTGTATTCCACCCTGTCCGCACAAACAGTGATGATATCTCCAATTCTCATACGCAAACTTCTGCCGATATGATAAGCATCATTACCCCTGATAGAAATCGTATTCCCCGATACGCTGTCAACAAAAAATCTAGGCATATTCCCAACCAGTGTCAAGCACTGTCCTCCAATCTCAAATCACGATTTTACGCACTTTCACGACGCCTCCGTCGCTTCTTGGTATAGTATACCACACCTTCAAAAATTGTTCAACAAAGTTCACATAACTAACACAAAACTTTCATAC
>VOFI01000505.1_pt1 | contig 34001 bp, 49 predicted proteins | sample 5384131 | NCBI WGS metagenome assembly VOFI01 (sample SAMN12384728, study PRJNA508395) | human gut metagenome | isolation source: healthy gut H | host: Homo sapiens
GAAAAACGAAACCGCTATGGGGAGGAAACCCCGCCGCCGGAGAACTACCTCTGCCTGAATCCGGAAGGAGAGCCCATCGCGTCCAACTACCTCAGTCAGAGCTTCAAACAGTTTCTCCGGGAGCATAGCCTGCGGGAGATCCGCCTGCATGACCTCCGGCACACCTGTGCATCCCTCCTGATCCAGAGGCGGACGCCCCTGATTGAGGTGCAGCAATGGCTGGGACATAGTACGCTGTCCACGACGGCGGACCTGTATGCCCACCTGGAATATGAAACAAAACTGGCCAGCGCACAGACGCTGAAAAAAAAATTTAACTGGAGGAATATGCCATGACGATTCAAGGGATTTTGAAAAACCTGTCGGCGGAGGATCTGGAACTCACCAAACGGTATTACAAGAGCATCCAGCCATTTACGGTCCAGCCCAGCGATACCTGTGAATTTGATGCGGAATTCCCAACCGAAGACGGGGAGCGCATCATCGCGGAGATCACATTGGACGAAAACGCAGAGATAGAGGATCTGTACTGCACCTGCCGCGCCGGCGGTCTCTGCGTCCATCTGGCGGCGATGATGTGCGATATGGAGGAACGTAAGACGGTGTTCTTCTCCGGGCGTATGCAAGAGTAAGATGCCAAAAAGAAGCTATAAGTCAAGAAAAATATAAAAGCGGCATATTTTTCTTGACTTAACTACAAATTAAAGATATGCTGTACTCGTGAGGTGAGGAATGTGAAGCGCAAGATCGAGGAACAGCTGATTGCCTGGAAACAAAAGACTGCCGACCGCCTGCCGCTGATTGTCAACGGCGCTCGTCAGGTGGGGGAAAGACCTATATCCTCCGCAAATTCGGAGAGGAGCAGTTCCAGAATGTCGTCTATATCAATCTGGAAACTAATCTGACGATTGCGTCTTACTTCAATGAGAATATCCAGCCGGGCGCCTCCTGCGGTATCTGGAGGCGTCCACCGGGGAGCGCATCATTTCGGGGGAGACTGATCATTTTCGATGAGATCCAATCCTGCGAGCGCGCGCTGACCTCCCTGAAGTATTTCTGCGAGGAGACGCCGGAGTTCCATATCGCGGCGGCCGGGAGCCTGCTTGGGGTGGCGATCAACCGTCAGCATTACTCTTTTCCAGTCGGTAAGGTGGAGACTATCACCCTCTATCCACTGGATTTTGAGGAGTATCTCTGGGCAAGGGGCAAGGAATTTCTCAGCGAGGAGATCCGTGCAGCCTATGACGCCATGGAGCCGCTGCCCGATGCTCTGCATCAAGAGGCTATCGAGTTGTATCGGGAGTATCTGATCATCGGTGGGATGCCCGCCTGTATCAATGCCTTTCTGAAAAGCGGCAGTTTTCTGGATGTTCCGCTGGTACAAAATGAGATCCTAGATAACTATATCGCGGACATGGCCAAGTACGCCAGCAATACGGACAGCGTGAAGATCCGGGCCTGCTACAATTCCATTCCGGCGCAACTGGCTAAGGACAACAAGAAGTTCCAATACAAGGTGGTGCAGAAGGGCGGCAGCGCCACGCTGTTCGGGGCTTCTATCGAGTGGCTGAATCTGGCCGGTGTCGTGCTGAAATGCCAGCGGATCAGTCAGGCCTTTGAGCCAATCGCCGTCTATGCGGATCTCTCAGCGTTCAAACTCTACATGGGTGATGTGGGACTGCTGACCATGAAATCCGGGATTTCACAGCAGACGGTGCTCTCTGGCGAAGGGAATACCTTCATGGGTGCCGTTGCGGAGAACTATGTGGCCCAGCAGCTGGCCGCCAAGGGCTATGACCTCTACTACTGGGAGAGCAGCAGTACCGCAGAACTGGATTTTGTGCTGCAAAAGGGCAACCAAATCATCGGTATCGAGGTTAAAAAGGGGAGCATGTCCGTTCTCGTAGTCTCAGTGTCTTTATGAGCAACTATAAGCCTGCCTACTCCATCCGGCTGTCGCTGAAGAACTTTGGAGAGAAGGATGAATTGAAAGCCATCCCTCTATATGCGGTGTTTTGTATTTAAGATGCCAATATAGACGGGTCTGTTTCAAAATAGGATTTTGAAACAGACCCGTTGTTTATGAACTGATTATATTCAACTTAACGATAGGATCCCTACACTGTCTGTATGTACCAAGCCTTCAAGGTGCTATTATACGTGGATTTGGGATTCCTCTTTTTCGCAAAGGCTTCATATGTGACATAAATATCAATTCCATTAGTTCCAAATGTGTCCATAATAATACAGTTAGCCTGATTGTTTGTAATGTGGTCTAGATTCCTACTGTTCCAAGCATTGTAGTTCAAGTATTCACTTTTAGCATTTCCGAAGAGTGTCAGTTTCGGCTTTAAAACGTCTAGATAATTAGAGTTTCCTCCAGTTTTTCTTCCGTGATGTGGTGCGAGCAAAATATCAATGTCAGTAACATCGTCTTTGTGGTTTTGCAAAATGTAGTCCCACGTGTTTTCTGCCGAGTCTCCAGCGAAAACTATTTTCTTATTGTTTGTTTTATATAGAATAACATATGAGCAGTCATTATAATCGCCAGACTTATTTGCGGCATCAACTAATCCTTTGGTCGAGCTAATATATATAAACCATCTGCCCCAGCGTTCCCGTCTTCATCCTCGTTATAGAACTTTGCATGAGCACCTGCATAGTTATAGAGTACCTTTGGGATCTGAGTCTGATTTTCTAATTTCTTGATAAAATTCCCAATCTTCTTTCTTGTATTTTCCCCACGAGCTATTGGGGTCAATAACCTTCGTGTTTGCTGTATCCCAGAAGTTTAAGATACTAAAACTATCAAACAATGATTTCATGCCGTCCATATGATCCATATCTGGGTGTGTTAGTATAAAGCGGAAAATTGTAGAGACACCGAAATCTTTTTAAATATTGAATGGGATTGACAGGGTAATTCTTCTGTTGATGATTTCCAGAAGCGCTTGCAAATTCGGTAATTGCAGCGGCAGCAGACACATCTATAATGGTGTTCCGTCCAGACGCATGATGAATCCACGTGCAGTCACCTTCATTAACGTTAAGAAAATGAATAATACCCATACTATCAAAGCTCCTTTCTATATTTTATTGAGATGAACTATGCTCATTCATGTATTTCTCAACTTGCTTTTTGACATATTCAGTCTGCTTTTTATAGCTCTTTATAAACAGGATAATCAAAAACACTCCTCCGACCAAGGCAACCAACTTGTTACCTACGGCACACTTCTTAATGATCCAATCATAGATGAAAGAATCATAGAAATAAAATGCGCCTATGCAAATAAGAAGAGAGATTGTTGTCCGATAAGTATTATTCGTTTCCGATAATGTTGCAATGAAGGGATTTGCCTCGAGGCAGTAGTATATTGCTTGTAATCTGCAAAAACCAAATACGGTTTTCCCTTAATCTTTATTTTTTTCAATGTATCTTCTACAAATATTGAACCTATTCGACTAATAACCATTCCAATGAAATACCACATAAAAATTGTTCTATAATAGTATCTGTTGCAAAATTGAATCTAGTAATTTTAGTCATGACTGAACAAAAAATAATACCAGGGAACAGGTTATTAAATATGTTGTAGGATGATATTTTTTCAGAAATGGATTTCAGGATCTCTTCCATCTCGCAACTCCTTTTCACTTTTTATTTTATTATACAGCAAGACTTATAAAAGCGAAAGAGGTCGCGACAACATTTCACGAAATCAAGCACAAAAAAACAACCTAAGATCTGACCGTATTATATGCTGGAGAAACAGTTCAAAGCGCTATCGTTTATAAGCAAGTAGGATAATCTCACATTATGTGTTTGCTCATCAAAAGTCAGAAAGGTATGCAAGTTGGCATATTCTTTCTGGCTTGAATTTATGGTCATATACAACCTGTGTTTTTATAATCTCCGCAACAAAGGTGATTTGCTGCGGAAATTATAAAGCTAACATCCTTTTCATATCTAATAAAACTGACTCATAAATTTCCTGGAGGCGATTTTATGAAAGATCCAACTCTCATCTTAACGGAACAACACCCGTCCAACGATCCGCTCTATACCAGTACCATCATCCAACAAACCATCACCGCCTGGCTCACAAAAGAACTCACCAAATGATCCCTACGCTGCGTTTTGGCGGCGTAGGGATTTCAAATAATTTCTTGCCGGGTAGCTGCTCTTGTGCTACGATCAAGGGGAGCAGTTACGCCTTTAAGGAGGTGTAACATATCCTTTGTGCAATCTATACACGGCTGAGTAAGGAGGACGAAGACAAACAGCAAAAGGAATCCGAGAGCATCCAGAACCAGAAGTCCCTGCTGATCCACTACGCCGTGGAGCGGGGATGGGACATCTACCACATCTATTGCGATGAGGACTACTCTGGGGCCGACAGCCTGCGGCCTGACTTCAACCGGATGATCCGGGCGGCCCAGGAAAAGAAGTTTCAGATCCTCCTCTGCAAGAGCCAGTCCCGGTTTACCCGGGACATGGAATTGGTGGAGAAGTACATCCACGGCCTGTTCCCCCTCTGGGGCATCCGCTTCATCGCCGTGGCCGACAACGCCGACACGGAGATAAAAGGCAATAAAAGGCCCGGCAGATCAATGGACTCATCAACGAATGGTATCTGGAGGATCTGTCGGAGAACATCCGCATGGTCTTTGACATGAAGCGGCGGCAGGGGCAGTACATCGGCGGTTTTCCCATCTACGGCTACCGAAAGGACCCGGACAACAAGGGCCATCTCCTAGTGGACCCGGAGGCGGCAGAGGTAGTGCGGCAGATCTTCCGCTGGTCCCTGGAGGGCCACGGCAAGCAGAGTATCGCCCACATGCTCAACGATCTGGGGGTGGTTAATCCCACCCGGTATAAGGCGGAGCGGGGCTGGGACAGCAACCACTTCTGCAAGCAGGATTTCGGGCTCTGGAACAAGAACACCGTATGGCGGATCCTCCGTAATGAGATCTACACCGGCGTCATGGTGCAGGGGCCGGACCAAAAAAGGCCAGCTACAAATCCAAGGCCATTATCGTCATGCCCCGGGACCGCTGGTTCCGGGTGGAGGGCACTCACGAGGCCATCATCGACCGGGAGACCTTTGAGACCGTCCAGCGGAATCTGGACATCCGCTCCCGGGAGGACGGCACCGGCATGGTGCACCCCTGGCGGGCCTTGTGAAGTGTATGGACTGCGGCAGCACCATGAGCAAGACCTCCAATGGGAAAAAGGGGAAAGAACGGGTGTATTATCTGCGCTGTAAGCTCTATGCCGACAGCGGGACAAAGAAGTTGTGTACCCGCCACTCCATCCGGCTGGACCGGCTGATAGAAGTGGTTTCCCAACGCATCCGGGACTACATCGGGGCCTACTACCATTTGGAGGAACTGGAGCTCCCGCCACCAAAGGACGACCACCGGGAGGCCCTGCTGCAGGAGCAGAAGACCCTGAGTGCCCAGTTGGAGAAGCGGAGCATGGCCCTGAAAAACCTGTACCTGGATAAGGTTTCCGGTGTGCTCAGTGAAGGACAGTTTGTGGAGCTGAACCAGGACTTCCTGGAGGAAAAGAGCCGCCTGGAGCGGCGGCTGGCCCAGATCGATCAGGAGCTCTCCAGTCAGAAGCAGCCCCGCAATCAGGAAGAGGTCATGGCCAAGGCCCGGGAACTGCTGGAGCTGAAGACCCTCCCCCGGGAGCTGGCGGTGATGCTCATCGAGAAGATCGAGATCGGTGAGCAGGATCAGGAGACGGGGCGGCAGGAGGTCAAGATCCATTGGAAATTCTAAGAAATATGGGGTCCCCGCCGAAGCCCAGCGGCAGCGGGTTCGGTGGAGAGAGGAGCCGCGCCGGAATGAGTGCGCTTTCGCAGCAAGGCGGAAGCGAAGGATATGAAGGCCGCGGCGACGAGGTGTCCTAAAGGGACAATACCCATGTGGTGGAGCCGAAATATCCAGGGGTGGTGGAGCAGTACATCAATCTGGGGAAGTGCTATGACCACAACGGGATGGAGGGACTCCGCACCGCCATTATTTCCTGTATGCGAGGCTACAAGGGGCACTACCAGCGGGCATACCGCTGTCTGGATGCGGCTGCCGAGCTGATGTACGACGTCCGCTCCACCTTGGACTCCGACGCGCTGGAGGAAAAGCTGTCCAAACGCGCCCGGGGCATCCTGGATCGGGAGCTGAAGCCCCGGAAGGGGGGCGCCCGCCGGCACGGTGAAACAGCGTTTTCTCGGCGCCGTCACCCACCGCGGGCAGATGTGCCTCTGGGGGGACAGTGGAGTGCCAGTGCCAGCGGATCTATGAGCTCTCCGACCGGTATGGCTTGGCCCACCGAATGCTGGCCCATCTGCTCTCGGGTACCCTGAAGGCAGGCTATGATGTGGTGGCCTGCCCCTCTCCCATGGCGCCGGACCGGCTGGAACACCTGCTCATCCCCAGCTCTCCCTGGCCTTTCTTTCCTCCTCCCCGGCGCACCCCTACCCCGGCAAGGCCTATCGTCGCCTCCTTCTGGACAACGCCGTCTCCGCCGATCTGCTCCGCCGCAGCAGGCCCCGGCTGCGCTTCTCCCAAAAGATCACCAGCGCCCTGATGGATGAGGCTGTGGATTCCCTCTCCCAGGCCAAGGCCATGCACGACGACCTGGAGGCCCTCTATCACCCCTATGTCAACTTCGAACTGGTAGACGAGACCGCCCTCGCCATTGCTGCGGAGCTCTCCCTCCTTTGAAAGCTGTTTTCTACAGCAAAGCGGCACGCCGTCCCAGATGGCGTGCCGCTTTGTTATGGTGGTCCTATAAAAAGGGGGCCCATCCCTCAGATCTTCTCTCCTACCACTTGGGCCTTGATCAGGTTGGTGGTCCCGCTCTGCCCGATGGGCACACCGGCAGTGATCACCACTGTATCCTCTGCGGACACCACCTCTTCCTTTCTGGCACACTCCACACACAGGGAAAGCAGGCGGTCTGTGGAGTCCACTGACCCGAACAGGAATGGGTGGACACCCCAGGTAATGGCCAGCTGGCGGCGCACCCGCTCCGTAGTGGTGAATGCGGCGATGGTGCAGCCTGGGCGGAAGCGGGAGATCACCCGGGCAGAGTTTCCCGACTGCGTGGCCACTAGGATGGCCTTCGCCTCCAGATCCAGTGCCGTGGTGCAGCAGCTGTGGCTGATGGCATCGCTGATGGGGCGTTCCGCCCGCTTGGAGAACCCCATCTTCTGGAACCTGCCCCAGTAGTTGATGGCCTGCTCCGCCGCCAGCACAGTGTCCGCCATGGTGCGCACAGCCTCCAGGGGATATTTGCCCGACGCGGTCTCCCCAGAGAGCATGACGCAGGAGGTCCCATCGAATACAGCATTTGCCACGTCGGAGACCTCCGCCCGAGTGGGTCTGGGGTTTCTCATCATGGAGTCCAGCATCTGGGTGGCCGTGATGACCGGCTTCCCCTGGTGAATACACTTGGCGATCATCTCTTTCTGGAGCACGGGCACCTGGCAGGCAGGCACCTCCACCCCCAGGTCTCCCCGGGCCACCATCAGCCCGTCTGAGGCCTCGATGATCTCGTTCAGGTTGTCCACACCCTCCAGGTTCTCGATCTTGGAGATAATCCTGATCCCCTGTCCACCGTGCCGGCACAGTTCCTCCCGGATATCCTCCACATCCTCCGCCTTGCGGACAAAGGGAGGCCGCCACATAGTCAAAGTCCTGCTCCGCCGCGAACCGGAGGTCCTCCCGGTCCTTTTCCGTCAGCGCCGGCAGATGGATATGTACGTTGGGGATGTTGATGCTTTTGTTGTTGGAGAGAACGCCCCCCGTTCTCCACCTCACAGTGGATCTCCGGCCCTCTCACCTCTTTTGACCAGCAGATCCACCAGTCCGTCGTCCACCAGGATGTGACAGCCGGGCTCCACTTCGTTTGCCAGGTTCTGATAGGTCACTGACACCCGTCCGGCATCGCCCTCTACCTCTTCCGTGGTCAGGATGAAGGGCGCCCCGTTCCAGGCTCACCGGGCCGTCCCGGAAGGCCTTGATGCGGATCTCCGGGCCCTTCGTGTCCAGAATCGTGGCCACCGGGCGCCCCAGCTCATCCCGCACCCGCTTCAGCTTTTGCAGCGTGGCCAGCTGGGACTCGTGCGTGCCATGGGAAAAGTTGAATCTTGCCGCGTTCATGCCAGCCAGAATCAGCTGGCGCAGGGTCTCCCTCATCGTCCACAGAGGGCCCCAGTGTGCATATGATCTTTGTCTTTCTCAATTCAGGCATAACTGTTACCTCTTTCCCTGTTTCCTTGCAATTGTCTCGCTTCTTCCGCCCCTATCATACTACATTTTTTGCCGTTTGAATATTTGTTTTCTGTTAAAATCCCGGGGAACGGGGCGCGGTGCGGCGAGAAAAACTGCGGCTGCTATTTTCGAAATCAGACAGTTTAGACAAATCAGCGTTTTCCTCTTGACGCACTCCGGTTTTCTGCGTATAATATTTAAGCACATATCTCGCGCAGCAAAATTATGTTTTTATTCCGTGTGCGCCGTCTGCCCGCCCTCCAGAGCCAGTCATCCCAGACAGGGCCCAGACGTTTCTGATACGCTGGAATAGCTCAGTCGGTAGAGCAGCTGATTCGTAATCAGCAGGTCGCGTGTTCAAGTCACGTTTCCAGCTCCAAAACACCCCGCAAACATACTCGTTTGCGGGGTGTTTTTGCGCCCTTTGCGGGATACATCAGGGCCTTGGCCCACAAGCTGAAAAGAAGCGGAAAGCACTGGAGAAAAGGGATTTTCCTTTTCTCCGGTGCTTTTCCTGTGCTCACATGACATGCGTCATAAAACTGCCCCATCTTCTCCGCCGCCTGCTCCTGCACCAGCAAATTCACCGCTTCTTGGGGGATGGAGATTTTTCGGGCATAGGTCGCTGTCTTGGGCCGAGTCACCTTGATCCCTCCGCCCTGGACGACCCACTTGGATACCAACAGTGCTCTGCGCTCCACCTCCAGATTGCTCCAGAGCAGGGCGGCCAGTTCGCCTTTCCGCAGGCCGCTGATTCGTTCCACAAAGAACACAGGGAGCATCCAGCGGGTATCTGCCTTCCTTGAGGCAGGCGCAATGTCCTTTTGCTACAGTTCTTACTGCATCATTGCAAATGGATATCAGGAAGAGAGCCTTCCTTTAAATATTTCGATATATTTTACAAAGAATTTACCGCAGTGCGGTAGCTGAAAAAGCTTTGCTGATATACGATATGTTTCTGGCCCGGTCATAAAAGAAGCATTAAGGTGGAAAAACAAGCTGAGCTTGTTCGCGAAAAGCCTGCGGGTGATGGAAAGGCCATCTCCATGATGCTGCATTTCAGCAGCCTCACCACAGCCAGGTTTCAACTGATGGTCACGCTGTTGAAACTTGCCTGGCAAAACCAGAATTTCCTGGAAGTCTGGCGGTGTGCTCCCGCTGTATTCTGTCGAAAGTCAGGACCACCCGTAAAACGGGTGGCCTGCACTGACCCTATAAGGGTCTAGTATTGGCCGCGCCTCAAGGCGCGGTGAAACGGTCTGCCGACCGCATATGATCACGAGCGGCCCCACCAAGTGGGGCTGCTCTTATTTGCTCTTATTAACCGGCTCACCCGTAAACGGGTCATAGTATTCTTTGATTATGAGCTGGTCGCTTATTTTGTCTTCCTGGAGCTGATTTCGGATATACTCCGCAATGGCTTTTTTGTTTCTTCCCACCGTATCCACGTAATATCCCTTACACCAGAACTGTCGATTTCCATACTTGTACTTCAAATTCGCATGTCGATCGAATATCATCAGCGAACTTTTCCCTTTGAGATATCCCATAAACTGTGATACACTATATTTTGGTGGAATACTCACGAGCATATGGATATGGTCTGGGCAAGTCTCCGCCTCTATGATTTCCACACCTTTATACTCGCACAGTTTCCGAATAATCACCCCGATATCCGATCGAATCTGCCCATATATCACTTGTCTTCGATATTTTGGGGCGAAGACTATATGATACTTACAGTTCCATTTTGTGTGGGCCAAGCTGTCTGTTTCTTCTTTTTTCTTTATCACTGATATTCCTCCTTCGTTTTTGAGATGCGGTCGGCCAACCACTCTCATTCTACCGAAGGAGGTTTATCTTTTCTACGTATAGGCATAGCCTTTTGGAGCCACGGGCATAGCCCGTGGTTGCCGTTTTACAATGCCCTCTGAGGCTCGGCCCAGATTGGGCCGAGCCTCAGAACACAATACAAAAGATTAGGGCGCTGGGAAGGAAATGGTTCAAACAGTACATCTATCTGCCGCCCAATCTTTCCTCCGGTCTGCTGTCCATCATTACTGCGGGGAAGCGTGTACCTTTTATTGGGTGCGTTTGCAAAAGGTGCACGCCTTGCCCGCATCATTGACAGAGTAGCCGACCATGGTAACCAGCTGTGATCCGCATCAAAAAAATTCAGTATTTATTACAAATGGACCACTAATATTTTGTAATAACACGCACTTAAAAAACTTGGACCATGTAAATTTATTACAAAGCGAGGAGCAGGAAAATGCAACATGACATACAGGTTTTAGACCGAGTGAAAAGCGCTTATGCCCTGCGCCCCTCGGAGCAGCGGGTGGCAGACCAGGTGCTGGCTGATCCGGAGAAGTGCACCCGGTGCACCATCGCAGAACTGGCAGATCAAGTACAGGTCAGCCAGCCAACGGTGGTCCGGTTTGTGCAGGCGCTTGGCTTTGACGGCTACCGGAGCTTCAAATACTGCCTGCTGCGGGACCGGAGTGGAAAATCTCCAAAGAGCCCCTACTTTGACCACCTGGGTGACTTTGACCTCAAGCCCTGGGACCGCCTGGAGGACCTTCCTCTCAAGGAGACGCGTATTGCGGGGAGACTGTTGGAGGACGCGCTGAAATTCCTCTCCGCCGATGCCCTGAGCCGAGCAGTTCGGATGCTGGCTACAGCCCGGACCATTGACATCTATGGGGTGGAAAACTCCGTCACACCCGCCAGCGATCTGCTCACAAAACTTACCTATCTGGGCCTTAACTGCCGGATGCACACCGACACCTATCTCCAGCAGATCTCTGCCGCCCATCTGGGAGTAGCAGATGTGGCGGTTGCAGTGTCCCATTCCGGGTGCTCCATTGATACTGTTAAGGCGCTTAAGCAGGCACGAAAGGCCGGGGCAGGCACCATTGCCATCACCAGTCCCAAAGAGCCTCTGCTGGCGAAATACGCTGACGTGTGCCTGAGCACCGGAGGGCGCGCCCTGTCCATCTATGGCAGTGCCATCTTTTCGCGTATCCCAGATCTGGCGGTGGTGGATCTTCTATATATGGGGATTATCCAAAGCGACTATGAGCGATTTTCCCGTAACCTTGACAAAAGCGGTGCGGTGATTGCCGACCGGGGATACGGAGACGAATAACAAATCGTTCTCCCTTCCGTGTAAGTTCCTTACACAGAAGGGAGGTTTTTTGAGCGTTTTTACTTTTTATTACAAAAACTTAAATTTGAAGTGCTTGTTTGTTCCGCAATAAAACTGGTAGTATGATGCCGCCGCCGGAAGGATACGGCGGCACGGAACAACAGAATACTTTTCCGAGAGAGGAGCAATATTTTATGCTGGAACTGGAACACATCCAGAAATCCTTTGACGGTGTGCCGGTGCTGAAGGATATCTCCCTGCAGGTGGCAGACGGAGAGATCGTTTCCATTCTGGGCCCCTCCGGCTGCGGCAAGACCACGCTGCTGAATTTGATCCTTGGCATTGTGGATGCTGACAGCGGCCGGATTTGTTACGACGGGCAGGACCTGACCCGTACCCCCATGGAGAAGCGGGGCTTCAACATTGTCTTTCAGGACTATGCTCTGTTTCCCAATCTGAACGTCCTCCAGAACATCACTTACGGTCTGCGCAACAAGCCGGGGATCTCTACCAAAGAAGAGGTGGAGGAGCTCATCGACCTGCTGGGCCTGCGGGAGCACTTGAGCAAGCGCATTGACCAGCTCTCAGGCGGTCAGAAGCAACGGGTGGCTCTGGCCCGGACCATGGTCATGAAGCCTAAAATCCTGCTTCTGGATGAGCTTTTGTCCGCTCTGGATGGAGTGATCAAGGAGTCCATCAAGGACCGGATCAAGACCATCGCCCGGGAGTATCACCTGACCACCATCATCGTCACCCACGACCCGGAGGAGGCCCTGACCCTCTCTGATCGGGTACTGATCATCGAGCAGGGCACCATCTCCCAATACGCCAAGCCGGAGGAAATTGTTCACCAGCCTAAAAACGACTTCGTGCGTAAGTTCATCCTCAACCAGTTGGAGATCAAGCGCAACAACATCTATGCCCTGTTTGGCGACCGCCCCACATGGGCCGTCCAGGCAGGATAAGGGGAAGCCATGACACGGACCAATCGTGAACTGAAACTGATTTTCGCGGTCATTGTTGTCCTGTTTGCTGTGTTCCTGGCCGGCCCAATTCTGATCTTGTTGGGAAAGTCCCTGTGGGACGGGGGGACTGACCGGAGAATTTTATGCCTCGGTACTGTCGCAGAAGGGATTTCTCCCGGCCCTGGGCAACAGCTTCGCGGTAGCCGGGGCCTCGGCGGCAGCGGCCACGCTGCTGGCCTTTCTGCTGGCCTATGGGGGTGCACTACACCGGCCTGCCCAAGTGGAGCAAGCGGCTTATCACCTCTGTGGCCACCCTGCCCATGTTTTTGCCCACCATTACCTATGGCTTTGCCATCATCTATTCCTTTGGCAAGCAGGGCCTCATCACCCGCCTTCTGGGGCGGCAGCTGTTTGATATTTACGGCTTTTTCGGCCTGATGGTGGGCTATGTGATCTACACCATTCCCGTAGCCTTTTTGCTCATCCACAATACCATGGGATTTGTGGACAAAAAAGACCCTTACCGTCTCAAGGTAATGGGTGACAAGGCTCTGTCCACTTTCTGGATCGCGGTGCTGCGCCCCCTTCTGGGGACCTTTGCCGGAGCCTTTATCCAGGCCTTCTTCCTGTGCTTTACCGACTTTGGTATTCCTGCCTCGGTGGGCGGAGGCTATGAGGTCATTGCCACCCTGCTCTATAACCAGATGCTGGGCGGGATCCCCGACTTCAACCGGGGCGCTGTCATCGCCATGGTAATGCTGATCCCCTCCATCGGCAGCATCTGCATTCTGCAGATCCTGGAGCGGTTCAACATCCGGTATAGCCGGATTTCCAACGCGGATCTGCGGAAAAATTCTCTGCGGGATGTAGGATGGGGCCTGTCCGGTACCGTAATTTCCGCGGGAATTCTGGCCATTTTTGCCGTAATCTTTGTGGTTCCCACGGTGGAGGAGTGGCCCCTACCAGACCGAATTCTCCTTGGAGCACTTCCAGACGGTCCTCTCAGACAGCAGCCTGCTGGCCGCCTATGGGCATTCCCTGCTCATGGCACTGCTGACCGCTGCCGCCGGTACGCTGATTGCCTACGGGCGGCCCTCATCACCGCCCGAAGCAACCTGGGTCGGGGATATAAGCGGACCATTGAGAGCATTGCTCTGGTGACCAACGCCATCCCTGGTATGGTGCTGGGTGTGGCCTACCTGTTCCTCTTCTCCGGAACCAGTTTGCAGAACACCCTGCTGTTGATGGTTTTGTGCAACATTGTGCACTACTTCTCCACCCCCTACCTGATGATGAAGAACGCCCTGTCCAAAATGAACGCCGGGTGGGAGACCACCGCCATGCTCATGGGGGACAGCTGGCTGAAGACCATTTTGCGGGTGGTCACGCCAAACGCCCTGTCCAGTCTCATCGAGGTGTTCAGCTACTACTTCATCAACTCTATGGTCACCATCAGCGCCCTCATCTTCATAGCCGGGGCCAGGACCATGGTCCTCACCACCATGATCAAACAGCTGCAGTATGTCAACCGCTTCAACGAGGTGTTTGTACTGTCCCTGTTGATTTTAGCCACCAACCTGGCAGCCAAGGCGCTGTTCTCCTGGCTGGCCGGGTACCGATCCAAACACAGTCCTAAAATAACAAAAAGGAAGGAATCAAGTGATGAATTACAAAAAAAATGATGTCCATTGGTCTGTCTGCCGCCCTGAGCCTCTCCCTGCTGACCGCCTGCGGAGGAAACAACAGCGCCGGAAACAGCGGAGAAAAGCAGGTGGTGATCTACTCCAATGCCGATGAGGAGGCGGTCACCGCCATGAAGAACGCCTTGGACGGCAACGGTTATGAGGGCAAGTACATTTTCCAGACCTACGGCACCTCCGAGCTGGGGGGCAAGCTGCTGGCGGAAGGGACAAATCTGGAGGCCGATCTGGTAACCATGAGCACGTTCTACCTCCAGAGCGCCCAGGAGCAGAACGGTATGTTCCTGCCGCTGGAATTTGACGTGAATACCCTCACTGAGGTTCCCGACTACACCGCCCCCATCACCTCCCAGGAAGGCGCTATCATCCTCAACACTGAGCTGATGGCCTCCGAGGGCCTGCCCACTCCCACCAGCCTGAAGGACCTGGCTGACCCGATCTACGCGGGTCAGGTGGCGGTCACGGACATCCAGTCCTCTTCCACCGCATGGCTGCTCATCCAGGCCCTGGTGGATGCCTACGGGGACGACGGAGCTCAGGCGGTTCTGTCCGGAATTTATGACAACTGCGGAGCTCACATCGAAACCTCCGGTTCCGGTCCCCTGAAGCTGTGCCGGGCTGGTGAGGTAGCCATTGGCTTCGGCCTGCGCCACCAGGCGGTGGCCGACAAGGCGGAGGGCCTGCCCATCGACTATGTGGACCCTGCCGAGGGCAACTTCTCCCTCACCGAGTCCGTGGCCGTGTTGGACAAGGGGGAGAGCACCAATCCCCTGGCCATGGAGATGGCCCAGTGTATCATTGAGAACGGCCGGAAGCAGCTCCTCCAGACCTACCCTAACCCCCTCTATGAGGGTGAGACCGCCGATCCTGCCAACCAGTCCGCCAACCCTTCCGTCTTTGACGAGCCTCTGACCTTTGAACTGTTCCAGGCCCACCAGCAGCTGTCCGAGTCTGCTAAGGGCTGATCGAAAGGAGCTTTCATACCATGAATACCTATAAACTGCTGACCCCCGGCCCTCTGACCACCACGGATACCGTAAAGCAGGAGATGTTGGTGGACCGCTGCACCTGGGATGACGACTACAAGGCCGTCACCCAGAAGATCCGCCGCCAGCTGCTGGAGCTGGCCCATGTCTCCGAGGATGACTACACCGCCGTGCTCATGCAGGGGCAGCGGCACCTTCGGCGTGGAGAGCGTGCTCACCAGCGTGGTGGGCGACCAAGACAAGGTGCTCATCTGTTCCAACGGCGCTTACGGAAAGCGTATGACCGACATCTGCACCCACAGCCGCATCCCCTTTCTTCACTATGCTCAGGACTACGACAAGGTGCCTGACGCCGCCCATATGGCCCAATTGCTGGCCCAGGACTCCTCTATCACCCATGTGGCCATGGTCCACAGCGAGACCACCAGCGGTATCCTTAACGATATCCAGTCGGTGGGCAAGGTGGTCCGGGACGCGGGCAGGACATTCATTGTGGACGCCATGTCCTCCTTCGGCGGGGTGGATATCCCTGTGGCCGACTGGGGCATTGACTTCCTGGTGTCCAGCGCCAACAAGTGCATCCAGGGCGTGCCCGGCTTCTCTTTCATTCTGTGCCGCCGGGACAAACTGCTGGCAAGCGAGGGCAAGGCCCGCTCCCTGTCTCTGGACCTGCTGGACCAGTGGAATGGAATGGAGAAGGATGGCAAGTGGCGCTTCACCTCTCCTACCCACGTGGTGCTGGCCTTTTCAAGGCTCTGGATGAGCTGGCCCAGGAGGGCGGCATCCCCGCCCGGAGCCGCCGCTACACGGAAAACAACCGCCTGCTCATTGAGAAGATGCGGGCCATGGGCTTTGCTACCTACATTGACGGAAGCCACCAGGGCCCCATTATCACCACTTTCTTCTATCCTGCCGGGGTATCCTTCCGGTTTGAAGAGTTTTACCGTTACATCAAGGAGCGGGGATACGCCATCTACCCGGGTAAGCTCACCGAGATGGATACCTTCCGCATCGGCAACATCGGGGAAATTTACCCCGAGGATATTGACAAGCTGACCAGCGTCATTGCAGCCTTCCTGAAGGAGAGAAAGGAGCAGATCGCATGATTGAAGCGGTGATTTTTGACTGGGCAGGTACTACGGTGGATTACGGCTGCTTTGCTCCGGTGAAGGCCTTCATGGAGGCTTTTGCCCACCACGGGGTGCCCGTTACCATGGAGGAGACCCGCAAGCCCATGGGAATGCTGAAGCGGGACCACATCCGAACCATGCTGAATATGGAGCGCATCGCTGCGGAATGGAAACGGGTTCATGGCCACGAAGCCACCGAGGAGGATGTGGACGCTGTGTACGCCCAGTTTGAGCCCAAGCTGTTCTCCATTCTGGACCAGTACGCCGCCCCCAAGCCCTTTTTGCTGGAGACGGCAGCCAAGCTGCGGGAGATGGGGGTGAAGATCGGCTCCACCACCGGCTACACCGATGCCATGATGAATATTGTGGCGCCCAAGGCGGCCCAGCAGGGCTATGCCCCCGACTTCTGGATCAGCCCTGACGGGTGGGGGGGGGGCCGCCCCTACCCCTACATGATCTTTGCCAACATGCAGGCCCTGGGACTTACTGCGGTAGGAAATGTGGTCAAGGTGGGGGATACCATCTCGGACATCAAGGAGGGCGTCAATGCCGGTGTGTGTGGACGGCAGGCGTTATCGAGGGCAGCTCCGAGCTAGGGCTGAGCCAGCAGGAGTACGAGGCCATGTCTCCCCAGGAGCGGGAGACGGCCTGCCAGAAGGTGGAGGAGCGATTCCGGAGGGCTGGTGCCCATTTTGTTGTCCGGGATCTGTCCCAGTTACCAGATCTGGTTCATGCTTGCGGCTTTAAGAACATGAGGAGATAACGCCTTTATCAAACAGTTCTCCACTTATAGGCTACAGTGATTCATGCCGTACTAATAGAAGTGTAAAAATTTTGCCGTTCCTATCCGGCACTTAGCTATTGTGTCGGATAGGTCGGGCAGTTATTTGGGCAAGTCCACCTTGCCAAAACAAAAGAATAATAAATCTCAATGTCTTGTCTGCGGGGCTTGTTTTCGTCATAGCCCGTCCCGGATGGGGCGGGTCTTGAATAGGCAAGCACCTGCCGTTGCAGCCCCTTTTCCCGTTCAGCCTCTTTTCCACATTTTTCAGCTCTGTAATGCTTTTCTGCATGGCGGTATAGGCTGCGGAACAGGCTTCGTCCAATTTCTCCGGGGAAGAAAAGCCGGACTGCTGGTAGGCAGTAACGGTAGCCGCATCTGCTTTAGGTTGTGCTTTTGCCGCCCAGCGGTCATAGCCCATGCCTTTGCCCTCGGCTCGCTTGGCTTCCAGATCAACCATGCGCTGCAATAACGGCTCTTTGACAGCGGCAGGGTATTCGGGTAATAGCAGAAAAACAGGGTGTGGAGCGGAACTATTTTTGAAAAATCCGAAAAAATATTTTGAGGGATTTTCAGCAACACAAGCCGCATGGCAGGGTTTGGGGAAGTCACTCCCCAACAAGATTCCCGCAGGGGCAAAAATGAGCGATAAGCGAATTTTGGCACTGCGGTAGAATCTTGCTCTAAGAAACTGCCGGACTGCTGTTCACTTCCTACTGCCACTTTTTCGGGCTTCACTCCTTACTACTGGGCATTTGGAAATTTGCCAAACAGACAACAAAAAAGCAGCAAATCTTTTTCGGATTTACTGCTTCATGTGCCGCTGCGGGGCGGCGGTTATTCAGTTGTAAATAACAAAAGAGGGCGGTAGCATTTTGGGCTCACCCTCCTACAAATGGATAGTTGTAATATTACTATTCCAACCACATCATATTAGTATATTCATGCCTGATTTGTAGTCATCAAGATATCGGGCTTGACTGGCTTTCCCCAATTCCATGAGGGGTCTCGCTGATGTACATACTCTCCCAACCGGTCAGCCTCTTGCAGACTAATCTGATTTAATGTCCACCCAGCGGCAGCTCGTTCTTCGGGTGGCAATGACATAACGTAATCCTTTATAATTTCGCTCTCAATCTCTCCACCACTCATGCCGCCGTTCTTTTCCATTCTCTCAAACACCAAAGATTTTATCTTATTTGCAACGCCCTCGTCAACAGGGACAATGCGGCGAAAATCCGTTCGACCTGTAATATCCATTCCCTCCGGACAATATGGGTTAACATGACCCTTTGGCGGCAAAGAGCCATTTGGAAGTTTAGGGGTTAAGTGCGAATTTTGAACCTTATAATTTTGTTGCACAAATCGTGTCATTCCTGTAATCGTCATAAGAACACCTCCAAATAATAATAAACCCTGTTTTAAGAATAACTGTCATAACCATAGTTTACAGTTATACGAGCCGTTGCTGATTTATCGCACGATTTTCAAAAAATGAAACACATAACAAAAAAATGTAACCCGGAATAGTGGGCTGCTATCTATCAAATTTTTGTTTGTTACTTTATGACATATGAGCATTGGGGCAAGTCACGTATTTATCAATTGTTAACAATGGAAGAGAGAACAGGCGGCCTACAGGCGACACCAGCTCTTGGACAGCCGCGTTTGTCCTGAAGTAAAGAGAGTATTTTAAATCTCTCCATGGAAAATTTCGACCTGCCCCGTTTGGTCAATGCTTTAGATGAAGCGATTCTGGAGGATAGTTGCCAGTTATAATCTTCAACTGCCTGCCCAGCAGCAAAAAAAAGCCACCGAAAAATGATTCTCAGTTGCAACCATCTACCTTAGAGGGGTCATATCACATTGCGCTGTTTTACAAAGTGTTCGGACGAAGTCACGCCAAGTCGCAGTATAGGAATGTCAAGATCCATGGGTGCAGGTGTTGTCAGCAGAAAAATGGCGGCCGTAGTTCCGGCGGTGATCCCCTCCACTGCCCATTTCACCACATCGGCGGAGCGGGCAGCGGACAAAGGGATATCCGGAAGTTGGAGGCGGCGGGCTGATCGATACTCTCATGCTGGCAGGGGACAGCCCCTCGCCAGTCTGGTCAGCAAAGCCCTGAACCGGCGTTCACCACCGCCGCGGGCTCCTTCCGGAAAGTATGGAAACTGACCGAGCAGATCAGCTAACGCGGCCTGTCAACGAGTCAGTTGACAGGTCTTGATGATTTCAATATACTGATAGGCAGAAGGAGGGTTCGGTATGGACTTTCAAAGCTATTTCCCGGTTTGGAACAAGCTGACACCGGCTCAGCAGGAACGCATCCTTGGCAGCCTGATGGAGCGCAGGGTAAGCAAAGGGACCGTGATCCACAATGGAAGCATGGACTGCACCGGCCTTCTGTTGGTGAAGTCCGGCCAGCTTCGGGCCTATATTCTCTCCGACGAGGGGCGCGAGATCACCATCTACCGTCTGTTTGACCGGGATATGTGCCTGTTTTCCGCCTCCTGTATCATGCGTTCCATTCAGTTCGAAGTGACCGTTGAGGCGGAAAAGGACACTGACCTTTGGGTAATACCTTCCGAAATTTATCGGAGCATCATGGAAGGATCTGCGCCTGTTTCCAACTATACCAACGAACTGATGGCCTCTCGCTTCTCCGATGTCATGTGGCTCATGGAGCAGGTCATGTGGAAGAGTCTCGACAAGCGTGTGTAGCCGCATTCTTGTTGGAGGAAGTGTCTATCGAAGGGACCAGTCATCTGAAAATCACCCATGAGACCATTGCCAATCACCTGGGTTCCCATCGGGAAGTGATCACCAGAATGCTTCGATATTTTCAGAATGAGGGGATGGTCAAGCTGTCCCGCAGCAGCATCGAGATCACCAATGCCAAAAAGCTGGAAGAATTGAACGGTCAATAATAAAATGTCCGCCGAGTTGAACACAAGGCGGACATTTTCAGCTTTTTATCTGATTTTCAGCAGCTAACGCCCAGCTTTTTCCACAGCGGCTTTGAAGGCGTCGTCTGTTGCAGGTCGATCCAGCCTGACAGATGCTGTTTTGTCCTCCAGACTGACGGACTCTTCCGCAATACCGGGCAGTTCTGCCGCACACCGCTCCACTCTGGTGGACCAGTGCATACCGGTAATATCAAACTGTTCTCTTTGCATAGCAGCCCCTTTTTCTGTCTGTATCCCTTTGCAGGATCATATATGAGTTTGATTTACTGATCCATATTGCAATCTGCTTCTGAGGCTGCCACTTACCACAGCCTTACGACTCGTCAGGTCCTTGCCATGCCGTCCACGCTCAGCACAACGCCGGTGATGTAGGACGCCTCATCGGAGGCCAGGAACGCAAATGCGTTGGCAATATCCTCCGGCTGGCCCAGGCGGCGCAGCGGGATTCTGGCGATCATAGGCTCGATGACCTCCTTTGGGCACCGCTTTCATCATATCAGTCTCCGTAATCCCAGGAGCAACCGCGTTCACGCGGATGCCCTTGGGTCCCAATTCGCGGGCCAGCGATACGGTCAGTCCATTCACCGCAAATTTGGATGCGGGATAGGCAAAACCGCTGGGCTGACCGGAGATGCTGACCATTGAGGACGTGGAAAGGATCACGCCCGTCCCCCCGTGCCACCATACACTCTGCTGCGGCGCGGGTGGTATTGAATACGCCCTTTACGTTCAGATCCATGACCTTATCAAAGGTCTCCTCTGTGTATTCCATAAATGGGGTGCTTTCGGAAACGCCTGCGTTATTGACCAGGATATCCACACATCCATACTTCTCAGTGGCAGACCTGAACGCTTCCCGCACAGACTCCAGACTGGCCAGATCAGGGCTGATGCCGGCGATGATCGCATCAGGATATTTTTCTTTCAGCCGTTCAACCGCCTTTTTCGGCAGAGGCTTGTGAACTTGCGGTCAGGATGACCCTAGCACCTTCTCCCAGGAACTTATCCGCCGTAGCATAACCAATGCCGCGGCTGCCTCCGGTGATGATCGCCACTTTATCTTTCAGCCTCATGGGAAGTGCCCCTTTCTGTTTTGATTTTCCCCTCAGTGTACAGAGGGTATGCTCATATTTTACCTAAAGAATACCGGCCGTTCCGTGATGACATCACACTTTGCTGTTCCGCGCCTTGCAGACCAGCTGGGTCATAGTCCCCATAGGGCAGTACACGCACCAACTGCGGGGGTTTGAACAGCGCCATGGTAATCAGACCCAGAACGGTGGAGGTCAGCATCACGCTGTAAAATCCAAAGGCGAACTGCGCCACGCCGGGATGGAGGAATGTTCCGTGATAGGCCCACTGCCAGGGCAGATTGAAGGTCCACAGCAGTGTCACCACCTGCTTTAAATCCTGCGCTCCGGAAAACACCAAATAAGTGTTCCAAAGCATTGCGAAGAACATGACGAAAAAGAATACCAGAAATCCATAGCGGAACCACTTGCTCTTCATCCATTTTGGAATGTCCTTTCTGCGGGAGAGACCGAAGCGGCCCCCCAGCAGGCCAAAGAGCTGCCCTCTGCCGCAGTAACGGTTACAGTAGCCTTTTGTTCCTTTTGCAGCGGAGATGATAAGTGGGATGAAAAAGCAGAAAAGACCCAGCCACGCAAACAGGATATTGAAAAAGCCCAAGATCAGATAGGTCAGAGAAACGACCCAGAGATGATCATACCAATGTCTTTTCATCTTTCCACCTCCCGGATCTCGACGACGCTGGCGGGACACTCTTTCGCGCATTTCCCGCATCCCACGCAGTTGTCCATATTCACCTGCGCCATTATGCCCTTCATAATCTGAATCGCTCCCAAAGGACAGACTTTCACGCAACAGCCACAGGCAACACAGTCCTCCTGCACAACAAAGGCTTTTCGTTTCTTCGATCCGCTTGTCTACACCCTCGTAACCTACGATCTGCGCGCCCAGCAGGCGGCATGTGCCCTTCTCGAACACCACCTTCAAGGTCATGACTTTCCGCCGGGGTAATAACCCGCGTGGCTCATGGGGGAGAGGTAGACCTTGTCGCAGTCGATGCCCGCCTGTTTTGCCGTCTTCTCATTGACGCCGGTGGTGGCGATGGTCATATCGAATACCTTGATGACGGAGCTGCCCTGGGAGCCGGGATACCGGCTGTCTCCGCCGCAGATGTTGTCCGCCGCGATGCGCCCCTGCTTGTTGGCGGGGCCCGCCAGGGAGAGGAGGGTGTCCTGTCCGGTGACGAAGTGCTTCACCTGTACCGCATCCCCCACAGCGTAGATGTCCGGCGCGGAGGTCTCCATCCGGTCGTTCACCAGGATGCTGCCCTTGATCCCCAGCTCCAGCCCGGCCGCCTTGGCGAGGCCGGTGTCCGACGTGACGCCGGAGCGGGCTTCGCACCAGGGGACAGGATCAGCTTGTCATAGCTCTCTTCGAATTCTTCTCCGGTCTCCAGATTTTTTACCGATACCGTTTTTCCTGTCCGGGTGGATAGCCTTCACCTCGTGGCGGACCTTCATGTTCACACGGAACCGGGCGAAAAAGCTCTCCGGTGTCTGAAGGGTCAGTTCTTCAGGGGCAGTGATCACATCTCCGATGTAGTAAGGCAGACCGCAGTTAGCGTAGGAAACAAAGCCTGAACGCTCGAACACCACGATCTCAGCCTGCTCATCCAGTCTGCGGAGCCTTGCCGCGGCTGTGGCTCCGCCTGCCACACCGCCTACGATCACGACTTTCATATTATCGTTCCACCTTTCCCGCATAAGCTGCAATGCCGCCGATGTTGTTTACATTGCGATATCCCATACGCCGCAGCAAGCCGGCAGCCTGACGGCTCCGGGCGCCAGAGTGGCAGTAGACATACAGTGCCATATTTTTATTTTCTGCGACAGAGGCCACCTTGTCAAGAGCCTGAAGCGGAACATTTTTGCTGCCGGGGATATGGCCGTCTCTGTATTCTTCAGAGGTACGGACATCCAGCAGGACAGCACCGGGCGTGGCCAAATATTCCTTTACGCCCTGATCGATATCGGCTTGCTGGAAGAGATCGAAGAACCCCATCGTCATCCCTCCCTACAGCATCCCAAGAATTGCATTCTTGGGTCTTGCACCTATAGCCTGATCGACGATCTTTCCGTTCTTCATGACGACCAAGGTAGGAATGCTCACCACGCCAAACCGGCTCGCCAGCTCCGGCTGCTCGTCCACGTTCACCTTGCCGACCTTGATATCGTTGCGCTCCCGGGCGATCTCCTCCACGATGGGGACGACCATGCGGCAGGGACCGCACCAGGGAGCCCAGAAGTCCAGCAGAACGGGCTTGTCGGAATTCATCACTTCACTCTGGATGTTGTTCTGATCGATATTGATAGCGGACATATTCAGATCCTCCTTCTTGTTTCTTTATGGCTCTATCATAGCCAGATCCCGGCTGCATTTCCGTGATGACATCACTTAACGCGGGATTCCGCTCTCCAACTGCCAGCATCTTCTGAGTCGCTTCCGCCATGGCACTGTGCTCATGCAGCCGGGTGGAACGGACTCTCTGCCGGCCTTCTCTGACATTCAAAAACTTCGTGACCAGAAAAGGGCACCACGCCTGTGGGAGAAATACAGGAGAGAATAAAAGCCGCAGGGAAACGTCGTGACGACTTGCCCTGCGGCTGTCCTTGATCCAGCATCGAAACAGAAGGAGGGCGGGGCGGCTGTGCCGTCCCGCCCTCCTATTCATGCAGGGGCGATTTACTTTACTTGGTCAGGCTCTCCACAAAGCGCATGAGGATGGTGGCCACCTGCGCCCGGGTTGCGCTGCCCTGAGGGGCCAGCAGGCCGGCATCTGTACCGGAGATCAGGCTCTCGCCCACGGCCCAGCGCACAGCCTCCAGGGCGTAGGCGCTGACGCTGGCGCTGTCCCCGAAGGAGGACAGGGAGCCGCCCCCAGTGGGACTGCCCGCATAGCGCCACAGCATGGTGGCAAGCTGCTCCCGGGTGATGGAACCGTCGGGATCAGAGCCGTCAGAGATGCCGTTCTCCCTGGCCCATTCCATGGCCTTTTCATACCACACAGCCCCGCCGGTGGTGTCCTGTCCGTCAAAGCGGGCCAGAACAGTCATCAGCATGGCACGGGTCATGGGGCTGTCAGGGGTGAAGGCGGTGTCACTGGTACCAGAGAACAGCTCATGGGCTGTGACGAAGTTGATGGCGTCCTTCGCCCAGTGGTTCCGAGTGTCATCAAAATTCCTGCTGCGGTCCACCAGCACCAGTTCAGCGGAGCCGGCCAGCTTGACGGTCATCCCCTCCTTAGTGGGGACGGACAGCTTCACCACCTCGCCGGTGTCCGTGTCCACGGCCACAGTGCCGCAGTCCACGTCGGCAGGGATGATCACAACGGCCTCGCCCACGGACTTTGGGACGGTGATCTCAGCAGTCACATCCTCGCCCGGCTCATCCACGGTCTTGATCTTGACACCGTTTTTGGTTGTCTCGGTGGTGGTCACAGTGCCGTCCTTCTGGGTCTCCACCACTAGGATGGAGCCGTCCTGGAACTTGGTGGTCTCAGTGACGGTGCCGGTTTTCTTGTCTGTGACAGTGGTGGTTTTGGAGCCGTCCCTGTTGGTGGTGGTCTCCGCGGTAGTGCTGCTGGAGCCGCCGCCACCGCCGGAGGGCGGCGGGAGACGGTCACGGTGCATTCGCTGCTCCCTGCGGTGTAATTGTTCGTTTCAGCACAGGATGCGGTAAAGGTGTACCTGGCATCCCTGTTGTCCAGCTTGACAGATACGGTCCCATCCGTCAGAGTCAAAATCTTGGCCTCGCTGCCTTGGTCATCAGTCTGGGTGACGGCCACAGTGCTGTCCGCGGGGGCGGCCTTGACTGTCAGTTCCACAGTACCGCCGCCGCGAAGCTCGGCTTTGTCGGAAGAAATGGTGATGGCGGGGACAGCCTTGGCGATCTTCACAGTCACATTGCCGGTCACATCGTTGTGGTTGGCCTTGGCAGCCCTGTAATAGACGGTATATTCTCCTGCGTCGGTAAAGGTGGGATTCGTCTCGCTGTACGTGCCGTTCTCCGTGGTGGAGTAAGTCACAGCCGCGCCCTCTGCCGTTACAGTGATGGAGTGCGGCTGGCCGTCATAAGTGCCGTCGTAGCCCTGAGCGGTGACAGAGAAGTCGGCGTTGCGGATGGTGATCTTTGCAGATGCGCTTGCACTGCCATAGTTGTCCGTTTCGGCCAGAGTCGCCTTGGCATAGTAGATGCCCGCGGCAGTGGGAGCGGTTTCAGACTCATCCTTGGAACAATCTTCATTGGTATAATACCGGATGGTGATGGTACCATCTGTAATCGCATTGCCCGCGCTGGTCTTGGCCGCAGCAGTCATCGCATATGCAGTGCCATAGGTCACAGATACATCGGACATTGCAACAGTGGGGGCGTTGTCCCTGGTGATCTGGAATGTGACCTCGGCGGAATCGTTTCCGATCGTAACGGTGACCTTTGCCTCACCGACATCGATGTTATTGGAGTAAGAAACGGTATATCCACTGTTCAAAACCGTTTCACCACTCTTAATGATAACAGTGGGCTTGATCTCCTTGCCAGTGTAGACATGACCCTGGATAGCGTTCACGGTGTATGGAGTGGACTCACCAATTTTTTTGGTCCACTGGGCGTACAGGGTGGTTCCGTTGGGGACGGTGGAGGCCACCGCATCTGCCGCATAGGCTGTCCCCGTACCATCCGGTTTTGTATTCCATCCGGCACAGGTGTAGTCGGCTCTGGTAAAAGTACTGTTCATCAATTTCGTGGTCTGATCGCCTTCGGTGACCGCCTGAGCTTCCATGGTGCCCCCTCGCCGCCGTTGGCATCAAAAGTGATATTGTAGACCCACTTGGCGTAGTAGGTCTTGCTATTTTGATAGATATAGTCACCAGCCTCATTCTTGTTCGCCGGTGTCTGGAAGTTGGCATCTTGATACCAGCCGTCGAAGATATAGCCATTGCGTTCCACATCCATCAGCGTGTTACCTTCGCTGTTACCAATGGCTATGCCACCGTTAGTAACAGCAAAGGTATTTTGACTGGTGTAATTGGACTTCTGATTCTCAGCGGGAATATAAATAAGCTTATATCGAGTGGTTCCATAAGGTTTGATCTGATGGACTGTTCGACTTGTATCTAATATGCAGTTATCACTTGTAGATACCCAGCCAAGTGAAAACCCTGCTGTCAGTGTGCTGGGAACCCGAATTAGGCTGGTGACTTTTCCGTTATGGAGAATGCTATCACCTATCGACTCTACACCTTCAGGAATAATGAACTCGTTAACCGTTGCACCGGCAAATGCACCTGTGCCGATTTCTTTTTAATTCAAAGTTCTCTGCGAATGTAACCGAAGTCAGAGGACACCCGGCAAACGCATTGATTCCTATGCTTTGCACCCGCGCAGGAATCGAAATCGCAGTTAGTTTTTGATCTGTGGAAGCAACTTCTTCCTATCGTTTCTACGCTGTCCGGCAGATCAATGGAGGTTAAGGCTGTTGCGGTAAATACACCTACATCGCTGGAACTGGAGCCTGATAAGTGCTTTACCACGGAGCCAGGCGCAAAGGTTACAGACGTCAGCTTGGAACAGCTATAAAATGTTGCACTCAAGGTTTCCACCCCTGCCGGGATGGTTACATCTGTTAGACTGGTGCAGTATTGGAAAGCCATCCCACCAATCGATACAACATTCTGAGGAATGTCACATTTTCCATCTACGTTCGAGTTGAAGTGTTCCAGTGCTTTACAAGAGCCAAATGCACTGTCTTCAATGATAGTCAACTTCTCCGGATCCTGAAAGGAAACCGTTTGAAGTGCGGTACATCCATAAAACGCGGCTCCCCGATCTCCACCAACGAGGCAGGGAGTTCAATGGATGTTAATTGAACCAGTGAATGGAAGCCATTCAGGTGGATTTCCTTCAATGCGCTTCCTGCTTCAAAGTTCACATTTTTGACAGCTTTGCACCAGACAAAGGCATTGGCACCAATGGTGGTCACATCTTTTCCGATTGTGATTTCAGTAATCGCCGTTTGAGCGCCTTTATCAGGAAAATACAGATACCAAGGAGCCTGACCCGCGTCAGGAAAATCCGCCATCGCACCGCTTCCGGAGATGACAAGCGTATAGGTGGGAGTAGACTCATCACCGTTGTTTTTCTCCAGATAGGCAGTGATATTGTTTCCCTCGCCCTCAGCGGAAATATCCCACGGATTTTTCTTGTGTACCCTCTTCAGCTGTATATTCCAGCAATTCCACAGGGTAGAGAGCCATAATCACGGCATTGATGGTTTCATCGTTTTCCGCATCAAGGCCGTGTTCCTCGGCATAGGCGTAGATCTCGGAGATTTGGTCGCTGATCCTCTCCACCTGCTCCTCGTCCTCCGGATCAATATCAGCTGGGTCAGGCAGAGCCGCGATCAGCGCCGTAAGCTGTTCCTCCGCCGTGGGGCCGACAGGTTCTCCCTGTTCACCCGCCGGCTCCTGCTGCTCATCAGCAGGAGCCTCATAGGTGCAGGCGGTATAGTCCGCCGTGCAGATGGGGCAGTCCGTGTTCACGGTCTCCCCGGTACAAAGGGACTCGCAGATGCAGGCCGGCTCTTCCGGCCCGGCCGCCTCCTCCACCGGAGGCTCACCGTGGACCTCTCCAGGCTCCTCTGTGACCACGGCAGGAGCCACATTCTGCGGTCCCTCCGCCGCCAGCGCGCTCACAGGCATCAGCGATAATACCAGTACCAGCGATAAGAAACTTGACAATATCCGTTTTTTCATTTCTCGTTCCTCCTGTTACGATTTTCCAGACCGGGAATTAGAGCTGACCGGCCCCATTTTATTCCCATTCTTCCAGCGCCCGCCGACAGCGTTCCAGCCGTTTTGGGCTGACTTTCCCGGCGCAGACGGGAACAGCCGCACTTCTGCGGCCCCGCTCTGGAATAAACGATGGCTTTCCAGATATGCCCGCTGGGACACTCCCGCCAAGCCATCCGGCGGCTTCCCGCTGTCACGTGCTCCGGGGTTAGGTCGGGGGACGCACCACTGGGCGGCCACCTCTGGGGCCAGTAAGTACGCCAGTTCTTCTGTCTCCTGCCATAGGACCCCTCTCTTGGCGTCAGCGTCCTGTTTTTGACCGGTGCCCACTGGGTCAGCAGGACCAGCTCATCCCGCTCCGCGCAGTAGTCGTAGAGAGTCATTCGCAATATTTATCGCCTCCAATCTTTTCAGAATTTCTCATTCTGTCCCATCATTTGCTGTATAGGCCATACAAAAGAGATAAAGCGAATGAAAGGCGTCTTTTGCTGTTCTAAAAACAGGTAAAAAGCCGTAGCAAGGAAAAGCCGCAAAAAAATATTCCATTTGCGGCTCATATTTTTGTGCTCAAAAGCAGGTCCCGCTCTTGCTCTTTTGAAAAGAAAGTGGTAATATTTACATGGAATATGTAATTCTGGCAGTTTTATATTTACAGCAAATGAGACAGAATGAGAATTTCGACTTTACGATACAAGTCCCAGACGGTCGAGCTGCCGCTGGTGCTCCGCCCCGGAGGTCAGGAGATAGATGCGTGTGGTCTCGATGCTGGAGTGGCCCAGCACATCCGCTAACTTCACAATGTCCTGGCTTGCCCGGTAAAAGGCTGTGGCGAACAGGTGCCGCAAATTGTGGGGAAAGACTTTGCTGGGCGCGACACCCGCCGTCCTGCACAACCCCTTCATCTCCGCCCAGATCTGGCGGCGGCTGAGGTGCGTCCCGTTTCTGGTGAGAAAAATCTCACCAGAGACGATTTTCTGCTTTTTGGAGTATTTTAACAGCTTACGACACAGTTTATCAGGGAGAAGGATGGTACGGATCTTGCCTTTCAGGGCGATTTCCGCCCGCCCCGCTTTAGCCGCTTCTACCGTAATATACCGCACCTCGGACACCCGGATGCCGGTGGCGCAGATGGCCTCCATCAGCAGGGCCAGACGCGCTTTGCCCCGCTCCTTTGCCGCAGCAGTAAGGGCGTTGTAGTCGGCCCTGGTCAGGTCCCGTCTGTCGTCCCGGATCATCCGCCGCTGGATCTTCAGAAATTTCACCCGGCAGCCGCCGAGCCCCAGGAACTCCAGCAGGCTGTTCAGTGCGGAGAGCTTGGCGTTGATGCTGGCGGGGGCGTAGCCCCGCTCCACCAGATGAGCCTTCCACGCCGCCGTCCGCTCCTTGGTGATCTCCCGCCCCTCCAGCCAGCGGGCGAAGGCCCGGACGTCCCGCAGATATTTCTCTACGGTGGCGGCGCTTTTTTCTTCCAGCCGAAGATGGTCCGCATACGCCTGGATGTGTTCCAATGCTGGTCTGTGTTCGCTCATGGTACTCCTCCTTGATGGTTCTATATGGCTATCGGGTAAAGCAACGCCCACAGCGGCAAATACTTCTGTGGGCGTTCCGATACTGTCCCGCTTGCCGTGCTGACAGCTTGCCACTGACAGAGGGAACCTATGCGCTCGGCTGACGGTTTGACTTTGGGCGGTCACCGACACTTCGCCGCTCATGAGGCACATGCAGGCTTCTTCCATCTGCTTGGTCACACAAAAGCCCTCCATCCAGGTGGAAGCCGGTACACTGCGCAGCGCTTTATATTCCCGTTCGCTCATGTCAAAACCTCCGCAGGCCGCATTTGAGCGGCCGGTTTTTGATTTTTTCTTCACTCCCCGTTTACTTTCATAGATTAGCCTGTTAAAATATAAAAGAGCGCGGCGGGACCTTGTTGGGCCGCCGGGAGGCAAGATTTTCTCTGGAGAAGGAGCACCCAATATGTCTAAATTTTTTAGAGAAGGAATCCAGCGACACTCTGTACCGAGCCATCGTGTCTTTACAGGACGTGGATGAGTGCCGCCGCTTTTTTCAGGACCTGTGCACCGTGTCCGAGCTGAAAGCCATGGAGCAGCGGATGGGGGTAGCCATGCTGCTGGACCAGGGGCTGATATACAGTGACATCCTGGAGCGCACCGGCGCCTCCAGCGCCACCATCAGCCGCGTCAACCGCTGTCTTCACTACGGCGCCGATGGCTATCAGGCCGTCATCCCCCGTCTGAAGGAGCGTCAGGAATGAACAGCTATGGATTTCTGGCCGGCTGCTACGATGAGTTCACCACCGATGTGGACTACGCCGCCTGGGCCGAATACATCCAGCGCCACTTTGAACGGGCGGGCCTGCCCGGCTCCACTGTGCTGGATCTGGCCTGCGGCACCGGCTCCCTCACCCGCGAGCTGTCCCTGCGGGGATATGAGATGATCGGGGTGGACCTCTCCCCCCGACATGCTGGCCCAGGCCGCAGAAAAGAACCGGGATGCGGAGGGGATCGCCCCCATTTTTCTGTGCCAGAGCATGGATCAGCTGGACCTGTATGGCACCATCGACGCCTGCGTGTGCTGTCTGGACAGCATCAACTATGTCACCGACCCCAAAAAGCTGCGGAGGGCCTTTCAGCGGGTCCACCTGTTCCTCATGCCCGGCGGGCTGTTCCTCTTTGACGTCAACACCCCCCGCCAAGCTGGAGGGCCTGGATGGCCAGGTCTTTCTGGACGAGACGGAGGACGCCTACTGCGTCTGGCGGGCAGAGTATTCCCGCCGCCGCCGGGTCTGCTCCTACTTCATGGATATCTTCCGCCTGGAGGAGGAGAGCGGCCTGTGGGAGCGGGGGGAGAGGAGCTCCACGAGGAGCGGGCCTACACGCCGGAGGAGCTGACCAGCTATCTCCGCGACGCCGGGTTCACCCAGATCAAGCAATATGGAAATCTGAAGCACCGTCCCCCAAGCCTGGGGAGGACCGCATCTTCTTCACCGCACGAAAGGAAGTCTGATCATGTCCGACCATATCATCCGCGCCATCACCGCCGACGGCTCGGTCAAAGCTGTCGCCATCACCGGCCGGGACCTGGTGGAGCGTGCCCGCACCATCCACACCCTGCTCCCCCGTGGCCACCGCCGCCCTGGGGCCGCACCCTGCTGGCCGCCTCCATGATGGGGGATATGCTGAAAGAGGACAACGGCGCCCTCACCCTCCAGATCAAGGGCGGCGGGCCCCTGGGCACCATTCTGGCTGTCTCCGACTGCGGCGGGAACGTGCGGGGCTATGTGCAGGATCCCCATGTAGAGCTGATGGAGAAGGTCCCCGGTAAGCTGGATGTGGGGGCCGCCGTGGGCACCGACGGCAGTCTCACCGTCATCAAGGACCGGGGACTGAAGGAACCCTATATCGGCTCTATCGGCCTGTTCTCCGGGGAGATCGCCGACGACATCGCCATGTACTTTGTGGAAAGCGAGCAGATCCCCACCGCCTGCGCCCTGGGAGTTCTGGTGGACCGGGACCAGAGCGTCCTGGCCGCCGGCGGCTATCTGATCCAGCTGCTGCCCGGCGCAGAGGGGGCCTGATCGACAAGATCGAGGCCGGCGTTCGCCGGGTGGGCTCTGTGAGCCACGCCCTCTCCCGCGGGCTGGACGCCCAGGGCCTGCTGGAAGAGGTGCTCTCTGACTTTCAGCTGGAGGTCCTGGAGACCCACCCGGTGGAGTACCGGTGCAGCTGCAGCCGGGAGCGGGTGTCCCGAGCGCTGATCAGCATGGGACGTGAGGAGCTCTCCTCCCTCATCGCGGAGCAGGGACAGGCCGACTTGTCCTGTCAGTTCTGCGACAAGGTCTACCACTTCTCAAAGGAGGAGCTGGAGGGGCTGCTGTCCTCTATGTGACACCCCCTCCTATTGGGGAAAGGATAAGGGCAGGGCCCCCACGGAAAAACCGTGGGGGCTCCTGCCTGCTTTTTTCTGTTTTCTTCCATGAGGTATTGTTCGATAAAATGGGAGGCCGTCGCCCCGTCCGCCGTGGCGGTCACGATCTGCCGCAGGGGCTTGGTCCGCACATCCCCCACGGCGAAGACCCCCGGCAGCCCGGTGCGGGTCGTCTCGTCAGCCTTGATATACCCCTGCTCGTCCAGTTCCACCTGCCCCCCGGAAGAGCTCTGTATCGGGACCCGGCCAATGGCCACAAAGATGCCCTCACAGGCCAGCTCCCCGCCGTGCCCCGGTCCTCACATCCTCCAGTACCAGGCCGCTCACCCGCTTATCCCGCAGGAGCCCCACTGCCCGGCTGTTCCACAGGATCTGGATACCGCTGTCCTTCAACGCGTCCATGTACACCTTCGAGGCCCGCAGGGTATCCCGGCGATGAATCAGATAGACCTCTCTGCACAGCTTGGACAGGTAGAGTGCGTCCGCCACAGCGCTGTTCCCTCCACCCAGTACCGCCACTGTTTTATTTCGGTACATCATGCCGTCGCAGGTGGCGCAGTACGCCACCCCCCGGCCCCGCAGCTCCTGCTCCCCCGGGCAGTCCCATCTCCCGTGGAGAGGCCCCGGTGGCCAGCACCACAGCCCTGGCCCGCACCTCCCCCCTCACTGGTCTGGATGACCTTGGGAACCGCAGCCAGCTCCACACCGGTCACCTCGGCGAAGCGGGTCTCCACCCCTGAAGCGCTCCGCCCCCCCCGCTGCATCTTCTCCCCCAGCTCGAAGCCATCCACTCCCCCCTTCGAACCCTGGGTAGTTGTCCACCTGTCCGGTGGTTGCCATCTGTCCCCCAGGGGACAGCTTCTCCAGCACCACCACTGAAAATCCGCTGCGGGCGCAGTACAGCCAGCGGTATATCCCCCGGCCCTCCGCCGATAATCGCTACATCATAGAGCTTCTGTTCCACCTTGTGACCCTCCTCTCATTTCTGTGCAGGCAGGGCTCCTCAGCCTCTATCGCGCCCTGCCCCTTCAGCCACTCCAGGATCGCCGCTTTGGAGGCCGGGTTGATGAGCTGCTCGCTGGCCTGCCCTCCCGGAACAGGATCAGGGTGGGGATGGTCTCCACTTCATATTTCTGCGCCAGCACCTGAGCGTCGTCCACGTTCAGCTTGGCCACTGTCACCCGCCCCGCCAGTTCCTGCTCCAGCTGCTCCACTGCGGGGCCCAGCCGGCGGCAGTAGCCGCACCAGGGGGCCCAAAAATCCACCAGCACCGGCTGGTCAGCCTCCAGCGCCTCAGCCTGAAAATTGTTTAAATTCAGCTCCAACATGATCGTTTCCTCCTTTGTAGTCGTGTCAGTTTTTGCCTTATACTGTAATTATAATATTTACAGTTTGGATTGTCAACCCGTCCATGGCATTATTTTTACCTCACCCCTATGGGGTGTTCCCATCCTCGCAGGGACAGAAACCGTAAAGAGGGACTTCCCCCAAGGACACACCATGAGACTGTGAATTATTTTTTCCGTTTTTCCTGATCTCATGCAAAAGCAGGCGGCAGATCAAAGATCTGCCGCCTGCTTTCTCCTCTTGTCACTGGATCGGCCCGCACTTCAGCGGGACCTGATTGTGCATGGCTTCCAGCACTTCGTAGCGCTCCATCTGGAGGTGCTTGGTCATGTTCAGCGCCTTCTCAATGGGGATCTCCACCAGATGTCCCTCGTTGGTGCCCACGATGCAGTTCATCCGGCCTTCTGCCAAGGCCTTGACCGCAGCATAGCCCATCCGGCTGGCCGTCTCCCGGTCCCGCGCCGTAGGAGAGCCGCCCCGCTGGATGTGGCCCAGCACGGTGACCCGGGGATCGATGCCCACCGTCTCCTGAATGCGCTTGCCGATCTCTACGGCGCTGCCCGCACCCTCGGCCACCACGATCATAAAGTGGGTGTTGCCTGCCAGACGGGACTCCCGGATACGCTCCACCACGTCCTTCTCAAAGTCCACATCCCGCTCGGGGATCAGTACGGCGGTAGCACCCACCGCAATGCCCACATACAGAGCCAGATACCCGGCGTGACGGCCCATGACCTCCACCACGGAGCAGCGTTCGTGGGCCTGCATGGTGTCCCGCAGCTTATCGATGCACTCCACGGCGGTATTGCAGGCGGTGTCAAAGCCAATGGTATAGTGTGAGCAGCCGATGTCGTTGTCGATGGTGGCCGG
>VOFI01000541.1_pt1 | contig 34001 bp, 49 predicted proteins | sample 5384131 | NCBI WGS metagenome assembly VOFI01 (sample SAMN12384728, study PRJNA508395) | human gut metagenome | isolation source: healthy gut H | host: Homo sapiens
ACGCCGCCGCTCTCCACTCCCTTCCCGTACGGGGCGTCTGGAAAACTCCGTCTCCAGCCGGCTCTGCACATCGTTGCCTGCAATGAAGTCTAAGGAACTTCCGGGCGTTCTCCGGGTGGGGCGCTCCCTGCACCAGGGCGCCTCCATCCGGGATGCAGCTGGTGCCATCATCGGGGTAGATCAGAGCGATGTCCTCTCCGCCGCCGCCCGCTTCAGGGCGGTCTCTTCAGGGTGATCCCCACCAAGTCCGTCCCCCCGGCCACCGAGTCCAGCACCGCACCGGAGCTGTCCAGCTGCCGGCCGTCCAGGCTGACAGCAAAAGCTCATCAGGGTCTCGTCCGTATCCCCGTCCACCGCCCGGAGCAGGGTGATCAGCCCGGTGAAGGAGGAGCCGGACACACTGGGATCGCAGAAGGCGATGCGCCCCTGCCATGCCGGAGAAAACAGATCCCGCCAGCCGGTGATCTGCCCCGGGACCACCAGTTTGGTGTTGTAGATGAGCACCACCGGCAGGGCGGAGAAGGGAGTCCACAGTCCCTCCTCCGAGCGCATGGCCGGGTCCAGCCCCTCCCAACCGGCACAGAAGTAGGGGGAGAAGCAGTCCTGATATGCCTCCAGGCTGTCCACGCCGCCGCCGAACATCACATCCGCCGCCGGGGCGTCCGCCTCCCGGCGCAGGCGGGCCAGCAGCTCGCTGGTGCCCCCCGCCTCCACCTCCACCCAGATGCCGGTGCGCGCCTCGAACTCCTGGATGATGGGCCAGTAGACCTCCTCCTTGTGGGAGGTGTACACCACCAGCCGCTCCCCCCTCCTCCGGGGCGAACTCCGATACGGAGGCCCTCTCCCCGGCCGCGCACCCGGTCAGGAGCAGCCCCAATGTCAGTGCCAGCGCTGCCAGCCGTCCTCTCATTCCGCTCCCCCCCTCGCCTGTTTTGTGCTCAGTTTGGTGTTTTGCATAATTATATCACACCCCCCCCTCCTTCTTTTCATCCAATTTCCACAGAAATTGCAGAAGATAACAAAAAAGCGCAGATTTGTCCCCTGTTTTTTCCATCACGGAGGCGATACAATAAAATTGCACACAGGACCTGGGATATCAGGTTCAATTTTATGAAAAAATGATGAAGGAGGAACCAAAATGAAACGTACCATTTCATTGCTCCTGGCCTGTGCCCTCAGCTTCTCCCTGGCAGCCTGCGGCGGTGGCGGCGGGACCCAGGGCGGCGGCTCTGCGGGGACCAGCGCCGGCAGCTCCGCCCCCTGCCGGCAGCGAACCCCAGCCCCAGCCCTCCGCCGATCTGACACCCACCCAGCAGATCATCCAGGAGGCCCAGGGCATGACCCTGGAGGAACTGGCCAAAAAGGCCATCGAGGAGTCCAACGGCAAGACCTTCTACGGCGTGGGCAACTCCAGCCGCGGCAAGAGTGCCCTGCCCCTATTCATTGACTACTTAAAAACCATTGACTCCTCCTACTATATGGAGTTTGAGTGGCAGCAGCCCAAAAACAACAAGATCTTCGACCAGCTCACCGCCGACTCCCTGAAGGACACCGGCACCTTTGCCATGACCCTGATCCAGGACGGCAATCAGATCGAGTCCAAGATGGTCCAGACCGGCATCCTGGACACCTTCATCCCCAAGGAGTGGGCCGGAGGCCAACGGGACCACCGCCGGGGAGTATGAGGGCTATCTGCCCCTCCAGACCCTGAACAAGGTCTTTATGTACAACAACACCGGTTCCAAGACCTATGACAACTGCTGGGACTTTGTGGCCGAGGGCGAGCACGGTCTGTTTATGGACATCGATTCTGAGATCGTGGGTAAGAACTTCCTGTATATGCTCACCCGGGATGACTACGCCGCGTGCTGAAGGAGGCCTTCGAGGCCCTGTCCGCCGAGGAGCAGGCATACTTCCAGCCCACCATCAACGCCATGGCCTCCGAGGCTGAGAGCCTGGGCCTGGGCGAGAACGGCAAGTACGCCCTGGCCTGGATCAAGCTGTGGGTGGGCGGCTACAACGCCCAGACTGATGACGGCCCCATCTGCAACACCTTGGTGGACCAGTCCGCCACTGACCAGTTCGGCCTGCTGGTCTACTCCAAGCTGCGCAGCGTGGAGGAGTCCGCCTCCGTCTCCAAGAACAACATCACCGTGGCGGCCTATAACGACGGCTACACCGGAATGGGCGGCTACGGCTACTGCCACTACCTCTTCGTCACCGACAACTCCCCTCTGCCCTGGACCGCCTGCGCGTTCATCGCCTACATGACCTGCACCGCCGACGGCTTCTCCGCCTGGGGCAAGGACATCGGCGGCTACTCCTCTAATCCCGCTGTGGCTGCGGAGAATGAGGAGGTCTATCACCACGAGACCGGCGGCATGGCGGAGGACGGGACTACCGTGGAGTACGCCGCGCTGAACGACGCCGGCTATGACTGGTGGACCAACGACGGCAAGCTGGTCCTGGAGGATCCAGAGTACTGCGCCTCGGTCGCCTTTACTGTGGGCAGCTGGATCGAGATGCTGGACAAGTACAGCGCCGGCTGAGCCCCCATCCCCGGCGACCCTGGGCGCTGAGCGCCGGTTTTGACGAAACGCAGAGCAGGGCGCCCTTGGAGCCGAGCGGGATTGCCTCCAAGGGCGCCCCTCCATTCCGCATGAAAGGAGGAGGCCGCATATGGAACCAAACCACGACCCCCGGCGCCGCACGGTCCGCCATCCTCTGGAACAGGATCAAGACCTTTCTCTCCAAGCCTCACAATGTGATCCTGCTGCTGATGGGAATTGTGCTCACCATCACCACCATGGCCCCAATCGTGGCCATCGTGGAGGACACCTTCAAGATCCACCCCGGCACCATCGATGCCCATCTCACCGGCCAGACCGCCGGCTATACCCTGGTGAACTACATCGACCTGTTCACCAGCACCTTGGCCAAGCAACCTGTGGACCCCCTGCTGAACACCATCTTCTGGCCGTGGGCACCTGCTTGGTGTCCATCCTCTTCGGCGGAGTGTTCGCCTTCCTGGTCACCCGCACCAACCTGGCCTGGCGGAAATACCTCAGCTCCATCTTCATCTTCCCCTACATCATGCCCCAATGGACCCTGGCTGTGGTGTGGCAGAACCTGTTCAACTCCAACGCCGTCACCGGCACCTCCAACGGCCTGCTGGCCGCTACCGCGGGCATCCAGATGCCCCTGTGGTGGTGCAAGGGCCTCTTTCCGAGCCTGGTGGTGCTTGGCCTGCACTACGCCCCTTTGCCTACATCCTGATCGGCGGCATCTTCCGCAACATGGACGCCAATCTGGAGGAGGCAGCCACGATTTTGGATACACCGAAGTGGAAGACCATGTGCAAGATCACCCTGCCTATGGTGAAGCCGGCCATTCTGTCCACCATCCTGCTGGTCTTCGGCAGCTCCATGGGCTCCTACCCCGTGCCCCACTACCTGGGCCTGACCACTCTGTCCACCAAGTACGTGTCCATGAACTCCAAGTACACCGGCGAGGCCAGCATCCTGGCCATCATCATGATGATCTTCGGCGTGGCCATCATGCTGCTCAACCAGATGTCCCTCCGCAGCCGGAAGAACTACACCACCGTCACCGGCAAGTCCGGCCAGATCTCCAAGATCAATCTGGGCCGGGCGGGCAAATACATCATCGCCCTGGTCCTGGTGGTGGTCACCTTCTTCACCAGTATCTTCCCCATCGTCTCCTTCGCCTTCGAGACCTTCCTCCCCAATCCGGGGGACTACTCCTTCCTATACACCGGGGACCCGGACAACCTGACCACCAAGTGGTGGGTCACCGATGAGAACATCACCGAAAACGGCATGTACGGACAGAAAGGCATCCTCCACAACGACACTATCTGGAACGCATTCAAGGGCACCCTGCTGGTCAGCGTGGCCTGTGCCCTGCTGGCAGGCACCATCGGCACCATGATCGGCTACGCCGTGTCCAAAACCGACGAAGTAAGGCGGCCAGCTATGTGAACTCCATGGCCTTCCTCCCCTACCTCATGCCCTCCATCGCCGTGGGGGCGGCCTTCTTCGTCCTGTTTTCCAATGAGCACGTCAACCTCTTCAATACCTATACTCTGCTCATCGTCGTAGGCACAATCAAGTACATCCCCTTCGCCAGCCGCAGCTCCCTCAACTCCATGCTCCAGCTGTCCGGCGAGATCGAGGAGGCCGCCATGATCCTGAATGTGCCCTGGGTCAAGCGCATGACCCGCATCATCATCCCCATCCAGAAGTCGTCCATCATCAGCGGATTCCTGCTACCCTTTATGACCTGCCTGCGGGAGCTGTCGCTGTTCATGCTGCTGTGCACCCAGGGCTTCATTTTGTCCACCACGCTGGACTACTTCGACGAGATGGGCCTGTACGCCTTCTCCAGCGGCATCAACCTGATTTTGATCGTGACGATTCTGGTGTGCAACACCATCGTCAACAAAGTCACGGGAGCCAGCCTGGACAAAGGAATAGGAGGTTAAACCATGCCTGAAATCAGATTAGAACATGTGACCAAGCGCTGGGGCAAGTTCTACGCCGTGGATGACCTGGATCTGGTCATCCAGGACAACGCCTTCGTCACTCTGCTGGGCCCCTCCGGCTGCGGCAAGACCACCACCCTGCGGATGATCGCCGGGCTGGAGAACCCCCACCAGCGGCCGCATCACCATCGGCGACCAGGTGGTCTTTGACAGCGCCCTGGGCATCAACATCCCGGCCAACAAGCGCAAAGTGGGCTTTCTCTTTCAAAACTACGCCCTGTGGCCCAATATGACTGTCTATGAGAACATCTCCTTCGGCCTGAAAAACATCAAGGAGCCCCTGCCCAAGGTCGACTTCGAAGCCAAGAACGCCGCCCGTTTAGCGGAGATCCTGGAGCAGCCCGCCGAGGTGGTCCGGGTGCTGGAGGAGTGCCGGGACAAGAAGGGCAGGCTGGACGAGAAGAAGGCCCAGCTGAAGCTGGTGGACACATTCACCATCTCCATCTACACCGCCAAGCAGCTCCTCTCCTACCGCCTGGAGCAGTCCCCCGACCTGTCTGGAGAGATCGCCTCCCTCCGGGGCAGGGTGGAGGCCGCCAGGCAGTCCGCCGCTGCGGCGGGCGGCGAGCTGGACGGGGAGTTCCGCCTGGTAAAAGGGGGCCAGGTGATCACCGAGACCCGCAAGCTCACCCGGGAGGAGATCGACCTCACCGTCCGCCGGGTGGCCCGCATCGTGAAGATCGGCATGTTTATGGACCGCTACCCCGCAGAGCTCTCCGGCGGCCAGCAGCAGCGGGTGGCCATCGCCCGCACCCTGGCCCCTGAGCCTTCGGTGCTGTTCATGGATGAGCCGCTCTCCAACCTCGACGCGAAGCTCCGGCTGGAGATGCGCTCCGAGCTTCAGCGCCTCCACGTGGAGACCGGTTCTACCTTCGTCTATGTCACCCACGACCAGATGGAGGCCATGACCCTGGCCACCCAGATCTGCCTCATTGAAAACGGCGTGCTCCAGCAGTACGACGCCCCCTCACTGTGTACCACCAGCCCAACAACCTGTTTGTGGCCGACTTCGTAGGCAACCCCTCCATCAACTTCGTGGAGGCCAAGGGGGCGCAGCGGGCCGACGGCGCGGTGGAGCTCACCGTGTTCCAGGGCCGGAAAGCACACTCTTCCGCCCCAGCACCCCGCTGGACCTGTCCCAGTGGTTCCGGGACCGGTCCGCCCAGGCGGCGGCCCGGGAGGAGGCCCATCGGAAGCGCGCGGCAGAGAAGTCCTATGTGGAGAAGGGCAACAAGGACGAGGCTTTCCGCTACCACATCGCCAAGGTGGTGGAGGACGACGACTCCCTTCAGGACGATCCAGTGCTCACCGACCAGGACCTGGTGCTGGGCATCCGCCCGGAGTTTCTGGATATTGCGGACCAGAGTCCCCTGGAGGGGGAGATCTATGGCGCCATGCCCACCGGCATGGAGTCCACCATCAAGGTGCGGGTGGGGGACTTCCTCCTTACCGGCGTGATGTTTGGCAGCGCCCTGTTTACCATCGGGGAGAAGGTGCCTGTGACCGTCTCCGGGGACAACATCATGCTCTTCCACCGGAAGAGCGGCGCCTGCATCGCCACCGGCTCCCTGGAGCTGTGAAGCGTCTATCCAGGCGGAAATATCTCGCAGAAGGTTTTCTCCGACGCACATGTCGCCGGGGAAACCAGATCAGAATTTGGTCCACGCCTGCGGGCGCCAACTCCGCAAGGCTTTTTTCCGCAGCAGAACGACCGGGAGCCCCATGGGGCTCCCGGTCGTTCTGCTACAGTTGATTCTTATTTCAGGATCACCGCGTCGTCGCTCTCAAACGCGGAGGCGCTGTAATAGCGGGTGATCGTGCCGTCCTCGGCCTTCTCAAAGCTGAAGTGCTCCATGAAATCCCACAGGATGGGCATCTCATAGGGACTGCAGTTATGGGCACGCAGCAGGGTATATCCATACTTGACCATGGGCACCCCGTCGCTATTCTCCCAAGTATAGACCTTGGTGCGGTCGTTGATAAACTCATGCTCATCATCGGCAGTACCAATCTGCGCGTCAGGCATGTTGTTCACATCAAAGAGGTAGGTGATCCACTCATTGGCCATCTCAGAGCCCCACAGGTCAGGCATCAGGTTATCCAAGTCGCTCTGGCCAGTGATGACAAAGTCGGGCATAGCCCCGCCAGCCCCCTCGGGCAGCTGAGAAGTACCATCAGGCACGGCCAGTCCAGAGGTGGAGGCAGCAGCCGCATAGAATTCGGGGTTAGTGCGGACAAAGCCCTGTGTAGCCATGGAGCCTGCAGACTGGCCGGAGCCGTAGATCCGGGTGAAGTCCAGATCCGCATAAGTGCCGTCAATAGTCTCTTCCAGCACGGCCATCAGGGAGTTATAGAACTTGTCGGAGTCAGCGTGAGACACACTGCTGGGGCTGGCACTATAAGTCTCGCAGACGAAAGCCAGCACGATCCCCTTTGTCCGCCACCTGCCACCAGAGGGTGGAATCCATAAAAATGGAGTCAGTCTGGCTGTTGCCAGGGTAGAGCACGAGCACAGGCAGTTCCTTACCCTCAAATCCATCGGGCACATAGGCAATATATTCCCGGGGATCCCACAGCCCGTCGCCGCTGTTGTCACTGAAGGCGATCACGCCCACCTGGACGGTGCCGTGTCCGTCAATGGCCACATCCTCCTGGGCCAGGATCTGGGTCCCGTCGCTGAGGGTCTTCTGCACCTGTCCGGCCTTAGCCGCCTGCTGGGCAGCCACTCGGGCGGAGGTATAGTCCAGGCGGTAGGTCAGCGCGTTGCTATATGCAAAGGTGTTGTCGTAGCGGGTGTAGACAGACAGGAAAGCATAGATCTCAGCGGCGCTGGGGGTCTCAGAGCTCACCTTCACCTGAGAAATGCCGTACCGCTCACTGGCGGGGAGCTGCGCATTGGCAAAAGCAGTCTGGATCGCATCCGAGTCCTTATCCTGACGATATACGCCCTCCCCGTCTGCATTGGAAACGCAGTCATTGGCTTCTTTCCAATAGTCTACGCTGTCAGCAGAGGAGGTTCCGGCAAACCAGGTGGGTACAGGCACATCCTTACGGGCGATCTGCTCCATTCCGCACTCTTTCAGCACCGCCTGGAACTCTGCATCGGTCTTGAAGCCAGCATCATAGCCACTGGTATTAGAGCCGTCATAAAGCGCAGAACCAGCCTCTTCCAGAACAGCTTTCCCGGCAGAAGCGGCATTTACAAAGGCCTGGCTGATGACAAAGATAGGATTCTCAGCGGCCCAGGCCTCCAGGGGAGCGGCGCCCTCGCCGTAGCCTGCCAGATAAAACTCTCCAAAGGTGGAGAACACGTTGATGCCAGCCTCATTTCTGCCGCTCTTCAGGAAGGCAATGGCGGCGTCCATGTAGGCCTTCTCCTCCGCCGCGCTGCCCCAGCCCTCCGCGCCGGGCTCCAGTACGAACAGGCCTTCGCCCTTCTGGTCCATCAGGTCGATCCACCCCTCGTCCTCCAGGAACTGCTGGGTATCCACACCATTGGGCACCGCGATCACGGTGAAGTAGGAGCGGATGGACGCCTCCTCGGAGATGTACACCGTCACCTGGCGGTCACCCTCCACATCGATGTTCTTCGTGAACCAGCCGGTCAGCGGCAGCTGGGCCGCCTGGGTCCAGTCCTTCTCCAGCGCCGTGATGGTGTCCAGATCCACGCCGCCCAGCTCATACAGCCGCACCGCCACACCCGCCGTGTTGGCTCGGCTCACCGTGCTCTTGGGGGACAGCTTGCCGTCCACCGCCTGCATCACACCGCTGGACAGTGCCCAGGACATGGCCTCGCTGGCCCAGCTGTCCAGCTCCCCGGCATCGGCGTAACCGGCCAGGTTCGCAGAGGCGCTGACCGCCGCGTCCTTATACTGCGCCGCAAACTTGGACGCCATCACCGCCATCTCCTGGCGGGTGATGGTCTGGTTCACACCGAAGCTTCCGTCCTCGTAGCCCGCCGTGATCCCCTGCTCCACCGCCCAGGTGGCCGCCTGGGCAAACCAGTCGCCCGTCTTCACGTCGGTGAAGGTGTCCTTGCTCTGCACCGCTGGCTGTCCCGCCATCTTGTACAGCATCGTCACCCACATGGCCCGAGTGATGGTGCTCTCCGTATCGAAGGTCTTCCCGCTCACGCCCGCCATCAGGCCGTAGTAGTTGGCGTCCATCACATCCTCGTAGTAGGATGCGCTCCGGCTCACGTCCTGGAACTTCTGCTCCGGCTGATACGCCGCGCTTCCAGGCACCGCCATGGCCAGAGACAGCGCCGCCGCAGTGGACACAGTCACAAATCTCTGCATCTTTCTTTTCATCTTGTTTGCTTCCTCCCTAAATTTGTTCACGCTCTGCAAAATAGATATCTTGTTCCTCCGCTTTACCGCCTCCCATTTTTTCGTTGTTTTCCATAATTTTTGCTGCTTGGACTGATGTCTTTCATTATATCCTGTTCAATACATTTTTTCTAGTGTTAAATTATAGATAATACCATGCAAAAGATTCATTGAATCTTTTGCAAATGACAGGCGGGGGAGGCCCTCCGGCCTCCCCCGCCCGTTCCCTTTCAACCCCGGTCAGTCTTTTTCAGCCCCTCCCAGAGCTCGATGGCCTTGAACTTCAGCACATATCCCTGGGTCTCGCCAGTCATCAGGGCGGCCTGGTCATCGGTGAAGCGTCCCGCCTGGGCCGCCTCCTCCACCGTCTCGCTGGCCGCACCCAAGCACAGGGGCGGGAAGGCCACGCACCACCAGTTCTGCCCCGCTCCCTCGCCGATGACCACCCGCAGGGCCCGTGTATTCTCCTGCCGGAAGGGCAAAGTCCTCATACTCCTTGGTGGGGAACCAGGTCTCTGTCAGCTCCGCCCGTACCGCGTAGTCGCAGCCCCGCTCCTCCAGCACCCGCTGTCCTGCCGCTGCCAGCTCAGGCAGATGCTCCTGGATGGCCGCCGCCGCCGCCGTGCGGTCTGCCCCCGCCGGGTACAGCTCCTCCGCGTGGGCCAGGACCTGGTCCCGAACCTCCAGTTTCAGCGCCTGGTCCTCCGGGCTGTCCGAGTTGGCGATCACATGGAGGCGGATCACCTGGTCCGCCAGCCGCTCCTGCTCCCGGTCCAGCCATCCCCCAGTGCCAGTGCGCACAGCACGCCGCACATCAGCGCCAACTCCCAGCGCTTCATTTTTCGGTCCATATACAACACCATCCATACCTTTCGTATTTTCCGAGTGGAATTCTACGAAGAGTATGGACAGTGTCTTTCCTTCTTAAACCGTTTCCGCCAAAAATGTATCCCGGTTCTGCTCTGACAGAAGGGCACAGGCCTCCTCTGCCAGCTCCTTCCGTTGGAACAGGCCAAAGGCGGTGGGGCCCGTCCCGCTCATGGTGGCGCCCAGGGCTCCGCACTGGATCAGTGTGTGCTTGATCTCTGCCACCCTTACCTCCTGCCGCTCCGGCAGCACTTCCTCAAACACGTTGTACATGCGTCGGGCCACACCAGGCAGGTCCCCCGCCGCCAGCGCTGCCAGCAGTCCGGCGGTGTCGGGCCGGCAGCGGACCCGCATCCCGTCGATGCGTGCAAACAGCTCTGGCGTGGAGACGGGGAAATCCGGCTTGCACACAGCCACCCAGCACCGGGGCAGCGGGGTCAGCGGGGTCAGTATCTCCCCCCGCCCCTCGGCCAAGGCGGTGCCGCCCAGTACGCAGTAAGGGACGTCGGAGCCCACTCCTTCCCCCACCCGTGCCAGCTCCTCCATGGAGAAGGGATTCCCCTCCTTCTCGTTCAGGGCCCGCAGCACAGCGGCGGCATCGGTGCTGCCGCCGGCCATCCCGGCGCACACCGGGATGCGCTTGCGGATGGAGATCTCCAGTCCCGGCACCGGTCGTCCCAGCGTCTCATAGAAGCGGGCGCGGCGGCGGCGGCCAGGTTCTTGGGCCCCGTGGGCAGGAAATGCAGGTCGGTCTGCACCCGCACGCCCTCCCCGCCCGGCTCCAGGGTGAGGGTATCCCCAGGGTGATGGACTGCATCACCATCCGCAGATCGTGATAGCCGTCCGGCCGCTTCCCCAGCACGTCCAGCGTCAGATTCAGCTTGGCGGGGGCAAATCGTTCCATCGTCCGCACCTCCACCGGTTCACAGCCGGATCTTCCGGGCCTCTAAGTAAAAGCGCTTGTCGTGGGCCTCCCCCATGGAGAAGGTCTTTCGGGGCAGCACTCCGTCGTGGATCACGGTGGGGAACAGCTCCTCCTTTTTCATGGGCGGCAGGAGGAAGCCGATGGCCTTGGGCCGCCGGGTCAGCTCTTCCACTACCTCGGCCCCGTGGATATAGTCCAGGCTGACGCCGGACCGCCCCTCCATCCACCGGTCCAGGAAGGACTGAAGGGTTCCCACCGCCAGCTGGGCGGCGGGGTCAGGGACGGTGAGGGCCCCCGGGCGTTCCCGTAGAGGTAGCGGATCACATGTCCGTCCCCCTCCCCTCCCGGGCATCGGGGGTAAGCCATGCGCAGGGCGGAGAGCACCTGCTCCGGCTCCGCGCCGAAGACCACCCGGTGGATGGGCTCGAACTCCAGGGACTCGTCGTGGAGGTTGACCAGCTCCGCCAGGGCGTACCGGGAGGGCAGGGTCTCCCACTGATCCTGGGGCGTGATGCGCTTCTGCCGCTCATAGCACTCCTTGGCGGTGGCCAGGGAGTGGTTCCCGTCTCCCACAGCGAACAGGAGGACAGGCTGGTCCTGGGTCCCGTAGCGGGCGTTGAAGGCGGCGGGATCAGCCAGAGCCTGGAGGGCGCCGGCCACGGCGGAGAGCTGCTCCCTCCCCAGCTTCCAGCCGGCCAGGTGGCCGCCCCGCTCCATCAAATCGAAGTCATAGACCTGCTCCATGCCCGCCTTCTCCCGGGCCAGGGGCTCGATGACGGTGCGCTCCGGATCGTCAGTGAGGAGCATGACGTGAGGCAGCTCAATGGGGGCGTTCTTCCGCACCGCCACTCGGGGCGGGATACGGGAGAGGACGGTGCCCTCGGTGGCCCGCACCTGGGCCGGGGAGCCCGGTTCATAGTCGTACTGCTCCAGGTCCACCATGCCCACCAGTCCTCTGCGGAGCTTTCCGTTGTGCAGGGTGCGCTCTACATAGATCATGGTCTGGGGCAGAAGGGCAAACCTCTCCTCCCGCAGATAGCGGGACATGGTGTTGTTCACATCCATGATGTCTGTCTCCACGTGAGGACCGTCCAGACTGCTCTCCGGCAGGATGAGCCGCAGGGATGAGGGGGCCCGCCCCACCCTCTCTTCTACCCGCTGCCAGTATTCCGGCTGTGAGGTGTACTGGTCACAGGCCACCACGCTCCACAGGCCCAGGTCGCAGTTTTGGGGGAGCAGGATATCCGCCGGACGAAAGGGGAGGGTTTCAAATAAATCATTCATCAATGGTCACTCACTTTAATCGTTCTCTTGATGCAGGGGGATTTTGCCGGCCTTGGCAGTTTTGGTTCTTTCCGCAGGGCGCGATGACGCGGCGCGCCGTCTTGGGTAGTTTTCGCAGGTGGGTCGCCGCCTGCGGGCGGCAAGTGACTTTCCCAGCGCCGGGAAAGTCACCAAAGGATCGCCGGGGGCAGCTCAGGATGATCGCTTCACGCTCATATCCGCCTTACCCCGGGTCCTTCATTACGGGGACACGCTCCTGTTTGGTCATACGTTATTTCCGGCTCGCAAAATCTGAGTGGCTGGTCTAAATTCCCACCGGGCCACTGGGCCCTGGTCTGCAGAAATTCAGGGCGCATGCAATTCCACAACTGCGCCTGGCTTTGCTAAGCCGACACTCCCGGTGCGAATCCTGGCATGCCGGTCTGGGACCGGCCTCTACGGTATCACCGAAGAGGCCCCTTTTTGCAGGAGGGCACACTTGGACGGCACGCTGTGGGAAAGGTTACTTTTTGAGACGCTGCCACTCCTCCAGCTGGGAGATTATGGCATCCAGCTTTTCTTCCATCCGGTCCCACTGTTTCTTGACCTTCCAGCAAAGGACCACCAGCGCTCCCAGCCCCACAGCCTTCACAGCAATCAGGAGCAGGGCCGCGATGCGGGCCGCCATGTCAAAAGGCTGCCCAGCCAGGCCACCAGGTAGACGAGGAAAATAAGTCCAAAAATGACCGCCACGGTCTTCATAGGGCCCACTCCTTTCGCAACACCTATCTTTGCTTCTGCTCTGTTGGGGGCACTCCTCAATGTGATTTGAAGTGCGGTCTGATTTCGTCTTCTCCGTTCTTTAGACAGAGAGCTATCAGCCTATGGCCCCCTTGATGGCTTCCAACAACTCGCCGAACTCCTCAAAGGCGGGCAGCTCCGGGTGGTCGGCCCTGATGGCCTGGGTGCTCTTGAACAGGAAGCCCGCCTTGCTGGCCTGGATCATCCCCAGGTCGTTGAAGCTGTCCCCGCTGGCGATCGTCTCATAGCCCATGGACTGGAGGGCCTTCACCGTGGTCAGCTTGGACTGGGGGCAGCGCATCCGATAGCCCGTGATGGCTCCGTCGGGGGCCACCTCCAGGGTGTTGCAGAAGATGGTGGGCCAGTTCAGCTTGGCCATCAGGGGCTTGGCAAACTGCTCGAAGGTGTCGCTGAGGATGACCACCTGGGTGAGGGTGCGCAGCTCGTCCAGGAACTCCTTGGCCCCCGGCAGGGGGTCGATCTTGGCGATGGTGGCCTGGATCTCCTTCAGGCCCAGGCCGTGCTCCTTCAGGATCTCCAAGCGCCACTTCATCAGCTTGTCATAGTCCGGCTCGTCCCGGGTGGTGCGCTTCAGCTCGGGATACCGCTCTCCTCCGCAAAGGCGATCCAAATCTCCGGGACCAGGACCCCCTCCATATCCAGGCATACGATATTCATGGTCGATTCTCCTCTCTGTTTCCCGGCCTGATGTCCCCGACAGAGTCCCTTCTCTTGTGTGGCCCCCGACCCACAGGGTACAGGGATTACATGGGGCTCGTCCCAGAGGCAGACCAAAGCCCGCAGGGGCGGCTTTTCAATACGATTTGTAATTTTTTCGAATAATATCCTATTTGAGTTCATTTTCAACCCCTGCCCTGGCTGCGGCGCAGGTTGGTCAGGAAGTTGTCCATCCGGGTGATGGCCTCGGAGATATCCTTCATCGAGGCGGCATAGCAGGCCCGGACGAAGCCCTCGCCCCCGGGGCCGAAGGCGGAACCGGGGATCACCGCTACCCGCTCCTCCCGCAGGAAGCGCTCACAGAACTCGTTGGAGGTCAGGCCGGTGGAACGGATATCCGGGAAGACGTAGAAAGCGCCCTTGGGCTCAAAGCAGCTCAGACCGATGCGGCGCAGATTCTCCACCAGATAGCGGCGGCGGCTGTCGTACTCCTCCCGCATGTGCTCGATGTCCCGGTCCCCGTTGCGCATGGCCTCGATGGCGGCATACTGGCTGACGGTGGGGGCGGACATGATGCCGAACTGGTGCAGCTTGGTCAGGCACTGGATGATAGGCTTGGGGGCGCAGACATAGCCCATCCGCCAGCCGGTCATGGCGTGGCTCTTGGAGAAGCCGTTGACCACCACGGTCCGGTCATACAGCTGGGTGAGATTGGCCATGGACACATGGCGCTGGCCATAGGTGAGCTCGGCATAGATCTCGTCGGAGATGACCATGATGTCGTTGTCCTCCAGCACCTGGGCGATGGCCTCCAGGTCCCGGCGCTCCATAATGCCGCCGGTGGGGTTGGAGGGGAAGGGCAGCACCAGCGCCTTGGTCCTGGGGGTAATGGCGGCCTTCAGCTGCTCAGGCGTCAGGCGGAACTGGTTCTCCGCCGTCAGCTCCACATAGACGGGGACGCCTCCGGCCATCTCGGTCAGCGGGCCGTAGCACACAAAGGAGGGCACGGGAATGATGACCTCGTCCCCGGGTTCAGCAGCACCCGCAGGGAGAGATCCAGCGCCTCGCTGCCCCTACTGTGACCAAGATCTGGCTGGCGTAGTCGTATTTCAGGCCGAACCGGCGGTCCAGATAGCTGGCGATCTCCCGCCGCAGCTCCAGCATACCGGCGTTGGAGGTATACTTGGTGTGGCCCCGCTCCAGGGAATAGATACCCGCATCCCGGATGTGCCAGGGTGTCACAAAGTCGGGTTCCCCGATGCCCAGGGAAATGGCGTCCTTCATCTCCTCCAGAATATCAAAAAACTTCCGAATGCCAGAGGGCTGGATGCCCTGGATCTTCTGATTCAAGATCGTCTCATAATTCATACAAAGATATACTCCCTTTCCTGGGGCTCCTGAGGCCGGAAAATCAGGTGCTTCTCCTTATATTTTTTCAAAATGAAGTGGGTGGCCGTGCCGGTGACCCCCTCCAGTGGGGCCAGGCGCTCGCCCACAAACTGGGCTACCTCCCGCAGGCTGCGTCCAGAGATGATGACTGTCAGGTCGAAGGAGCCGCTCATCAGATACATGCTCTCCACCTCGTCATACTGATAGATGCGCTCGGCGATGCGGTCAAATCCGGCCAGGGACTGAGGCGTCACCTTCACCTCGATCAGGGCGGTGACATTCTCCCGCTTGACCCGGTCCCAGTCGATCACAGCCTGGTATCCCAGGATCACGCCCTCCTCTTCCAGCCGGCGCAGCTCATCCTTTGCCTCTGCCTCGGTCATGCCTGCCTGTGCGGCCAGCTGTGCCGGGGACTGCGTGCAGTCCTGTTCCAAAAGCTCTAAAAAGTGTGTTCATGTCACGGGGACCTCCCTTTCCGAAATCTTTGACTGCGGAGTCCGGCAGCCGGTGCTCCCTGTCAGAAATGAATATCGTATTTATTATATCTCATTTACCACCCAAGCGCAATGCTGCCTTTTAGATCCTCCCCAAGATACACCAGGCCCCCCTGCGGCAATAAGACGCAGGGGGCCTGTGTTTGACTGGTAAAGATCCAGGCTCTGCTCTTTCTGCAGAATCAGGCCGCCTTGACAGCCTTACTGCCCTTTCCGGTAATGATCTGGAACACCAGCACCACGACCAGAACGCCGATACCGATGATGTCGGTCAGAGTGCCCGGATGGATCAGCATCAGACCGGCGGCGATACACACGATCCGCACGCCCCAGTTCAGATCCCGGAGCATGTAGCCGATCATGCCGGCGGCGATGAGGAACATACCCACCGAGGAGGTAAGGACCACCTGCACCACGTCCAGCGGGCTGAAATCGCCAATGAACAGCATTGTGTTATTGAAAGCAAAGATGTAGGGCACGATGAAGGCCGCGATGGCCAGACGGGTGGCGTTGAAGGCCGTCCTCATAGGCGGCGCTTTGGCGATGGCGGAGCCGGCATAGGCGGCCAGGGCCACGGGCGGGGTGATGTCGGCCACAATGCCGAAGTAGAACACGAAGAAGTTGGCAGCCATCAGATCCATGCCCATGCCCTGCACCAGGATAGGGGCACAAGTGGTGGCCATAATGACGTAGTTGGCGGTGGTGGGGACGCCCATGCCCAGCACGATGCAGCACAGCATAGTGAGGAACAGGGCGATGATCAGCTGACCGTTGGCGACCTGTACGATGGCGGTGATGAGCACATTGGCCAGACCGGTCATCGTCACCACGCCGGCGATGATGCCCGCGATGCCGCAGGCTACGCCTACAGACAGGGTATTCCGGGTCCCGGCGGCCAAGGCGTCCACATAGGAGGGGGGCCGCCTCACGGTTGGGCTTGCTCATTACCGTGAAGAGAACGAACAGCACCACCCAAAGGCCCATACAGATGTTATCCAGGTTCTCCGGGATCCATTCGTAGGACTTGTTGCCCAGGATCACGATGACAGCCAGGGGGATGAGGGGCAGGGCCATGAGCAGCTTTTTGCCGCCCTTCTCCCGGTCCACCATACCCATGGTGATAGCGGCGAAGTGGCATACACAGCGCTGCGGGACATGGTGAAGCCCACGATGATCATGTACACCAGCACGATCAGCGGCACCAGCAGGTAGATCTTGGGAAGGATATCCTTGGCCTTGGGCAGGGAGTCCTTGGGCAGACCGTGCAGCCCCATCTTCTTGGCCTTGAAGTGGACCATAAGGAAGATGCCCGCGAAGTACAGGAAAGCGGGCAGAATGGCCCGGATCACGATCTCAGAGTAGGGGACGCCGACCATCTCGGCCATGAGGAAAGCGGCGGCGCCCATGATGGGGGGCATGATCTGTCCGCCAGTGGAGGCGGCGGCCTCAACGGCACCCGCGAACTCCGGGGGATAGCCAGTCTTCTTCATCAGGGGGGGATGGTAACGGCGCCGGTGGTCACGGTGTTGCCCACAGAGGAACCGGACACCATGCCGCACAGAGCGGAAGAGATGACGGCTACCTTGGCGGGACCGCCGGAGGCGGAGCCTGCGATGGCGTTTGCCCCTTCAATGAAGAAGTTGGCGATGCCGGTGGCCTCCAGGAAAGCGCCGAAGATGATGAACAGCACGATGTAGGTGCAGCACACGCTGATGGGGGTGCCAATGACGCCGTTGGTGGTGTAGAACAGGTTGTACACAATGCTCTGCACCGTCTTTCCGGCAAACATGGGCAGATAAGCATAAAGAACGAAGGCCGTGGCCACGCAGGATGGGGATGCCCACCACCCGGCGGCAGCACTCCGCCAGGATCAGGATGCCGATGATACCCAGCACCACCTCAGTGGTGCCGATCCGGGTCATCATGGCCACGATGCTCTTCAGGTTGATGACATAGTTAAAGTAGCAGGCCGCGCCCACCACTGCCAATACGATGTCATACCAGGGGATGTGATTCACCTTCTGTGTTCCCTTTTTCGCAGGGTACAGAATGAATACAAACAAAATGATAAAGCCCAAAAACAGGCAGTGCCGGACGCGGTTGTCAAAGCTGGCAAACAGGTTCATCCACACCATGAACAGGGAAAAGAGAGCCAGCATGATCCGGATGACCAGCTCCGGGACTCCGGTCCAGATCCGGGTGTTGGATTCGCGGTCGTACTTCTTCATGACCGCTTCCACGTCCTCCGCCGTTCCCACGTCTACACTGGGATCACCGGCAGGAGCCGTGTTGACGCTGCGATCTTCCAAATCGCCCATTATTCTCCTCCTTAGTCGCATCGTTCTGACGCCGCCCCTAGCGGACAAGGCGGTCAGAACAGCCGATACTCGTACCCGATGGAGACCACCGAGCTTCTTCCAAACAGTGCGCTCAAACTGATGACTCGAATCCCGCTCTCCAAAGTCACCTCCTCCATCCCATCTTCCGGGAACACCCCGACCAGATCACGGAGCTGGTCATAGTCCTCCCGGATGTCGCCCAGGATCAGCGTGTGATCTGATCGGGAGCCTACGATATATTGCAGGGGGATCGTCTCAAAATCCTTGTGGATATTGCTCACTACAATGGAGCCGTCCTCGCCCAATGTCATGGACTCCCCTTCGTTCAGCTGGCTCTGTACCCCGGCGCCGAAGCTGTAATAGTAGGTCTGCTCCACATAGATCTTGTGCTCCTGGATCTGATAGCAGTCGATCAGCGGATTTTTATGGACCGAGTGGATAAAGCCCACGCAGAACCAGTCTCCCTCGTCCAGGCGGTAGCGGACGCAGGTCTCACCGTTTTCCCCGCCGCGCAGGGTGAGATACCAGCCCGCCCGCATGCTGACTGTTACTAGAAGAGCCGCCGCAATAATGATGATTATCGCGGCGGCTCCCATTACCCTTTTTTTCATCAGATCCCGGTGTCACTCGTCACCGGAACTTGACCGGCGGGCCGTGCGGCGAGGTCGGTCCTCCCTCACAGGACACCCTTCTCGGTATAGAACTTCTCAGCGCCGGGATGCATAGGCACATCACCCACACCGGCCACCGCGTTCTCCAGGGTCAGGAACTGGAACTTGGCCTGAGTAGCGGCCATGCTCTCCTGATTCTCGAACATCTGGGTCAGCAGTTCATAGACGAAGTCCTCGGACAGGTCCTCAGAGGCCACCAGAACTGCCTTCACGGCCACGCAGGTCACATCATAGTCGATGTTGTTGGGGTAGGTGCCGGCGGGCAGGTCCTCCTGAACCAGGAAGGGGTAGTTGGTGGTCAGATACTCCACGGCCTCGGGAGTCAGGCTGATCATATCGAATTCAGCGGTGGCATCCAGCTCAGTGATCGAGGTGGTGGGGGCGCCGGCCACGGTGAAAGCGGCGTCGATCTTGCCGTCCTTCAGGTCGTTGGCGGCGTCGCCGAAGGAACCGTTGGTGGCGGTGATGTCGGCGGTGGTCATGCCGTAGGCCTCCAGGACCTGGCGGGCGTTGACCTCAGTGCCGGAGCCTACATCGCCCACGCAGACGGTCTTGCCCTTCAGCTCGGATACGTCCTTGATGCCGGGGGCGGAGATGATCTGCACGGTCTCGTTGTACAGGCCGGCCACCCACTGGCTGCTGGTCTCAGCCTCGGTGAACAGGTCGGTGCCGCTGTGGGCATAGGAGAGCACGTCGGACTGCAGGATGGACATCTGGGCATTGCCGTCAGCCACCTCCAGGATGTTGGCGGAAGAGGCACCGGTGGAAGTCACATTCAGCTGGCCGGTGGTCAGCAGGGGGTTGAGGGTGGTCTGCATCACGCCGCCGTAGGCGTAATAGGTGCCGGAGGTGCCGCCGGTCGCCAGGGTGACGGTCTCGCCGGAGCCGCCGGCCGGAGGTGTGGTGGTGGAAGTAGTGCCGGTAGAAGCGGCAGGAGTAGAAGTGGTACCGGAATTGCTGGGCTGATTGGGATTGCCGCAGCTGGCCAGCGCCAGGGACAGAGACAGCGCCAGGATGAGAGCAAGTGTTTTCTTCATATTCTCTTTCCTCCATTTCAAGCTTTACTCGGCCTTCCGCCCGAGGGATGCGGCCGACCTATTTGCAGAGTTATTATATTACATTTTGCCTATAATTGCAAGTCGCTTTTTTATTTTCGGTCATTTTGCATAATTTCCTTCATTTTTGCAGTTTTTTCTCTGTTTTTCTCTTTTTTCTTTCGGATTTCCTCATTTTTCCTTCTTTTCAATATAATGATGCAGTATTTGCATCATTCCGTTTTTAACATTTTCCCCCTGCATTCCGACGCCCTTACTCCCGCATAGCCTGTTCCAGCTTCTCCAGCGCCCGCTTCTCAATGCGCGATACATAGGACCGGCTGATGCCGCAGCGGGAGGCGATCTCCCGCTGTGTTCTGGGAGGGCGGTCATCCAGGCCGTAGCGCAGGGTGATGATGGACCGCTCCCCGATCGGTCAGGCAGGTGGCCACGCAGTGCCGTACCTTGCGGCAGGCGTCCCGGGTGTCCAGTTCCTCCAGCATGTTGTCGTCCACAGCGATCACATCCATCAGCGACAGGGGAGCTGCCGTCGTCATCGCCATCCAGGCTGTCCGCCAGTGACACCTCCCCTGCCAGCTTTTTCTGCGCCCGGACATCAGGATCTCGTTTTCGATGCAGCGGCTGGCGTAGGTAGCCAGACGGACGTTTTTATCACTTTTGAAGGTAGAAATCCCTTGATCAGCCCGATAGTCCCGATGGAGATCAGATCGTCCTGGTCTCCAGTCTGGGCATAGTACTTTTTTCACGATATGGGCCACCAGCCGCAGGTTATGCTCCACCAGCAGGTTGCGGGCCTCCAGGTCCCCCTGGGCGGCCCGCTCCAGGTATTCCCGCTCCTCCGCGGCCTTCAGCGGCCGTGGGAAGGACCCGCTCCCGCCCGAGAGCCGCAGAGTAAAAACAGACCGTTCATCATTAGATAGATCCATGGCGACAACATATGCCAACACCTCCGCCCTACTCTATTCCCCCCACGCAAGTCCCTATTCTCCCGGTCCTTCCCCTCTGTCGAAAGTTCCGGCCCACCTGCCCGTGCAAAGAGCTCCCCCGGACACGCCCTAAGGCGCGTCCGGGGAGCTCTTTCCGTTCCCGGTGTTACTGCTTCCTGGAGGGACAGGCTGGCGATGAACTGCTGGGCGGTGCGCGGGGTGCGCCCCGCGTGGCGGATCTCCCAGGTCATGGCCTGGGCGTGGAGCAGCTCAGCGGACATGGCCACCCCGGCCCGGGCAGCCAGATGGTCCACTAGGGCCAGATAATCCGCCTTGCTCATGGTGAGGTAGGGGATACGCAGGCCGAAGCGCTCGGCCAGGGCGGTCTTTTCCGAAATCGTCTCAAAGGTGTCCACCTCGTCCCCAGCCCGGTCGGTAAAGGTCTGACGGACCAGGTGGCGGCGATTGGAGGTGGCGTAGATCGCCACATTGACAGGCCGCTTCTCCAGACTGCCCTCCAGGATAGTCTTCATAGAGGAGTAGGTCTTGTCATCCTGGTCAAAGGCCAGGTCGTCGATGAAGAGGATGAACTTCTGCCGCCGTCCCGCCAGGGAGCGGATCAGCCGGGGCATCTGGGCCAGCCCCTCCTTCTGCACCTCAATCAGCCGCAGATCCCCGAAGCCGGGGCGGAACAGCATAGACTTTACAGTGGCTGACTTGCCAGTGCCGCCGTCGCCAAAGAGGAGCACGTTGTTCACCAGGTGCCCCTCCAGCATGGCCTGGGTGTTGGCCACCACCTGTCCCCGCTGCAGCTCGTAGCCCATCAGCTCCTCCGGCCGGGGGCAGTCCGGGTCGGCCACCGGGATCAGCTCCCCGCTGTCCCAGACAAAGGCCCGGTAGCGGGCGAACAGGCCGCAGCCATTCTCCTGGTAAAACGCCGTGAGGCCGTCAAAGTCAAAGGTGCAGACGCCCGCCACCGGGGCAGCCCAGCCAGCACCGGAGCGTACACCGGGGGCAGCAGATTGGACAGCTCCCCCACATACCGGTCGCAGTCCATCCGGGCCAGAAGGAGGAAGGTCTCCACCTCCCGCCGGGCTGCGTTCTCCAGGGCGGGGTCGCTGTCCCCTCGCTCCGCCAGCGTTCCATAGGGGCTCTCCACATAGCGCAGGCCGTCCCAGAGCCAGTCACCCAGTCCCTGGTATCCCTCCCGCCGCAACAGGTGGAAGAGCTGCGTATAGGCCTCCAGGGCCTCCGTTCCACGCCCCTGGGCCAGACTGCCCACCAGGGCCCGGCTCTGCTCCATCACCGGCGTCTTCAGTAGCTCCGCATAGGCAGATACGCCATGGAGGGCCGCCCAAAGTACATCAAATTCCATCTTATTTCTCCCAGTTCCCCCTGCTTCCGCAGGTGATCTCTTTTCATTGTAAAGCGGACAGGGCGGCCTTGTCAACCGGGTGGGGGGTATGATACAATAAATAAATCTGACTCAGGAAAGGAAGACGACGCGGCGCGTGAAACGGCGGCCTGTCGGGCCCCGCCCCCTGGAGGTCCTTGCCCATATGCTGTCCATTGGAGGCATCCCCATCGAAGCGCCCCTGGCCCTGGGCCCTATGGCCGGGGTCACTGATATGGCCTTCCGCACCATCTGCCGGGAGCAGGGGGCGGGGCTGACCTGTGCAGAGATGGTCAGCGCCAAGGCCCTTGTGTTATCAGGATAAGAAGTCCATCCCCCTGCTCCAGCTGGGGGATGGCGAGCATCCCGCCGCCGCCCAGATCTTCGGCAGCGACCCGGTCTGCATGGAGGAGGCGGCCGCCATCGCCCGCCAGGTCTCCGGCGCCGACATCATCGACATCAACATGGGCTGCCCGGTGCCCAAGGTGGCCAACAGCGGGGACGGCTCCGGCCTGATGCGTACCCCGGACAAGGCGGTTCGGGTGGCTGAGGCGGTCATCCGGGGGGCCGGCTGTCCGGTGACGGTGAAGTTCCGGCTGGGTTGGGACAAGGGTTCCATCAACTGTGTGGAGTTTGCCCGGGCCATGGAGGAGGCCGGCGTGGCCGCCGTGGCCGTCCACGGGCGGACCCGGAACCAGATGTACGCCGGGCCGGGCGGACTGGGACCACATCCGAGCCGTCAAGCAGGCGGTGAAGATCCCTGTGATCGCCAACGGCGACGTGTTCAAGCCGGAGGACGCCCCCCGTATCCTGGCCTACACTGGGGCGGACATGGCCATGATCGGCCGGGGGGTATTCGGCAACCCCTGGCTGTTCGCCCAGTGCCGGGCAGCTCTGGAGGGCCGCGAGATCCCTCCCCTGCCGCCGCTGGCGGAGCGTTGCGACACGGCGGTGCGCCAGTTCCAGCTCTCCGCCGCCAACAAGGGGGAGAAGATTGCCTGTCTGGAGGCCCGGCGCCACTACGCATGGTATCTGAAGGGGGTCCCCCACGCGGGATATTATAAGGAGCAGATCGTGAAGATCACTACCCTGGAGGACGTGTACCGGGTGACAAAGGGGATCAAGCGGGACCTGTGCTGACCCCGGCCGCGGGGCCGGAGGGTTTGGATTTGGAAGGGGTGAAGGTATGACTGACCAGGAGCTGGCGGCCCGCGCCCGGGACGGGGACCAGGACGCCTTCGAACAGCTGGTCCGGGACAACGAAAAACGGATCTATACCCTTGCGCTGCGAATGACGGGCAGCCGTGAGGATGCTCTGGATCTGGCCCAGGATGCCTTTTTTTCCAGGCGTGGAAAGCCCTCCCCCACCTTTCAGGGGAGAGCAGCTTTGCCACCTGGCTCTACCGCCTGGCCACCAACCTGTGCCTGGACCATCTGCGGACTCAGAAGAGGCGGACCCAGTCCATGGGGCCCGCCCTCTCCCTGGACGACGAGGAAAACGGTCCCGTCCAGGTGGCGGACCAGCAGCTCCAGCCCCAGGAGGCGGTGGAGCGCTCAGAGCGCCGCCGGGCCCTGGAGCGGGGCTGGCCTCCCTCCCGGATCACCACCGCCAGGTGCTGATCATGCGGGAGTTGTCCGGACTCTCCTACCAGGAGATCGCCCAGGTCCTGGACCTGGATCTGGGGACTGTGAAATCCCGTATCGCCCGGGCTCGTCTCTCCCTGCGAAAAATTTTGCTGGAGGATGGGAACTTTTTTGACTCTCCGGCGTCTATGGAGATAGAACGACACAGAAAGGAGTGACCCGGCATGTCAGGCTGTGAACGTGCGCTGGACCTGATCGGCCTGCGTCTTGACGGCCCCCTGTCCCCGGAAGAGCAGCGGAAGCTGGACGCCCACCTGGAACAATGCCCTGCCTGCCGGGCCGCCGCCCGGGAGCTGGAGGAGCTGGAGGGGGCCCTCGTCCAGCTGGGTGAGTGCGATCCCCGCCCCAGCTCGTCTCCGGCGTGATGGAGCGGGTACGCGCCGACAGCGCCCCTGCCAAGGTCGTCCCGCTCTGGAAACGCCCTGCCTTCCGGGGAGCACTGGGCATGGCGGCCTGCGCCGCCCTGTGCATCGGCCTGCTTCCCCAAATGGCGGGTCTCTCCTCCGGCGGCGGGAACAGCACCGGCGCCGCCCCTGCCAGCGCCTCGGAGTCCCAGGCCGCTTCCTCCACTCCCGCTGCCGGTGCCTATGCTGCCGGCGGGGAGTCCTCCCTCTACCGAGGTCCGCTCCAGCAATGCGGGCCGTCCGGAAGCCGAGACACCGCCCCGATGGAGGCGGAGTCCCCCGCCTCCATCGCTCCCTTCTCCCTGCAGGAACAGGGGCGGGCGCACCGGAGGACTTCTCCGCCCCTTGCCCCCCCGCCCTGTCCGAAGCCCTGGCCGGACAGCTGGACCAGAGTCCCGGCCGGCTGCTCCTGTTCTCCACCATTCCAGAGGAACTGGAGGACCGGGACTGGCAGGAGACGGACGGCTTTCGCTGGACCGCCCTGGAGGCGGAGGGGGACCACTCCCTGCTGGACGCCCTGACCGCCCAGGCCGCCGCCCTGTGGGAGAGCGGGGCGGAGGGCCCCGCAGTGGCTCTGGTGTATCCCTGAATCTTACTTCAGCCCTGGACCGGGCGCGATTTGCGCCCGGTCCAGGGCTCTTTTCTGCTTTTTTTCGTGGGAGAGCCGCTTTTTCTTCATTTTTGTTTCATTTTACGTCTGCGACAAAAAAGAGGTTGTCAGATGTGCATTTTTACGATATATAGCCAATAGCAGATCACCTCGCCACGGCGGCTTCCGCCTGGGGGAGTCTGTATGAGTCAGTCCAAACATAAGGAGTGGTAACAATGAGCTATTCTGTACAAAACATCCGCAATGTCTGTCTGCTGGGACACGGTGGGAGCGGAAAGACCTCCCCTGGCGGAGAGCCTGCTTTACATGACCGGGCGCTATCGACCGCATGGGCAAGCCCGCCGACGGCAACACCGTCTGCGACTATGATGCGGAGGAGACCCGCCGCCAGATCTCCATCTCCACTTCCGTGGCTCCCCTGGAATATAAGGGCTGCAAGATCAACATTCTGGACACCCCGGGCAGCTTCGACTTCTCAGGTGAGGTGCTGGAGGCCCTCCAGGTCTCTGACGCCGCCATCATCGTCTGCTCCGCCAAAGACGGCATCTCTGTGGGGCTGGAAAAGCCTGGCGCTACTGCGAGGAGCGCGACATGCCCCGCTTTATCTATATTTCCAAGACTGACGAAGAGAACTCCGACTACAACGCCACCTTCGACGCCCTGCGTGAGCGCTTCGGCAACAAGATCGCCCCCATCGTGGTCCCCATCTGGGACGACAACAAGAAGGTCACCGGCATCATCGACGTGCTCAACAAGCGCGCCTACGAGATGCAGAACGGCAAACGGGTGGAGATCGAGCTGCCGGAGGGCAAAGAGGACGTGGTCACCCAGTTCAACGACGCCCTGAAGGAGTCCGTAGCTGAGACCAGCGAGGAGTTCATGGACAAGTTTTTCTCCGGTGAGGACTTCACCTATGTGGAGATGATCCAGGGCCTGCGCCAGGGTGTGCGGGAGCTGTCCCTGTTCCCCGTGCTGTGCGGCTCCGCCGTGAACACCATGGGCTCCCCTGATGCTGATGGACAATATCGTGGAGCTTCTGCCCAACCCGGTGGAGGGCAACATGCGTAAGGGCATGCTCCCCAGCGGCGACAAGGAGGAATACGCAGTCTCCCCCGGCGGCGTCCCCAGCGCCTTTGTGTTCAAAACGGTCTCCGACCAGTACGGCAAGTACTCCTATATCAAGGTGTTGTCCGGCATCATCACCTCCGATTTGACATTGGTCAACGCCCGCACTGGCGCCAGCGAGAAGCTGGGCCGGCTGTACACCATGCGGGGCAAGAAGGCCGTGGAGGTCAAGGAGCTCTCCTGCGGCGATATCGGCGCCATCGGCAAGCTGGAGAAGGTCAAGACCGGCGATACCCTGTGTGACGCCCGCAAGGTCTTCTTCATGCCCCCCCCATCCCCTTCCCCGAGCCCTGCTACTCCGTGGCCATCGTGCCCAAGACCCGGGGGCAGGAGGACAAGATCGCCCAGGGCTTGGCCCGCCTGAACGAGGAGGACCCGACCTTCACCTTGGTGAACAACGGCGAGACCCACCAGATGGTCCTCAGCGGCACCGGCGACATGCAGATGGATGTGCTGGTGTCCAAGCTGAAGAGCCGCTTCAATGTGGAGGCGGAGCTGAAGGCCCCCGGGTGGCCTATCGTGAGAAGATCCGCAAGACAGTCTCCAAACAGGGCCGCCACAAGAAGCAGACCGGCGGCTCCGGCCAGTTTGGCGATGTGTGGGTCCGCTTTCGAGCCCAACCTTGAGAGCGAGGAGATGGTCTTTGCTGAGGAGGTGTTCGGCGGCTCCGTGCCCAAAAACTTCTTCCCCGCTGTGGAGAAGGGCCTGCGTGAGGCCTGCGTCCATGGCCCCCTGGCCGGCTACCCGGTGGTCAACCTGAAGGCTGTGCTGTATGACGGAAGCTACCACCCCGTGGACTCCTCCGAGATCGCCTTCAAGACCGCGGCCCAGCTGGCCTATAAGGCGGCTATGCCTGAGGCCAACCCTGTGCTCATGGAGCCCATCGGCGAGCTGAAGGTCACCATTCCAGACAGCTACATGGGCGACGTCATCGGTGACCTGAACAAGCGCCGCGGCCGCATCATGGGCATGAATCCCACTAAGGACGGCGAGCAGGTGGTGGAGGCCGAGGTCCCCATGGCCGAGATGTCTACCTACGCCATCGACCTGCGGGCCATGACCCAGTCCCGCGGCTCCTTAACCTTCCACTTTGTCCGCTATGAGGACTGCCCTCCCGCGGCCCAGCAGAAGGCCATTGAGGAAGCCAAGGCCCTGGCGGAAGAATAAATCATCCGGGCACCCGTTCCCCGCAGGGAGCGGGTGCCTTTGCGGGCAGTCCGAGTCAGGCGGGCTGCGCCCGCCCGGCGCTTTTGCGCCGCAAATTCGCAGCGTAGCGGAGAATTTTCACGGGGCGGATCCACTCCGCCCCGTGTCTTCTCTCCAAGGGTCCCCGCCATGGAACTCCATGGCGGGCTGGACTGCCCTCCCGCGGCCCAGCAGAAGGCCATTGAGGAAGCCAAGGCCCTGGCGGAAGAATAAATCATCCCAGGCACCCGTTTCCCCACAGGGAGCGGGTGCCTTTTTGCGGGCAGTTCCCCGGTCTGGCCCCATACAGCGCGCCAGCCCGGTGGTCCAGGGACCACCGGGCTGGCTCTGTGCTCTGTTCTGTCGCAGACGGACACGGCTCCACCACGCTTCGGCCGCCCCGGGGGAAGCAGGGGGGAGGTATCCCTGTCCCGCCCGGCGCGCTGCCGTGAACATGTCTCATCTTGTCCCCATCATACTCCTCCCCAATCCATTTTTCAAATCGATCTTTCTTATAAAATAATTGATTTTATCTATATTTCTGCCCGGTGAACCCGCTCCAGCATCTCCTGGTATCCGGGGTCTCCCGGAGGAAAGCGGATTCCGGGTCCCGCTCCAGTTCCTCCAGCAGATATTGGAGCATGATCTGCTGGACTTCCCTCGCAGCCTCCTTTGTGGGCAAGTGGCGGTAGAGAGGGGACGCACTCAGGTCCCAGGGCTCCTCCAGGCTGCGCAGGAGCCGTTCCAGCACCGCCAGCGCCTCGGGGCCGTCCTGCTCCGCCAGCGCCAGCTGGGCGGGGCAGACGCCACTGCGTAGGCGGTGAGCTGGAACACCCGTCCCGCCTGCTCCGCCGTCTCACTGTATTGCCGCGCGCACGCCTTGTCCCCTGCCTCCAGCGCCAGGTCCATCAAAGCCATGAGGGTAGACTGGAGATCTGATGCCTGCCGGAACAGCTCCCGCTCCAGAATGGGCCACGCCTCTTCCGACCGCTTCTGTTTCCTGCGGAGCATGGCCTCCAGCATGGGCCGTTCCCGGTCCTCCTGGGGCAGGCGGGCCAGCTGTTCCTCTGCCTGCTCCAGCTCTCCCTGGGCCATGTACTGGGAGATGAGCATCCGCTCCGCCCGCTCCCGCACCCGCCTGTCTCCACTGTCCGCGCACCGGCGGTAGAGGGCCAGGATCTCCCCCTTCCACGCCTGCTCCCGTTCCGGGTCGTTCTCCCCCTCTTCCAGAGCACCAGTGCCCCGTCCAGTATCTGGGCCGCCGTATAGGCCAGCAGGTCGCTGTTGGGAAACTCCCGCAGCTTGTCCCGGGCCAGACGGAAGGCGGCCTCACAGCCCTCCTGCTGGGCTCTCTCCCCCAGCACATTGGCAAATGCTCCGATCTCCTCCTCTGTCAGTTCCTCCTGAAAGGAGAGCAGGGTGTTCAGGTCCACCTCAAGCAGACGGGCCAGCGGGGGCAGCAGGGTGATATCCGGATAGGAGTTGTTCCGCTCCCACTTATTGACAGCTGGCGCTGACACCCCCAGCCGCTGGGCCAGCTGTTCCTGGGTCAGCCCCAGTGCCAGGCGCCGCTGCCGCAGGATCTCGTGAAATTTCATGTTCCGTCCCCCCTTTTCCTTTGGTGTGCCCATTGTATCAGAGGAGGCCTTTTCTCCGCAACCGAAGGGTATTCACCTTTCCTTCAAAAAAATTAACCGCTGTTCATATTTTTTCTGTTTTCAGAAAAATTGTCCTCTGACTGTGGTCAGAGGACAAAATTGTGCTGAAATATGCACAATTTTCCGCTTTCCATTCCCTTGACAGGGCCCTTGCTTCCGCTATAATGAAACCAACCTCCATATCAGAAAGGAAGATCCTATGATACACCTTCGCAGCAGATGGACCGCCCTGTTCCTGGCGCTGGTCCTTTCCCTCTCTCTGGCCCTGCCCGCCTCCGCCGCACAGGAGGACCGGGCCCAGGCCGCCCATGAGGCCGCCCAGTACGCCATGCAGTATGGCGGCGCCGTCAGTGTCCAGTACGCCCTTTGGGAGAACGGAGAGGTCACCCTCCAGGGGCACGACGGCGTCTACTCCAAGACGGAGAACCGCGCGCTCACCGATGATGACCTGTACGGCATCGGCTCCATCAGCAAGACCTATACCGCCGCCGCCATGATGAAGCTGGTGGAGCAGGGGAAAGTAGACCTGGATGAGCCGGTCACCGCCTATCTCCCTGATTTCACCATGGCAGACCCCGCTACACCCAGATCACGGTGCGCATGCTCCTCAACCACTCCTCCGGCCTGATGGGCGGCACCACCAATGACGCCTTCCTGTTCGGGGACCAGGGGAACGATGACGCTCCCTCCCGCCTGCTGGAGCGGCTGGCCGGGCAGACCCTTCAGGCCGAGCCCGGCGCTTACAGCGTCTACTCCAACGACAGCTTCACCTTGGCCCAGCTGGTCATCGAGCGGGTCAGCGGCATGGAGTACACCGCCTTTCTAAACCAGTACCTGCTGGAGCCTCTGGGACTGGAGAACACCCTGACCCCTATGGAGGAGTTCGATACCAGCCGGCTGGTCAAGACCTATCTGGGGACTGACACCCGGGCCCTGCCCGCCGAGAACCTGACCATCGTGGGCACGGGGAGGCATCTACTCCACCGCCAGCGATCTGGCCGCCTTCGGCGGCGCCCTGTGCGGGGAAGGTCTGCTGAGCCATGCGTCTTTGGATGAGATGGCCAGCGACCAGTATCTGCTGGGCATGTGGCCCGAGGACAGTGACGGCGACGCCGTCGCCTATGGCCTGGGCTGGGACAGCGTCCATATGTTCCCCTTCAGTCAGAACGGCATCCAGGCCCTGGTCAAGGGGGGCGACACCATCGTCTATCATGCCGGACTGGTCATCCTGCCCGAGTATGACATGGCCGCCGCGGTGCTCACTTCCGGCGGGATCAGCACCTACAATCAGCTGGCCGCCGCCCGTATCCTTCTGGATGCCCTGGCTGAGCAGGGCGTCGAGGTGGAGGAGGAGGCCGCCCTCACCCCCCGCCCAGCCCGCCCAGATGCCCGCCGAGCTGACCCAGCTCAGCGGCTGGTACGGCACCTCCACCGCCGCCGCCCAGCTCCAGATCACCGACGAGGGCGTGCTCACCCTTACCGGGATGGAGGGGACCTTCACCTACCGGGAGGACGGCAGTTTCCGGGACGAGAGCGATTCCGTCCTGCTCAAGCTGGTCCAGGAGGACAACGGGGGAGACCTACCTCTATCAGAAGAGCTACGCCTCCATTCCCGGCCTGACCACCCTCTGTGTGGCCTCCTACGCCATGGAGCGCCTGCCCAGCTACCAGCCGGACGAGGCCACTCAGGCCGCCTGGGAGGCTAGAGAGGGCAAGATGTACGTTCAAACCAACGAGCGCTGGTCCTCCGCCTACTACGCCTTAAGCGGCGTCTTTGCCGCCGTCACCCTTCAGGGCAGCCCGGAGGGCTATCTGCTCACCAATCAGCTCACCGCCCCTGACACCGCCGCCCCAGTCCTTCAGATCCCCGGCACCGGAAGCCGGGACAGTGCCGTGATCCGTGTGCTGGATGTAGACGGCTGCGAGACCCTGGAGCTCAACGGCTCCCTCTATCAGGACGCAAGCTCCGTCTCCCCCATCTTCTCCGGGCCGGAGTCCTGGTGCATCATCCGCCCGGGGCAGACAGCCCGCTGGTACCGGACAGGCGAGGCCGCCGGCAGTCAGATGACGGTGGAGGTCCCGGAAAACGGCGGTTTCTATGTGTATGACGCCGCTCTGGGCCTCCAGGCCAGCTCCTGGCTCTATGGAGACACCACCGTTGTTCTTCCGGAAAACGGCTGGATCGTCTTCTCCGGCGAGGAGGGGGCCCAGTTCCACATCTATCTCTCACAACCCTGAGCAAACGCTCCGGCCGCCCTTCCGGCGTCCGGAGCGTTCTTTTTTCTGTCAGCCGGACCGCACCGCCGGCCATAAAAACAGCGCGCCGCCCCATGGGGCGGCGCCTGGATCGTGTCTGTGTCTTACTGCTTGGGCAGGGGTGGTCTTGGGGGCGGCCGGCTTAGGGTCCTCGGTGTCGAACACCGTTTTCGCCGCGGCGGCCAGGCCGGCCAGCCCCTGGATCTCGCTGGGAATGATGATCTTGGTGGCCTTGCCGTTGGCGGCGGCGGTGAAGGCCTCAGAGCCTTGATCTTGAAAACGCCTTCGCCGGGGGCGGCCTCGTTGATGAGCCGGATAGCGTCGGCGGTAGCCTGCTGCACCTTCAGGATGGCCTCTGCTTCTGCTTCAGCCTCCAGAATCTTGGCCTGCTTGGCGCCTTCCGCCTGGAGGATGGCCGCCTGCTTGGCGGCGTCGGCTCGAAGAATAGCGGACTGTTTCTCGCCCTCCGCCACCAGGATCTGGGACTGCTTCTGGCCCTCGGCCTGGAGGATGGCCTCACGGCGCTCGCGCTCGGCCCGCATCTGCTTCTCCATGGATTCCTGGATATCCCGGGGCGGCATGATGTTTTTCAACTCCACCCGGTTGACCTTGATGCCCCAGCTGTCGGTGGCTTCGTCCAGGATCGAGCGCATCTGTCCGTTGATGTGGTCCCGGCTGGTGAGGGACTGGTCCAGCTCCAGGTCGCCAATGATGTTGCGCAGGGTGGTGGCGGTGAGGTTCTCGATGGCGGACATGGGGTTCTCCACGCCGTAGGTGTACAGCTTAGGGTCGGTGATCTGGAAATAGATCACCGTATCGATCTGCATGGTAACATTGTCCTTGGTGATGACGGGCTGGGGGAAAATCCACCAGATCTTGAAGTGCAGGCCCACGCTCCACACGCCCTGGAACGCGCCCAGGCGCTCGATGACGAATGCGCGGGACTGCGGGACCACCCGGACGTTGGCGGCCAGCACCAGCAACACCAGCACCACCAGGATGATGGGCACTAAAAAACGAAAGAATACTATCCATGATCTCTCCTCCTTATAACAGCTCTACAAAAACCTTGACTCCCTCGATGCGGAGCACCTTGACCTCCCGCCCAGGCTGTATGACAACGTCATGGGCGGAGCGAGCGGTCCAGACCTGTCCCGAGATATTCACCAGGCCGCTCCCCTTCAGGTTGTCGATCTCCTCCGTGACCAGGCCGGTGGCGCCGATGATCCGGTCGGCGTTGGTGGCGGAGTAGCCGGGCCGCAGGAACTTCTTGGCGAAGGGGCGGACCAGCAGCAGGGTCACCCCGGACAGAGCCAGAAAGACCACCACCTGGAGCCACAGCGCCGCGCCAAAGCCTGCCGCGATCAGCGCACCCAGAGCACCCCCACCGCGAACCAAACGGAGGTCAGGCCCACAGTGATAGCCTCCCCACCGCGAACACGATCAGGGCGATCAGCCAGAGCACAGTAAACGGTATGGGTATCATAGCACACTCCTTTCTGTTCCCATCCCGGGGGCTGGAAAGAAAACTTCTTTCCTTGGATGACAGGATATCATATCTTACAAAAAATTGCTATGGTTTTCTCTTTTTTTCTGTAAATAATTTCAGGATCGGGGAGCGCCGCCTTTCCGCTCTATAAAGTATTTGCCTAATGGCGAAAAATCCGATATACTGTTTTTACCAATCTCTCTCGACGCTTAAAGGAGAATCCCGCCCATGCCCATCGTTTCAGAACTTATCCTCTCCCTCATGCTCACTGCCTCCCTGTCCGCCGGGCTCCCCTCTCTGCTCCGCCGGGCCTGGCCGTCTCCCTTCCTGCCATCACCGCTCAGGCGCAGCAGCTCCACACCCCCTGATGATCCTCCACGCCGGCGGCGTCACCCCGGAGGGAGTGACGGGCAGCAACAGTCTGGAGGCGCTGGAACATTCCTACGAAAACGGCTTCCGGCTGCTGGAGCTGGACTTCTCCTGGACCTGCGACGGGGAGCTGGTCTGCGTCCACGACTGGAACGCTTTCTATGGCCGCATCCTGGACACGGACTCCCCCACCCTGGCCCAGTTCGAGGCCGTCCGGGACAGCACCTACGGCTTCACTTCCCTGACCCTGGATCATCTGATCGCCTGGCTGAGGGAACACCCCGGCGTCTCCATCGTCACTGACATCAAGGAGGACTGCGCGGCGGGCGCCGCCCTGATCGCCCAGCGCTGTCCGGATCTGCGCAGCCGCTTCATCATTCAGATCTACCACCCGGAAGAATATGACCAGGTGGCAGATCTGGGCTTTGAGCACATCATCCTCACCGTGTATCAGATGTCCTGGTCCGAAAAGCAGGACACCGCCGCCCTGGTCCGCTTTGCTGCTGAACATCCCCTGGAGGGGATCACCTTCCCGGCGGAGCTGGCGGACACCCCAGGCTATGTGGAGGCGCTCCTGGAGGCCCAGGTCCCCCTCTTCGTCCACACGGTCAATGACCCGGCGGATCAGGCCGCCCTGGTCCGCCAGGGCATCTCGGGCATCTACACTGATCTCGGGCCCGCCCCCCCAGGAATAAGGAGGCCATGGCTGAACTTTGCGATCCCCACCCCTTCGGCCTGGAGGAATAAGGAGAACTGCCATGGGGGACCAGGTGCGGGCGGAAAACGTTTGCGATCCCGACATCCCGCGGATGGATCTTCTGCGCACCGGGGGAGCGGGTGCTGCTGGTGCTGGGCACCTTCCCTGCCGGAAATTTGACGCCCTGTTTGAGGGGACCCGTGCCCTCCCCCTGGGAGCAGTTCATCCCCGGGAGGCCGGTTCCCTGTCAAGGGGCACTGCCATTCCTGCCCTCCATTCCGTGCCTGCCTGCCAATCCATTGGAAAAAGGCGGCCGCCGCCCGTCTGGGGGATGCCTACGGCCTGAATACCCTCCCTGAGACCGGAGCGCTCTTCCAGATCCAGTTCTAGACCCTGGCTGCCGCTATGGTGCTGTTGTCCCGGTACCGGGGCCGGGATCCCCTGTGCGACCCCTTCTGCGGCTCGGGCACCATCCCCATCGAGGCCGCTCTCATCGCCAAAACCGGGCTCCCGGCCTGAACCGCTCCTTCTCCGCTCAGAAGTGGGAGCTGGCTCCCCCACTCAGGCCTGGATGGATGCCGCCGATGAGGCTCAGGACAAGGAGTTCCACGGGGACTATGAGATCTGGGGCGGCGACCTGGACCCTGAGGCGGTGGAACTGGCCCGGCGCAACGCGGAGCTGGCCGAGGTGGATGACATCGTAAAGTTTGAAGCGGCGGACGCCCGCACCTTCCACTGGGGCGGGATGTACGGCCGGATCGTCACCAATCCGCCTTACGGAGAGCGGATCATGGAGCGCCGGGAGGCGGAGGAGCTGTACCGCGCCTTCGGAAAGGCATGGACCAAGTTCCCGGAGACCTGGAAGCTGTAT
>VOFI01000561.1_pt1 | contig 34001 bp, 35 predicted proteins | sample 5384131 | NCBI WGS metagenome assembly VOFI01 (sample SAMN12384728, study PRJNA508395) | human gut metagenome | isolation source: healthy gut H | host: Homo sapiens
GTGGCCAATGCCCTCCACCGTATTGGCGATGGTCTCCCGGTAGCAGACGGCCCCGGTGCCGAAGCGGACCTCCATCCCCAGCCGCTCCCGGATGAGCCGCTGCAAAATTTCCATCTGCACCTCGCCCATCAGCTGGGCGTGGATCTCCCCATTGTTCCAGACGATGTGAAGTTGGGGGTCTTCCTCCTCTAACTGCCGCAGCTTTTGCAGCGCCGTGTGGGGATCCGTGCCGTCGCCGCCGAGTTTGTCCTTTAAGTGGGCCAACAGCGCCGCCCGGTCCGCGCCCGCCAGATCCATCTTGTTGATGAACAGGAATGTAGGCACCTGATACCGTTCCAGCAAATCCCACAGTGTCCGGGTGTGGCTCTGTACGCCGTCAGTACCGGAGATCACCAGCATGGCGCAGTCCAGCACTTGCAGCGTCCGCTCCATTTCGGCGGAAAAGTCCACATGGCCGGGGGTGTCCAGCAGCGTCACACGGGTCTCTCCCAGTTCCAGCACCGCCTGCTTGGAGAAGATGGTGATGCCCCGCTCCCGCTCCATGGCGTCCGTGTCCAGAAAGGCGTCCTGGTGGTCCACCCGCCCCAGACGGCGGATGGCTCCGCCCCGGTACAGCAGGGCCTCTGATAAGGTTGTTTTTCCGGCGTCCACATGGGCCAGAATGCCGATACAGATCTGTTTCATGGGCAATATCCGTTTCCGCCGGAGCCTCTTGCCCGGCCTGTTTTTTTATTATGACAGATTTCCAACGGGGGTTCAACCCCCGCTGCCGGTCCTTTTCCTGATTCCGTATTTGGAAAGGCCGACCTATCGGCAACCGTTTCCGCAAATTCCTACAAAATCACCTACTCGGAAACATGAGGTTGTTGGTCACACCGCCGATCTCTTGGGTGTTTGCATGATTTCCTCTTGACGGACCGCCTTCACCGTGCTAAACTGCAGCCAACTTGAGTGAAAGGACGGAGACAAACGATGACCTGCATGACCGGTTCTACTTTTTTGCATACGCTTCTGCGCAGGCAGTCTGCGCCGTTTCCGTCTGCTCTGAAGCTTCTTCCCACTCCAATATCGCTATGATTCTGGACGCCAGCCTGCTGCTGGCGTCCATTATTATTTTACCCATTATTATTCTGGTACATCATTTTCCCATTTGTCGAATCCCGGTACAACGCCCGGTTTCCCTTTCGATCCTCTGAGGATCGGACCTGAAACACCAAGCGGCTCCGTCGATTCGACGGGGCCGCTTTTCTGTTTGCTTTCGCTCCGGTTATCCGGCTGTCAAAGCGTAAAACATTTGAAAGAACTCGAACTTATTTTCAGAACTTTACAAAAGTTCTGAAAATGTTTAATTCCAATGCACAGGACACCCTTCTTGGGTTTCCCGCACACACTCTTCCTTACCGTCGTGGAAAATCTGCGACTTTATCAACAGACTCTTATTTTTTCAGGAGGTATCATCCATGTATATCAGCATCACGAAAACGACACACCCCGGAACACTCCTCCCCTCGGATCAGCTGGGCTTCGGCATCCACTACACCGACCACATGTTCATCATGGATTACAGCGACGAAAAAGGCTGGTACGATCCCCGTATCGTCCCCTTCCAGAACATCTCTCTGTCCCCTGCCGCCTGTGTGTTCCATTACGGCGCCGAGGTCTTTGAAGGGTTGAAGGCCTACCGCCGTCCTGACGGCGAGGTGCAGCTGTTCCGCCCCTGGGACAACATGGAGCGGATGAAGAACTCCGCCATCCGCCTGGGTCTGCCGGTAGTCCCCCCGGAGGACGCACTGGAAGCCGTCAAGGCGCTGGTGAAGGTTGACGAGCGCTGGGTCCCCTCTGATCCCGGCACTTCTCTGTACATCCGTCCCTTCCTGTACGGTACCGATGCGAAGCTGGGGCTTCACGGCGTTCACACGGCCCAGTTCATCATCATTCTCTCCCCGGTAGGCAGCTACTTTGACAACGGCATGGAGCCGGTGAAGATCATCGTGGAGACCGAGGACGTCCGGGCTGTCCGGGGCGGCACCGGCGAGGCCAAATGCGGCGGCAACTACGGCGCTTCCAACCGGGCCGGAGAACGGGCCTTTGCCAACGGCTATTCTCAGGTACTGTGGCTGGACGGCGTGGAGCACAAGTATGTGGAGGAAGGCGGCGGCATGAACGTGGTCTTCAAGATCAACGGCAGGATCATCACCCCCATGCTGACCGGGTCCATCCTCCCCGGCGTCACCCGCCGCTCCTGCCTCCAATTGTTTGAGGATTGGGGGATGCCCGTAGAGGAACGGCTCATCTCTGTCGACGAGCTGTTTGAGGCCGCCGCCAATGGAACGCTGGAGGAGGCCATGTGCGTCGGCACCGCCGCCGTCATCTGCCCCATCGGTGAACTGACCTACGAAGGCAAGGCATATACCATCAACAACTTCCAAACCGGCCCTCTGGCACAGAAGCTGTATGACACCCTCACCGGGATCCAGTGGGGCACGCAGCCCGATCCCCACGGCTGGACCTGCAAGGTCTGAGCTGTCCCGGCAACTTCTCTGTCGATCTCAAAACTCCATATCGTTTACAGCCGTCTCCCGGAGAAATCCGGGAGACGGCTGCGTTATTGATCTGATTCAGAATAGACTGCTAAAGACGTTTGGCAGGTCTTTCCGTTGTCAGTCCTCAATGCTGATAGCGCTGACAGGACAGCCGTCCCGGGCGGTCTCTGCCTCGGTCTGCTGGTTGGCCGGGATCTCTCCACCGTGGGCCAAGCCGTCATCCCCCATGGTAAACACCACCGGGCAGGTTCCCGCGCACAGGCCACAGCCGATGCAGTTTTCGTTCACTGTTGCTTTCATACGATTTACCTCCATTATTCCTGAATGGTTCCGTCCCGGCCCAGTGTTACCACCTGCCAGGGCAAAAACTTTCCGCTTTCCCGGAGCGCCGTTTCCGCCGCCCTCTGCAAGCCGCCGCAGCAGGGCACCTCCATGCGGACGATGGTGACCTCCCGGATGTCATTGCAACGGATGATCTCCGTCAGCTTCTCCGCGTAATCCCCCTCGTCCAGCTTGGGACAGCCGATCAGCGTGATCCGCCCCTTCATAAACCGCTCGTGGAAGTCTGCCCAGGAAAAGGCGGTGCAGTCCGCGGCGATCAGCAGTCTGGCCCCCTGATAGAACGGCGCCTGTACCGGCAGCAGCTTGATCTGAACAGGCCACTGCATGAGCCGGGAGGCCGGGGCAGACCGCATGGGGGCAGCCGTGTCCGTTCCCTGATGCAGTGTGTCTGCCTGACTGCCGGGGCAGCCCATCTGTAAGGGTGCGCTGCCGGAACAGCCGCTACGGGTGACGGGAGCGCTGCCCTTCAGAGATGCCGCCTTTTTCATCAGTTGTGCGGCGGCAACGGCCTTTTCATCAAATGCGGCGGCCTCCCGCTCCACAAAGGTAATTGCGTTGGTGGGACAGTGGGGCAGGCAGTTGCCCAGTCCGTCGCAGTAGTCATCCCGCAGGAGCACAGCCTTGCCGTCCACCATGCCGATGGCCCCCTCCTGACAGGCATCGGCACAGGCGCCGCAGCCGTTGCATTTTTCCCGGTCGATCTCGATCACTCTCCGTACCATATAGAGTGTCTCCTTTTTTTCTCAGCTATGCAGGCTTGTTTTTGTGCTCTTAGTATCGTATAATAGGCTCATAAAATCTGTTGCGTTTGCAACTTTTTTGTAAAAACAGCTGACAGTTTCAGGAGGGATTTCCATGCGGGTGCGTGTTCCGGATTATTTTGACGGATTTTCCTGTCTGGCGGGGGCCTGTCCCCATAGCTGCTGCATTGGGTGGGAGGTGGTCCTGGACGAGGACACGGTCCGGCGGTATCAGCAGCTTCCGGGAGCCTTGGGCGAGCGGCTCCGGGATGCGATGGCCCTGGACGGAGAGGATGTCTGCTTTCCGCTGGATGGCCGCCGCTGTCCCTTTCTGAATCAGGAAAACCTCTGCGACATTCACTGCGCCTTGGGGCCGGAGGCCACCTCCGTCACCTGCCGGGAGCACCCCCGTTTTATTGAGGACTACGGACCCTTTCAGGAGATCACTCTGTCTGCCGCCTGTCCCAAGGCCAATGAACTGCTGCTGGGCACCCGTGACCCTCTGACCTTCTCGGAGCGTCAGGATAACCAGCCCACGGAGGACGGGGACGAATGGCTGGATTGGCTGGTCCCTCTGCGGGACCGCCTGCTGGATCTCTTGCGGGACCGGAGCCGCTCCTTAAAAGCCCGTCTGCGGGACTTCCTGCTCATCACCGGGGAGGCCCAACAGCTATTTGACAGCGAAAACATGGCGGAGCTGGCCGCCTTCTGCACGGGATCTTGGGCGACTTCTGCGGAAACCAATGCCGGTTCCGGCTCTTGGGAAGCTGCCGCCTGCCGGTGCTTACAGGATCTGGAAATTCTGGAACCGGACTGGCTTGCGCTGCTGAAGCAATGGGAGCAAGCGCCGGAATTGCCCGGCTTCGCTCCCCAAGACCCGGAAAAGCTGGAACGCATCGCCGTGTACTTCGCCTTCCGGTATCTGCTGAAGGCCGTCAACGATGGAGACCTGCTGGGGCGGGCGCAGTTCTGCGCGCTGGGGGTGCTGGTGACAGACCGCCTCTCCCGTTTCGTAGGACTGCCGGAGGCCCTGCGGCTGTTCAGCCGTGAGATTGAGCATAACGAGGACAATCTGGACACGCTGCTGGAACAGTTCTGGCAGACGGAGGGCCTTTCCCTGTCCGCTCTGCTGGCGGCCTTCGGCGGATAGGTCCACCTTTGTGCGACCTGCTTGTCCACCGCAGATCTTTTTGTCAAAAACATTGAAATTGCACAAAAGCTATTGACTTATCTCCAATATCATTATATATTATAGACACAAAGAGGGAGAGAAAACCCTCGATGGGAAACCCTCTTTCTTCGCCGGAGAGCGTTACCGGAAGGTCAAATACGAAGCACATCATTTATGGGATCGCGTGAGACATGAATTCTGTACGCACGGTGCTTCATGGATTGGCAGGCAGTGTTTCAGCTCTCAACGGCAGATAGATGGAAGTAGAGGTAACCGTATTGAAAGAAATTCAGCAGAAGTAGCCCCCGTTTGTCGTTGGAACAAGCGGGGGCTGATGCTTTTTATAGGAGCCTACTGAGGAAGGTCAGAGAATTGTTTTGCCTTAATTTTTGTGGGAACGGACGGAGATTTCAGCAGACGTCCGCCTTTTATTGGAAACTTCATCAAATTTCAGGGAGGGGGTTGACATTCCGAACTTCCGCGCCTATAATACAGCACAACAAGGAAATCACAGCAAACCTATGACGGAGAGCAGTACCCAGTCAAGATGACCTTTCAGAGAGTTCCGGGCAGTGGGATCGGAGCAGGAGTCGGCTGGCGAATGGACTTCGGAGGGCGGTCCGAACGGGAAACCAAGTAGAGGCCGACGGGAATCCCACCCGTTATCCATCGGGGCGCGTATGATGGTACGCGTAAGCGAGTGGGCGTGTAAACGTCAATTTGGGTGGTATCGCAGAAGCATCAGCTTTTGTCCCATGAGTGGGGCGGAGGCTGTTTTTTTATTTCCGTTTGGCCCCGGCACAGCCAAAACGGTCATCTGCCACTCAAACATTTTATATTTTTGGAGGAACCCAAAATGAAGAACAACATGATGAAGAAGCTCCTGACCATGACTCTTGCCTGTGCCATGACCCTGTCTCTGGCCGCCTGCGGCAGTAAGGCCGAACCCTCTGCCGACCAGAGCACCGCTGCACCCATCGAAACCGACACCAAGGCCTACAAGGTGGCCATCATCAAGCAGCTGGACCACGCTTCTCTGGACGAGATCGCCAACGCCGTCACTGCGGAGCTGGATCAAATCTCCGCCGATAAGAATGTGAAGATCGAATACGAGGTCACCTCCGGTCAGGGCGACCAGACCATTCTCAAGCAGTTGAGCGACCAGGCCATTGCCGACGGTGTGGATGCCATCATCCCCATCGCCACCACCGCCGCCCAGATCGCCGCCCTCTCCGCCGAGGAGACCAAGACCCCTGTGGTCTACGCCGCCATCTCCGATCCCGATACCGCCAAGCTCACCGGCATCGACTATGTTACCGGCACCAGCGACGCCCTGAATACCGATTTCATCATGGATATGATGTTCGCCCAGAATCCCTCTGTCGCAAAGGTGGGCCTGCTGTACTCCCTGTCTGAACCCAACTCTGCCAAGCCCATTGCCGACGCCAAGGCCTATCTGGATACTAAGGGCATCGAGTACGTTGAACAGACCGCCAATACCAACGATGAAGTAGTTGCTGCCGCCTCCGCCCTGATCGCTGCCGGTGTGGACGCCGTGTTTACTCCTACCGATAACGTCATCATGGCCGCAGAGCTGGCTATCTATGAAGATCTTGCCAAAAACGGCATCCCCCACTACACCGGCGCTGACTCCTTCGTCCGCAACGGCGCCTATGCCACCTGCGGCGTGAACTACACCGACCTGGGCACTCAGACCGCCGACCTGGCCTACACCGCCATGACCGAGGGCATGTATGGCATGGAGGACTACTACCTGATGGACGGCGGCATCATCACCGTCAACACAGACACCTGTGCCCTCATCGGCAAGCAGGCCGACTACGCCTGCTTCGACAGCATGGGCGAGGTGGTAGAGGTCACCACCACCAAGGACTGATCCAGTCAAATTCCCCGCCCCGCTCCCCCGGCCCGCTGCCGGGGGCAGCGGCATGAAAGGAGCGCATTCTCTTGCTGATGATCACACAAACCGCTCTGGAACTGGGCTTTTTATACGCTTTGGTGGCCATGGCCCTGTTTCTGAGCTTCCGGATCTTGAACATCGCCGATATGACCACCGACGGTTGTTTTGTCCTTGGGGCGGCGGTCTCTGTCACGCTGGCCGCCGGGGGACACCCGATCCTAGCCATTCCTGCCGCCATGCTGGCGGGCAGCTGCGCCGGATTCGTCACCGCTTTTTTGCAGACTCGCTTGGGGATTCCCTCCATTCTGGCGGGCATCGTCACCAACACGGGCCTGTACACCGTCAATCTGATGGCGATGGGCTGGAAGGCCAACCAGAGCCTGCTGGGAGGCAGCACGATCTTCACCCTTCTGCGGGACAGCGGCATCGGCGGCGATTGGTACGAGTTGCTGCTGGTGGCTTCTGTCACCATTCTGGCAGGCGTACTGCTGCTGGCATTTCTGAAAACACGCATGGGCCTTTCCATTCGGGCCACAGGCGATAATCCCGACATGGTGCGGGCCTCGTCCCTGAACCCGGCGTTCACCGTCACGGTAGGACTGTGCGTATCCAACGCCCTGACAGCCCTTTCCGGGGCCATGGTGGGCCAGTATCAAAAGACGGTGGACATCAACTCCGGCACCGGCATCGTGGTCATCGGCCTGGCCTGTCTCATCATCGGTGAAACGGTTCTGGGCCGCCGGACCGTTACCAAGGGCGTGCTGGCGGTGATGATAGGCTCCGTGATCTACCGTTTTATCTACGCCGTTGTCTTTTACACCAAGGTCGTACCGGTGGAGTGTCTGAAGCTGCTGACGGCCGTCATCGTGGCTCTGGCCATTGCAGCTCCCAGCATCCGAAAGTGGGCGGCCTTCCAGCAGCGGAAGCTGGCCGCTGGAAAGGGAGGGAACTGACATGCTGGACATTCAACGCATCTCCAAGACCTTCAATCCCGGCACCGTCAATGAGAAAAAGGCCATCACGGACCTGTCTCTCCATTTGAACAAGGGAGAATTTGTCACGGTGATCGGTTCCAACGGCGCAGGCAAGTCCACCCTGTTCAACGCCATCGCCGGCAGCTTTTACGTGGATGCAGGCGCCATCACCGTAGGCGGTCACAATATGACCTTTCTGCCTGAATACAAACGGGCGAAGCGGATCGGCCGTTTATTTCAGGACCCTCTGAAGGGGACTGCCCCCAATATGACCATCGAGGAAAATCTGGCACTGGCAGCAGGAAACGGCAGTTGGTTTTCCCGCTTGACCCAGAAGGATCGAACTCGTTTCCGCGACCGGCTGGCCCTTCTGGACATGGGACTTGAGGATCGGCTGAATCAGCCGGTAGGGCTGCTCTCCGGCGGCCAGCGGCAGGCGCTGACGCTGCTGATGGCGACCATGAATCCCCCCCTGGCTCCTGCTTCTGGACGAGCATACCGCCGCCCTGGACCCCGGCACAGCGGAAAAGGTACTGGAGCTGACGAAGCGGATCGTGGCAGAGGGGAACATCACCTGTCTGATGGTAACGCACAACATGCAGCAGGCTTTGGAGCTGGGAACCCGGACATTGATGATGGCTGACGGCCGGATCGTGCTGGACGTTTCCGGCGCTGACCGGGCGGGCATGACCGTAGAGGATCTGATCCACCGGTTCAAGGCCGGTACCGGCAAGACCCTGAGCAATGACCGGATGCTACTCTCCTGAACTTAATGATAGAAAAACACCCGTTTCTTTACGAAACGGGTGTTTTAATTTTTATCAGAAAAGTTCCAATTTTTTATGATTTCAGGACTTTTCGTTTACTTTTTGCTCTCAGCCACAGCAACGGCCACAGCCACCGTAGCGCCGACCATCGGGTTGTTGCCCATGCCGAGGAAGCCCATCATCTCCACGTGTGCGGGAACGGAGGACGAACCGGCGAACTGGGCGTCGGAGTGCATACGGCCCATGGTGTCGGTCATGCCGTAGGAAGCGGGGCCTGCGGCCATGTTGTCGGGGTGCAGAGTACGGCCGGTGCCGCCGCCGGAGGCGACGGAGAAGTACTTCTTGCCCTGCTCGATGCACTCTTTCTTATACGTGCCGGCCACGGGGTGCTGGAAGCGGGTGGGGTTGGTGGAGTTGCCGGTGATGGACACATCCACGCCCTCGTGGTGCATGACAGCCACGCCCTCGCGGACGTCATCGCAGCCGTAGCAGCGGACAGCGGCCCGCTCACCATCGGAATAGGCCACCTCCCGGACGGTCTTCAGCTCGCCGGTGTAGTAGTCAAACTGGGTCTGGACATAGGTGAAGCCGTTGATACGGCTGATGATCTGGGCGGCGTCCTTGCCCAGGCCGTTCAGGATCACCCGCAGAGGCTCTTTCCGGGCTTTGTTGGCGTTGCGGACGATGCCGATGGCGCCCTCTGCGGCGGCAAAGGACTCGTGGCCTGCCAGGAAGGCAAAGCACTTGGTCTCATCCCGCAGCAGCATAGCGCCCAGGTTGCCGTGGCCCAGACCCACCTTGCGGTCCTCAGCCACAGAGCCAGGGATGCAGAAGGACTGGAGGCCGATGCCGATGGCCTCGGCGGCCTCGGCGGCGGTCTGAACATTCTTCTTCAGCGCGATGGCCGCGCCGACACAGTAGGCCCAGCAGGCATTTTCAAAGCAGATGGGCTGGATGCCCTTCACGATCTCATAGGGATCAAAGCCGGCAGCCTTGCAGATCTCCCGGCACTCCTCCACGCTGGAGATTCCGTACTGAGACAGGACGGAATTGATTTTCTCGATTCTTCTCTCGTAGCTTTCAAACAGAGCCATTTCCAATTCCTCCTTCTCTTATTCCTGACGGGGATCGATGTACTTGGCGGCGCTGTCCCACTGACCGTAGTGAGACTTGGCGCTCTCCAGTGCCTCGTTGGCGTCCACGCCCTTCTTGACGGCTTCCATCATCTTGCCCAAGTTCACAAACTCATAGCCGATGATCTCGCTGTCCTTGTTCAGAGCCACGCGGGTGCAGTAGCCCTCTGCCATTTCCAGATAGCGGGGACCCTTCTCTTTGGTGGCGAACATGGTGCCCACCTGAGAACGAAGGCCCTTGCCCAGATCCTCCAGAGAAGCGCCCACAGGCAGGCCGCCCTCGGAGAAGGCCGTCTGGCTGCGGCCGTAGACGATCTGCAGGAACAGCTCCCGCATAGCGGTGTTGATGGCGTCGCACACCAGGTCGGTATTCAGTGCCTCCAGAAGGGTCTTGCCGATGAGGATCTCAGAAGCCATGGCGGCGGAGTGGGTCATGCCCGAGCAGCCGATGGTCTCCACCAGGGCCTCCTCGATCACGCCGTCCTTCACGTTCAGCGTCAGCTTGCAGGCGCCCTGCTGAGGAGCACACCAGCCGATGCCGTGGGTCAGACCGCTGATATCCTTGATTTCCTTGGCCTGAACCCACTTACCTTCTTCAGGGATGGGGGCCGGTCCGTGATACGCGCCCTTGGCCACCGGGCACATACGCTGTACTTCGCTGGAATAGATCATTGTCCGCTCTCCTTTTCTATTCGTTCCGAATTTTGCCGGTTTTTCCTGGGCTTGACCGGCATTTTGACGGTTTTTCGTTGATATTATACCGGCAAACGATTACTCTGTCAAGGGTCGTCACCATACCTTAATAAAAGAATATGGAACGCTCATGCTCTTCCGCTGCGATCCGACAGGCAATAAAAACCGGGCCTCCGCATGAGCGGAAGCCCGGTCTGAAAAGCTTGTTGAATTCTGACAGTTCTCTTACAGCAGGCCGCTGGCAGAGAAGATGGATGCGAACACCAGAGAAACAACGGTCATCAGCTTGATGAGGATGTTGATGGAGGGGCCGGAGGTATCCTTGAAGGGATCGCCCACGGTGTCGCCCACAACAGCGGCCTTATGAGCTTCGCTGCCCTTGCCGCCGTGGTTGCCGTCCTCGATATACTTCTTGGCGTTATCCCAAGCGCCGCCGGAGTTGGACATGAAGATGGCCATCAGGACGCCGGTGACCAGAGCGCCGGCCAGCATGCCGCCCAGAGCGCCGGTGCCCAGCAGGAGGCCAACTGCCAGAGGAGCCAGAACAGCCATGACGCCGGGAACCAGCATCTCCTTCAGAGCAGCGGTGGTGGAGATGGCCACGCAGGACTTGTAGTCAGGCTTGCCGGTGCCTTCCATGATGCCGGGGATGGTGCGGAACTGACGGCGCACTTCCTCGATCATACTGTAAGCCGCCTTGGACACGGAGTCCATGGTCAGAGCGGAGAACACGAAGGGCAGCATACCGCCGATCAGCAGACCGATGGTCACGCGGGAATCCAGAATGTTGATGCCGGCATCACCAATGCCAACAGCCTGCGCATAGCTGACGAACAGAGCCAGAGCAGTCAGAGCGGCAGAGCCGATGGCGAAGCCCTTGCCCATAGCAGCGGTGGTGTTGCCCACGGCGTCCAGCTTATCGGTGATCTCACGGACGCTGTGATCCAAGCCACTCATCTCGGCGATACCGCCGGCGTTGTCGGCGATAGGGCCGTAAGCGTCCACAGCCACGGTGATACCGGTGGTGGACAGCATGCCGACAGCGGCCAGAGCGATGCCGTACAGACCGGCAACCTGATAGGAAACGAAAATACCAACGCAGATCAGCAGAATGGGCACGGCGGTGGACATCATGCCCACGGCGATGCCGCTGATGATGGTGGTAGCGGGGCCGGTCTCGGACTGCTGGGCGATCTTCTTCACGGAGTTATAATCGCCGGAGGTGTAGATCTCGGTGACGATACCGATGATCAGGCCAACGATCAGACCCGCGATGATGGCGATGGCCTGGGCCATACCGCCGAAGAACACATTGCTCAGAACCAGAGACAGGACCACCACGATGGCGGAGGAAACATAGGAGCCCATCTTCAGAGCCTTATGGGGATTGGAATTCTCATCGCCCCGGACAAAGAAGCAGCCGATGATGGAAGCCACGATACCGGCGGCAGCCAGGATCAGGGGGAACAGAGCGCCGGCGCCGTTGAAGGTGCCGACCACAGCCACACCCAGAGTCAGCGCGGACACCAGAGCGCCCACGTAGGACTCAAACAGGTCAGCGCCCATGCCGGCCACGTCGCCCACGTTGTCGCCCACGTTATCAGCAATCACGGCAGGGTTCCGGGGGTCATCTTCGGGGATACCGGCCTCGACCTTGCCCACCAGGTCAGCGCCCACGTCGGCAGCCTTGGTGTAGATACCGCCGCCCACACGGGCAAACAGTGCGATGGAGGAAGCACCCAGAGAGAAGCCGGTGAGAATCTCCACGTTGCCGGTGAAGGCATAGATGGCGGCGCAGCCCAGCAGGCCCAGGCCAACCACACACATACCCATGACGGAACCGCCGGAGAAGGCGACGCCCAGGGCCTTGTTCATGCCGCTGGACTTAGCGGCGGCAGCGGTACGGACATTGGCCTTGGTAGCCACGTTCATACCCACATAACCGGCGCACACAGAGAAGACCGCGCCGATCAGGAAGCAACCAGCGGTGAGCCAGGTGATGAACAGGCCGATCAGCACGAACAGCACCGCCACGAAAATGACCAGGATCTTGTACTCCGCGAAGAGAAATGCCCGGGCGCCATCACTGATGTTTCCCGCGATTTCCTTCATCCGTTCCGTACCGGCGTCAGCCTTGGAGACCGCGGAGGTCTTCCATGCAGCAAACAGCAGAGCCAGAACCGCGCACAGCAAAACTACCCAAATGATGTTTTCCATTCCTTCCACTCCTTAAACGTTTTGTATAAAATTGAGTGTCTAACTTTGCTGTATCATTCTAACAACACCGCGCGTTTTTTTCAAGTAAATTTACCTAACGAGCAAATCACTTTAAATAAGTTTTACGTTTTGCCCAATTTTTTCATTGAAAGCTTTTAAATTTTCGTCTTTATTTTTCATTTAACATTCATAAAATATGCGAATTATCAAATTTTTTTATATATATTAAGCCACATTTTCTTTCAATATACGTCAAATCAGCAATAATTTCGTGATTTTTTCTCAAACGTTTACGAAAAATTTCGGAAAAACGATTACGCATGGTCGGAATTTTTGGCACCCTCAAAAGGCATAAAAAAATCCACGCCCTCTCGGCGTGGTTCTTCCGGTTTTTACCGTTCGCTGTGGCTCTGCTCCTGACCGTCAAAAATCAGGTCATCCACATCTGCCATGAACTTGTTCATCGTCATTGCACATCCCTCCTTTTCTCAATTTTCATCCTGATTATACGTCTGCATTTGAAGGTTTGCAAGGCAGTAATTGTGATTTTTTGTAAACTCTGTGTCAAGTGCCCCCAGCCGCGCCGGAGTGGAACATCCTCCTACGCTCCGGATTCCCCGCTTCTTTTCCGCAAAATAAAGAAATCTGTTTACATTCCGAGGGGATATTACTATAATATAAGGATATTTCCCGACGGTACACCGCCAGGCAGCGTGCCGTCTACCTACACATCAGGAGGCGGTTATGCCGAATCTCAGGTCTCTTGATTCCCTGCGCCGCCGGATCTGCACCATTATTGACATTGGTACGGCGGACGATCTCATCAGCCGCGCCTATGACATTTTCTACACCTTGGTCATTCTGGTAAATCTGGTGGTCACCATTGCCTACACCTTCGACGAGGCAGAGGCCACCTGCGGTCCGCTGCTGCTGCGGATTGAAGCTGCCACCGTGGCCTTTTTCGCGGTGGACTGCGTCCTGCGGATCTGGACTGCCAAGTACCACCATCCCAATCTGAAGGAATGGAAGGCCGTCTGCCGATACATTTTTTCCTTCTCAGGCATTGTGGACCTGCTGAGCTTTCTGCCTTACTACATGCCCTTTTTCTTCCCCTCCGGGGCCGTGGCCTTCCGGATGTTCCGGGTGGTGCGGATCTTCCGCCTGTTCCGGATCAACGCCTATTACGATTCCCTGAACGTTATTACCCAGGTCCTTACCAGCAAGGCCCAGCAGCTTCTCTCCTCCGTGTTTATCATTCTGGTGCTGATGACCGCCTCCAGTTTGTGTATGTACTCTCTGGAGCATGACGCGCAGCCCCAGGTGTTCTCCAACGCCTTTTCCGGCATCTGGTGGGCGGTATCCACCTTGTTGACGGTGGGCTACGGAGATATTTACCCCATCACCACCCTTGGCAAGATCTTTGGCATTTTGATCACCTTTCTGGGCGTGGGCATGGTGGCGATCCCCACCGGTATCATTTCCGCCGGCTTCGTGGACCAGTATTCCCGCATCAAGCGGATCAGCGAATATGGCACGGAGGCGGACATTCACTTCATCCGCATCCACCTGACCCCCGGGACCGCTGGGCCAATGCCCCGCTGCGGGATCTGGGCCTGCCGGAGGGTGTCATCATCGCCGCCGTCCAGCGGGGACGGGACATCATTGTTCCCCGGGGCGATGTGGTGCTCCTCCCCGGTGACAATCTTGTGCTGGGGGCAGGCGTCTATGAGGATGACGTCCGCATCCAGCTAAAGGAGATCGTCCTTCAGACACATCATCCCTGGGTGGGCCACCCGCTCCGGGATCTGGACATTTCCCGGCAGACGGTCATCATCATGGTCCGCCGCCGGAACCGAACGCTGATCCCCAACGGCGGCCTGAAGCTGCTGGCGGGTGACAAGGTATTCCTCTATACACAATCTCACCTGCCCCACGCGCAGGATATCCAAATCTGATCAATCATGCAAGGAGGCCCTCTATGGCTGACGATATGAGAACTCTGGGCTATATCTGCCCGAAATGCGGTGCGCAGGTAATGGGTGCCCGCTCCGTATTTGCGCTGGAAGCGTCTGACGCCGAGATCGAATGTTCCTGCGGCGGCAGTGTCCTGCGGACGAACTATGACGGCCAGAACTATCACATTCTGGTGCCCTGCGGCGTTTGCGGCCAGACCCACGAGGCTGTCTGTCCGCCGGAGCGGATGCTCCACGCCGCCACCGCCCTCTGCTGCCCGGACAGCAAGCAGTTCTGCTGCTTCATCGGCGACGAGGGCACGGTGGAACATCACCTCCGGGAGGCCAGCATTGCCATCTCCAAGGAAAAGGCGCAGGAGAACAGCGGCGAGGCGGAGGCCTTTACCGACAATGTAATCATGTACGAATTCCTCTCGGAGCTCAAGGACATCGCCGCCCGGCCAAACGGTATCACCTGCGGCTGCGGCAGCCACGATTACAGCATGGAGATCCGCCGGGACGCGGTGGAGCTGACATGCCGGGACTGCGGCGCCCGCCTGCGGCTCAGCGCCGCCACCGACCGGGACTTGGACGATCTCTGCTGCCACATGAAGCTGGTTATTCCCGGCAGGAAGTGACCGTCTCCTTCTATTCTCAAAAAGAAAGGTGTAAAACTGTATGATCTCGCTTCTGGCCCGTTTCTTCTGCAAAAGCGACGGGAAAAGCCCCGCTCAGCTACGGACGGCCTACGGTATTCTCTGCGGCGCTGTTGGGATCGGGCTGAACCTGCTGCTGTTTTTGGGAAAGTTCTTTGCCGGGACCCTCTCCGGCTCCGTCGCCATCACGGCGGACGCCTTCAACAACCTCTCTGATGCCGGTTCCTCTGTGGTCACGCTGCTGGGCTTCCGCATTGCCGCCAAAGCGCCGGACCCAGGCCATCCCTTCGGCCACGGCCGGGCGGAGTACCTCTCCGGTCTGGCGGTATCCATGCTGATTTTGCTGATGGGCGTGGAACTGGCCAAGGAGTCCCTGAATAAGATCCTGCACCCCGCTCTGGTGGAGTTCAGCTGGCTGGTGATCGGGATTCTGGCTGCTTCTATCTGTGTGAAGCTGTATATGGCCATGTACAACCGCTCCCTCGGCAAAAAACTCTCCGCACCGGCGCTTCTGGCGGCCGCGGCAGATTCGCTGGGAGATTGCATGTCCACCTCTGCCGTTCTGGTTGCCACCCTGATCGGCCATTACTTCCAGCTCCCGGTGGATGGCTGGGTGGGTGTTCTGGTGGCACTGCTCATTTTCAAGGGCGGTATAGACGCCGCCAAGGACACCATCGATCCCCTGCTTGGAAAGCCTCCCACGCCGGAATATGTTAAAGAAATCGAAGATCTGGTGATGGCCCACAAGGAGATCTCCGGGATTCACGATCTGGTGGTTCATGACTATGGCCCCGGCCGGGTGATGATCTCCCTCCACGCGGAGGTCCCGGCCACCGGCAGCGTCATGACGATCCATGACACCATCGACAACATCGAACAGGAGCTGCACAGGAAACTGGGCTGCGAGGCGGTGATCCACATGGACCCCATCGCCACGGATGACAGCACAACCGTTGTCCTCCGGAATAAGATCACAGAGCTGGCCCATTGCATCGATCCGGCCCTCAGTATCCACGATTTCCGCATGGTCCCCGGCCCCACCCACACCAACCTGATTTTTGACGTGGTAACGCCTTTCGGCTTCCGGCTGGAGGACGCTGAGGTAGCCCGGCAACTCCGGGCCCTCATCCGTACCTTTGACAGCCACTATGTCCCCGTGATTCAGGTGGAGCACTCCTACATATAATCTGACAGCGGTGGCCCGGAGTCATTCCGGGCCGCCGCTGTATGCGCAGGCCGATCTTTTTTTGATTTTTCCCGCAAAAGGCCTTTACAAGTTCAGGAAATGTTGCTATAATAACAGGGCTGTATGGGGGCGTAGCTCAGCTGGGAGAGCGTACGGTTCGCATCCGTAAGGTCGAGAGTTCGATCCTCTTCGTCTCCACCATAAAAACCACTCCATCGGAGTGGTTTTTCTTTTCGTTAACGCTTCACTGGAAGTTTTTGTTTGGGGGTATCTTATGAAAACCGCATTGATCACCGGCGCGTCCCGGGGAATTGGCCGGGCCGTGGCCCGGGAATTAGCTCATCAGGGCTGGGCTGTAGGCATCAACTACCTGAATCGGGCGGACAAGGCCCGGGAGCTGGTGGAGGAACTGACGGCAGCGGGCTGTCATGCCGCCATGTTCCAGGCCGATGTCGCGGACAGCGCTGCCGTGGCCGAGATGGTCCGGAAGCTGGGCGAGACCTTCAGCCCGGTAGAGTTGGTGGTAAACAACGCCGGTGTGTCGGGTCAGGGGCTGTTTCAGGACACCACCGACGAGATGTGGGACCGGTATCTGGCGGTAAATCTGAGCGGCGCCCGGAACACCGTCAAGGCAGCCCTCCCTCACATGATCTCGGAAAAACGGGGCTGCATCGTAAATATTTCCTCCATCTGGGGCCAGCGGGGGGCAAGCTGCGAGGTGGCTTACTCCTGCACAAAGGCGGGCATCATCGCCCTGACCCGGTCGTTGGCTATGGAATTGGCCCCTCCGGCATCCGGGTAAACTGCGTGGCCCCCGGCGTCATCAACACCGACATGGTGCAGGTACTGGGACAGGAGACCGTGGAGGAGCTGATCCGCGAGACGCCTCTGGGCCGTTTGGGAACACCCGAGGATATCGCCTATGCCGTGGCGTTCTTCGCCTCGGAGCGGGCAGGCTTCATCACCGGTCAGGTCCTCACCGCCGACGGCGGCTTCATTGTATAGAACTTCATGCATGGCAGCGCACCGCGAACATGCGCAAATGCCAGTGCATGAAGGTTTCGCGCATCATTTCCGGTTGCCCCGCAGGAGCGAGGAAATGGCACATTTCTTATTTCGCTATGCTTTTGCATGGCAAACCCGCACAGCAAAAGGACTGCCGCTTAGCGGCAGTCCTTTATCGTTGACTGACCTCCCAGGCGTCCTGAAAGATCAGATCATCCACATCACCCATAGGCTTTTTCGGCTCCATACGCTTCCCTCCTTTGCGATATCTGCATTTACAACTTACTCAGTATATGCCGCCGAAGGTAAAAAATTGCACGAAACCGTGCATCGGAATTAAAAAAGCCGTCCAGGACGTCCCCTTTACAAATGGCCTGAAAGTGTGTATAATATTTTTAATTATGTGCAAATATCTGCAAATGCGAGGAATTTAATCATGGAACTGACTCAAGGCGTCCGGTTCGACACATTGGAGCTGTCACCGGAAATTCTGCGCGCTTTAATGGAGCGCAATATTGTACAATCCACCCCGGTGCAGGCAGGCTGCATCCCTCCCATGCTGGAATGGCGGGACGTGATCGCCAAGGCCCCCACCGGTACAGGCAAGACCTTTGCCTACGGCATCCCCATTGTGGAGCATATCGACCCGGAGGACGAGAGCGTTCAGGCGGTGATTCTGGCCCCCACCCGGGAGCTTGCCATCCAGATCACCGATGAGCTGCGGATCCTCTACACCTATAAACCTGGCATCCGGGCAGTGTGCCTGTACGGCGGCGCCCCCATCGGCCGCCAGATCGACGCGCTGAAAAAGCATCCTCAGATTGTAGTGGCTACGCCGGGACGGCTGTCCGACCACATGAAGCGCCGCACCGTCCGGGTGGACACGGCAAAAACCGTGGTGCTGGACGAGGCGGACCGGATGCTGGACATGGGCTTCATCCATGACGTGACCCGGCTGCTGGACCGCATGGACAAGCGGAAAAATCTGGGACTGTTCTCCGCCACCATCTCCCGTGAGGTCATGGACATCGCTTGGGTGTATCAGCGGGACGCGGAGGAGGTCACCGTCCGGGAGGACGAGCAGAACAAGCCCGATATCAAGCAGTTCCGCATGGACGTCAGCTTCGACGGCAAGGCGGAGGCCATTGCCAAGATCCTGAACGAGACGGGCTTTGACCGCTGCATGGTGTTCTGCAACACCAAGGGCAGCACAGAGCGCATCACCAAGTTCCTGCAGATGCGGGGCATCGACGCCCAGTGCATCCACGGGGACATTCCCCAGAAGAAGCGGGAGCAGGTAATGGATCTGTTCCGCAAGGGCAAGCTTCGGGTCTTTGTCTCCACTGATGTGGCCGCCCGGGGTATCGACGTGGATGATGTGGACATCGTGTTCAACTGCGACATTCCCGATGAAAATCAGGACTATGTCCACCGGATCGGCCGTACCGGCCGGGCCAAGCGGCAGGGCGTGGCCGTCAGCTTTGTGGCGGACTTCCCCTCCAAGATCCGGATCGACGATATTGCCAAGAATACCCGCAATGAGATCCTGCCGGTGAAATTCGATGAAAACGGCAGCCTGACCATGGCATAACATAAAAGGAGTCCCTATGAAATTATGGAAGCGCCTGACAGCGCTGTGTCTCAGCGTTCTGGTGTGCGTTACCCTCCTGACCGCCTGCGGCCGGAAGGAATCGGCAGACGGCCGGGCATCTCTCTCCGTTTGCGTGGGAGAGACTCCCGCCACCTATGATCCTATCTACGCCCAGCGGATCGGGGACCAGACCATCCTGAACCACCTTTATGAAAATCTGATGCGGCTGGAAACGGGCGAAAACAGCCAGACCATCGCAGTCCCCGGTGCCGCCAAAAGCGTGGACATGAAGGAGAACAGCGATGGCACCGTCACCTACACCTTCCGCCTCCGGGGCGGCAAGTGGTCCGATGGCGTAGAGGTCACGGCCAGCGACTTTGTATACGCCTGGCAGCGTCTGGCGGACCCCGCTACCGGCTCCGTGTATGCCCCGCTGCTGTCCATTGTCAGCGGCTATGCGGAGGCTCAGGCCTCCGGCGACATGAGTCTGCTGGCGGTGAGCGCAAAAAGCAGCACCACCCTTGTGGTGACCCTGACCTGTCATTATGACTGGTTCCTGCGGGAGGTCTGCACCTCCATCGCCACCATGCCTCTGCGGCAGGATGTTGTACAGCGGCTCAAGCAGGAGGCGGATGCCGCCAACGATAATCTGAAAGAGGATGAGACGCCCCGTCGCTGGTGGTCCGATCCCACCCGTCTGGTGACCAATGGTCCCTATACTGCCTCCGCAGAGGACGAAAACGCTCTGACGCTGACGGAAAATACTGCCTACGGCAAAAAGCTGACCGGTCCGGAGGATCTGACCTTCTGCTTCGGAGACACGCAGACGGCGGAGGTCCTGTATGATCAGGGCGTGGTAGACGCTGTCTGGCCTCTGACGGAGGAGGAGATGGCAGAGCAGATGGAAGCAGATGAGACCTGGCAGGCAGAGCCTGTTCTGGAGACTTACTCCGTCATGTTCAACTGCAGCCGTCTGGAGGATGAATCCATCCGCAAGGCCCTGAGCCTGGTGATCGACCGGGAACAGCTGACCGCCATGGCGGGGATTACGGCACAGCCCGCCGAGGGACTGGTGCCCCCCGGTGTGCCGGAGGACAACGCAGATCTGGATTTCCGCGCCTGCGGCGGCAGCCTGCTGGACAACGATCCGGAAAGCTACGCCGACCGCTGCCAGGACGCTGTGGACCTGATGCAGAATGCCGGATATGACCGGGGCAGCGACCTGAGTGCGGAGCTGGGTGCTCTGGAATATCTCTATGTGGATCAGGGCAGCAACAAGACCGTGGCCATGGCCCTGTGCGGTATGTGGGGCTACTATCTGGGCGTGAACGTGACGCCCAGAGCCGTAACGCCGGCGGAGCTGGCCTCCGCTATGCGCAGCGGGAATTACACGCTGGCCGGTATGTCCGTCAGCGCCGTGTGCAGCGATGCGGAATGTTTCCTGATGGACTGGACCACCGGCAATCGAGACAACTTCCTCCACTATGAAAACAGCGCCTACGATACGCTGATGTCCATCATCGCCGGTGCAGAGGACGGCTCGGCCCGTATGGGCTGTCTCCATGACGCGGAGGACCTGCTGCTGGAGATCGACTGCGCCATATCCCCCCTCTACACGGTTGGAACGGCCTGGAAGCTGCGGGACACCTATCTGGGTGCCATCCGGGACCCCCGGGGCTGGTTCGACTTCCGGGGCGTGTATCCCAAGCCCGTCACCGTGCAGTAATTCCAACAGAACCAATGGAATACGCCGCGACCGCAAAGAAATGCAAAACAACGCAGCCGTTTTCGGGATAATCTCCCGAAAACGGCTGCGTTTTTTATGTTCCAAACTCTTGCGGACAACTTTCTTACGGCTTCGCGTAGATTTTTCTTCCGGCGGACCAGACTGCCTGTACGGCCCCTCCTGACGGCGGTACACCGCCCGTTCCAGCCGCTCCGCCGGAGTCAGGGTGCGAGGCTGAGGCAGCGTGTCATCCGCCAGTACGATGGCGTGAAGGGAATTTCCCGCGGCAAAGCCCGGCTGCTCTCCAAAGAATTCCTCCCCGGCAGAGGTAGCCAGATACCACCCTTCCGCCACAGTGAGGAAGGGGGTGCTCCAGTCATCCATCATCCGCCGGGCCTTGGAAGCTCGGATAGCGGCCGCCGTCACGTCAAACAGATCCAGATGATCGCCTCCGGCGATGTCGCTGCCAAGGGCCACCTTCACGCCCTCGTCCAGCATCCTCCGTACCGGCGCCACGCCGGAGCAGAGATTTTGATTGGAGTCGGCGCAGTGGACCACTGTTACCCCGGCGTCCTTCATGGCCTGCCGCTCCCGCTCGTCCGACCAGACGCAGTGGGCCATCACGGTGCGGTCATTCCAAAGGCCGTACTTCTTGTAGGTCTCCCAATACTGCCTGCAATCCGGGTGGAGTTGGCGTACCCAGTCCATCTCCGCGCCGTTTTCCGACAGGTGGGACTGCACCGGCAGATCGCGCTCCGCCGCCAGCTTTCCCAAAAATGCCATCAGCTCATTCGTGCAGGAGGGGGTGAACCGGGGTGTCAGAATTGGCTTGATGTGCCGGAAATCCTGACAGGCATCCAGCCATCGCAGCGTTTCGCGCATGGATTCCTCCGTGGTCTCCTCCAACACGCCGGGTGCGCCGTTGCGGTCCATATTCACCTTGCCAACATAGCCGGTGATCCCCGCTTTTTCCAGCTCATCCATCAAGATCAGGGTAGCGTCGGTGTGGAGAGAGGAAAACATACACACCCGCGTGGTCCCGTGGGACGCCAATTCCCCCGCCAGCTGCCGGTACACCGTCCGGGCGTAGTCCGGCTCCGCAAACCGGGCCTCCGTGGGGAAGGCGTAGGCATTCAGCCAGTCCAGCAGGGGCAGATCCATACCCATCCCCAGCATGGGATACTGGGGAGCGTGGAGGTGCAGGTCCGCAAAGGACTGGACGATCAGGCAGTCTCCATAGTCCTCCACAGACGCTCCGGCATATTGCTCCGGCAGCACCGGATACACCCCGGTAATGACGCCGTTTTCAGCGATAAGATAACCGTGTTCCGTCACATCCAGCCGGCCGCAGGCCGGCGCGGAAACGATATTTCCTTTCAGAATAGTGGTCATTGCGTCCTCCTTTCAAAACAAAAGAGCGCCCGCATAAGCGGACGCTCATAGCAAGATCTTAGGCGATCTCATAGAAACTTCCGCGCCTGAGACGATCCCATCAGCGGAATTATATGAGCCATATTTCCTTTTACAGTTTGATTGTACCACAGTGCCGGGAAAAAGGCAAGCCCCACCGTCGGCACACATCCGGGGAGGGTCGCCTATACTGGCGTACAGGCAAAATTCCGCCTGAATCGAGGAAAAGGCGTTGATTCGTATGCTGCAAGCATTGAGCTGGGCCGCTTTGGGCACCGGCTTTACCTTTCTGATGACCACCTTAGGGGCTGCGGTGGTATTTTTCTTTGTGGAGGAGCCCCGGCCCCAGTTCCAGCGAACCATGCTTGGCTTCGCCGCCGGGGTGATGACGGCGGCCAGCGTCTGGAGCCTGCTGCTGCCCGCCATCGAGCAGTCGGCGGACTTCGGCGTTCCCGGCTGGCTCCCCGCGGCGGCGGGGCTGCTGCTGGGCGTGGGCTTTCTCTCCGCGCTGGACGCCGTTCTGCCCCATCTGCGGCGGGCAAAGGACATGGACTTGACCCGCCGCCAAAGCACGCTGCTGATGGCAGCCATTACCCTCCACAATGTACCGGAGGGCATGGCGGTGGGCCTCGCCTTCGCACTGGCGGCAGAGGGAGAGGGCATGGCTGGGGCTGCGGCGCTGGCGCTGGGCATCGGCATCCAGAATCTTCCGGAGGGCGCCGCCATCTCCTTCCTCTGCGGCAGGAGGGCAGCTCCCGGGGCCGGGCTTTTCTGTTAGGGACCCTCTCCGGCAGCGTGGAGCCGATTTTCGGTATTCTGGTAGTGCTGGTAGCTGCTGGTGTCCGACCTCTGATGCCATGGCTCCTCAGCTTCGCCGCCGGAGCCATGCTGTATGTGGTGGTGGAGGAGCTGGTGCCTCAAGCCCATTCCAAAGCCGGGACCTGCGGCTTTGTGGGAGGCTTTTTAATTATGATGATCTTAGACGTGGCGCTGGGATAGTGTGTCAAAACGTAAACTTACATTGTCTCCCGGAAAAAAGTCTGCTATAATCGGCCCAGCACACCAAACCCACGCAAAGGAGAACAAATATGGATACAAAATTCAGCGGCAGCGCAAATTACGTAGCGTCACGCGACCTGATGGAAACCGTCAACATTGCCGTGGCTTTGCAGAAGCCTCTGCTCATCAAGGGTGAGCCGGGCACCGGCAAGACCATGCTGGCCCAGGCCGTGGCGGACGCTCTTGGGAAAAAGCTCATTATCTGGAATGTAAAATCCACCACCAAGGCTCAGGACGGCCTGTATGTCTATGACGTTGTGCAGCGGCTCTATGACAGCCAGTTTGGAAACGCTGGCGTAGATGACGTTAAAAAATACATCAAGTTGGGTAAACTGGGCGAAGCCTTCTCTGCCGATGAGCAGGTGGTCCTGTTGATCGACGAGATCGACAAGGCGGATCTGGAATTTCCCAATGACCTTCTCTGGGAGCTGGACCGGATGGAGTTCTACATCCCTGAGACGAAGGAGACCGTACAGGCCAAGCAGCGCCCCATCGTCATCATCACCTCCAACGCAGAGAAGGAGCTGCCGGACGCTTTCCTCCGCCGGTGCGTGTTCCACTACATCGAGTTCCCGGAGCAGGAGCAGATGGAAGCCATCCTCCGGGTCCACTTCGGTGATTTGGAGGAAAAGTTGGTGAAGCAGTCCCTCGCCGCCTTCTACTGGCTGCGGGAGCTGCGGGGCATTGAGAAAAAGCCCTCTACCTCTGAACTGGTGGACTGGATCCGGGCGCTGGTGGCCGGCGGCGTGGACCCGGCCCGCATCGAACAGGAGATTCCCTTCGCCGGTGTCCTGCTGAAAAAAGACAAGGATCTTCAGACCCTGCGGAAGGTGAAATAAGCCATGTTCGCCGCGTTTTTTTACCTGCTGCGTCAGCGGGGACTGCACGTTTCCCTGAACGAGTGGATGACGCTGCTGGAGGGCATGGAAAAGGGACTGCACCACTCCACCCTCACCGGCTTTTATCACCTGTGCCGGGCCATCGTGGTGAAGAATGAGACGGAATTTGACCGCTTTGACCAGATCTTTCTGGAATTCTTCAAGGATGTCCCCTACACCGGGGAGCTGCCGGAGGATCTGCTGGACTGGCTGAACCACCCCAGCGAGGATCTGAAACGGACCATTGCGGACCTGCGCGCCGCCGGGTTCCCGGATGAAACACTGGAGGAACTTCTAAAAATGCTGGAGGAACGTCTAAAAGAGCAGACGGAGGAGCACAACGGCGGCAACTACTGGGTGGGGATTCAGGGCCGCACCCCTTGGGGGAACAACGGCTGGCACCCCAACGGTATCCGGATCGGCGGGCAGTCCATGCACCGCACCGCCATGATGGTAGCGGGGGAGCGGAAATTCCGGGACTTCCGGAAAGACAATAAGCTGGACACCCGCCAGTTCCAGATGGCCTTCCGCACGCTGCGGCAGCTGTCCGCCCAGGAGCGGAGCGCCGAAAAGGAGCTGGATGTGGACGCCACGATCCACGATACCTGCGAGAGCGCGGGGCGGCTGGAGATCCGGTACAAAAACCCCCGGAAGAACACGGTGAAGGTCCTGCTGCTGATGGACCCCGGCGGTTCTATGGACTACTATTCCGGGCTGTGCAGTCAGCTGTTTCAGGCGGCCACCAAATCCAACCACTTCAAGGAGCTGCACACCTACTATTTTCATAACTGCATTTACGGTGACGTTTACAACGGCCCACGGCTCTGGCAGGACGGCCAAACGCCTACGGAATGGCTTTTGCAGAATTTCGACGCCAGCTATAAGGTCATCCTCGTGGGCGACGCCGCCATGAACCCCTACGAACTGCGGGAAAAGCAGTACGATTGGCGGAACCAGCGGTACGGCCCCTCCGGGCTGGAATGGCTGGAGCTGTTTAAAAAGCACTTCCCCTATCTCATCTGGCTGAACCCGGAGCCTTTGCCGGCATTTCAGGACTTCTGGACCTTGACCCATCTGCAGTTGGCCAAGATGTTCCCCATGTTCGACCTTTCCGCCGAGGGTTTGGAAGCCGGCATGAAGCGCCTGATGGTGAAGCGGTAGAGGAGACAAGCCCGCAGCATCGCGGGCAAAACAAATGGAAAGAGGTGGATTATGGATTTTCCCAAGCTGCTGGGGCTGCGCCCCGGCGTCACCGCCGTGATCGGCAGCGGCGGTAAAACCAGTTTACTGCGCCGTCTGGCGGAGGAATTACCGGGGACGGTCCTCCTCTGTACCACCACCCATATCCGCCCCTTTGAGGAATACCCCCTGCTGACGGCCCCTACGCCGGAGGACATCCGCAAGGCTCTGACCGCTCATCGGGTTCTCTGTCTGGGGACCCCCTGCGAAAATGGCAAGCTGACCGCTCCCTCCCTTTCCGTAGAGACGCTGGCCACGCTGGCGGACTATGTGCTGGTGGAGGCCGACGGTTCCCGGCAGCTTCCTTTGAAGGCCCACGATGCCCACGAGCCGGTGATCCCCGCCGTCAGCCGTCAGGTGATCTGCGTGGTGGGGGCATCCGGTTTCGGGAAACCCATCCGGGAAAGCGTCCACCGGCCAGAGCAGTTCTGCGCCCTGACCGGCGCCGCTGCGTCAGATCCCGTCACGCCGGAACAGGCCGCAAAGGCCATTTTGGCGGAGCGGCTGTGCGATACCATGTTCCTGAATCAGATCGACACGGAGGCCCAACGGCCTCTGGCGGACCACTTCGCTGCGGCACTGGGCGGCTCCGGTCTCCGGATCGCCGCCGGGAGTCTTCGGGCCGGGAGCGGCTGGCTTTACCCGGATATCCGAAAAATATGACAGGCCCACTGTCCCCCACATTCTGCTGCGAAGCCGCATTTTTTCTTCGCAAAAGTGCAAACATTTCCACAGAATCATTGATTTCCGCAAACGTTTTCTCCTGTGAATTGCATAAAAATACCGGCAAGGGGTTCACAGCTAACTGGTTCCATGGTATAATTTGACACGTTCTTAACAATATTTCCGCCGCCTTTACCCGCCGCGGAACGATCCTGAACGGAGAAAATACCATGGAACACCATGAAAAAGCAGGATGCCTGTTTCCTAAGATCGGTATGCGCAACGTCAAGACCGCCCTTGCGGCAGCCCTGTGCGCGCTGGTCTACTACTTTCTGGACCGCAACCCCACCTTCGCCTGCATCGGCGCCATTTTCGGCATGGGCAGCAGCTTTATGCAAAGCCGTCTCCACGGCGGCAACCGCTTCTTCGGCACAATGGTAGGCGGTTTTATCGGCATGGGTCTGTTTGCCATTTACATGGAGCTGTTCCCTGACGGCAGCAACGCTTGGGTCCTGATCCCCCTGACCTTCGTCGGCGTGATCATTTTGATCCTGCTGTGTCAGCACATCTGGGTAGGCGGCGTACAGCCCGGCGGCGTGGTGTTGTGCATTCTGCTGTTCAACACCCCCACGGACACTTATATCACCTACGCCATGAACCGTATTCTGGACACCGGCATCGGCGTGCTGGCGGCGATTTTTGTCAATGGGATGCTGCCCGGCGGCTTCACCTTCTCTTTTATGCACAGGCTCTACCAGCGTCTGGGGATCCGGGACGATGTAGAGGATGAATTCATGGCCAAACCCGCCGTCTGAGCGATCTGAGGCCGCTCCTTCCAAACGGATCCATTCGCGCAAATGCAAATATGCAAGAAATACCGCTCCCCTGCTGAGAAAACGTTCAGCAGGGGAGTTTTCTATCTACGCCCCCAGGGTTTGACCCGTAAATTCCGTGTGAAACCTGAAAAAGAGGAAGTGCACTTCATGGAAGCCCACTTTCACCTGACATAGAATCTCGGTATCAGTCAGATATACGGAGGTTTTGACGAATGAACAGGTATAAAGAGTCACTTCGGCAGTACTTTTCTGTACAGGCGAAAGCGCTTCGCAAGAAGCGGAAGCTGACCCAAGAGGAAATGTCCGAGCAGTTACATATCACGGTTCGGGCCTATGGTGATTTAGAGCGCGGCTGCAGTTGTTGTTCTGCAATCGCTCTCTTATTCTTTTTACTGATGCTGGAGCCTGATGAACTGACGGCGTTTCTTGCGCAGATGAAAAAGCAGTTCCGGGAGCAGGATCAGCAGGAGGTCGCATAGGCCCCTTTTTTGCAGCATTTCTGTATCTGAAAATATGGGGGGATTCAGAATATGGATGGTCGCAAACGTGTGCTATTGGCCGACAGCAGCGAGGAATTTCGCTGGTTGATGTGGAGAAGTGCGGCAAATCATAATTTTTTCTCCCTTGCAACCGTTGGCAGTGGCCGCGATGTTTTATTATGTATGCAAAAACAGACTGCCGATCTGCTGCTGATGGACACGGCGCTGCCGGATGTCTGCGGTCTAACCGTGTTGGATGAGTTGCAGCGCCGGGGGACTGCCCCTCAGAGGGTCATCCTTCTCTCCAGCATCGTTTCTGAGCAAGTCACCGATCAGGCTTTTGCTCTGGGCGTCTCACATTTTATTCCAAAGCCGTTTCATACCGATCTGCTGTTTGATGCCATGTACGAACTGTTTCCCGGCTGTTCCTGCGGTCATTGGCCGCATAGTCCTCAGTAGGATACAGATAGTCCACGCCCTCAGAAAATAAAAAACCCCAACGGGCACCGCAAACGCGATGACCCGCCGGGGGATCTCCGGAATCAGTCGTCGCCTCCGTCAAAGGGAGCCGCATGATCCGGACTTTTTACTTTTCAAAGACGGGGATCAATCCACCAGACCGGCGGTGATGATGGCCATGGAGTAGACCTCCAGAGCGTTGCAGCCGCGGGACAGGTCATTGATGGGAGCGTTCAGGCCCTGCAGGATGGGGCCGTAAGCGTCGAAGTTACCCATGCGCTGGCAGATCTTGTAGCCGATGTTGCCGGCGTTGATGTCGGGGAAGATGAAAGTGTTGGCATGACCGCCCACGGAGCTGGTGATGTGCTTGGTCTTGGCCACCACGGGAGACACGGCGGCGTCGAACTGGAACTCGCCGTCCACGGGAACGTCGGGCATGGCAGCCTTGGCCTTCTCGCAGGCGTTGCGCATCTTGTCCACGTCCTCGCCCTTGCCGGAACCCAAAGTGGAGTAGCTCAGGAACGCCACCTTGGGATCGATGCCGAAGACCTTGGCGGTACGGGCAGTCTCAACAGCGATCTCCACCAGCTCGTCCTCGGTGGGCTTGATGTTGATGGCGCAGTCAGCCATAGCCAGGACCTCGTTCTCGCCGGTGGCGGAAGGACGGACCATAATGAAGCAGGAGGACACGATCTTGCTGCCCGGCTTGGTCTTGATGATCTGCAGGGCGGGACGGACGGTGTCGGCGGTGGAGTAGGTAGCGCCGCCCAGCAGAGCATCGGCATAGCCCATCTTCACCAGCATGGTGCCGAAGTAGTTGGCCTGAGACAGGGACTTGCGGCACTGCTCCTCGGTCATCTTGCCCTTGCGCAGCTCCACCATCAGGGCCACCATCTTGTCCATGTCAGGGAAGATGGCGGGGTCCATGATCTCAGCGCCGCGGATGTTGAAGCCGGCCTCTTCGGCAGCCTTGGTGATCTCGTCGGCGTTGCCCACCAGAACGGGAGTCAGAAAAGTACCGGACAGCAGACGGGCAGAAGCCTCCAGGATGCGGGGATCGGTGCCCTCGGTGAAGACGATCTTACGGGGATGCGCCTTCAGCTTTTTGATCAGAAATTCAAACATGTTGATTCCTCCAATTTTTAATTCAGGGAACGGGGTTTCAATTCCACCCTTTATTATACACGGTCCACAGCCGGGGTCAATAAAAAAAGTGACGAATTGGGGCGTGATTTTTTCCGATTTTTGCGTGTCAACTACGAAATTCGGCAAAAAAGCATCGTTAAAATACATAAAAATATGCCAAAAAGCCAGAAGTTGCTTGACGGGCGAATATAAAAGGGATAATATAAAGCGGTAACAATTTGTTACTTTTTATGGTTCACAAATTTTTAAAGGGCATCTGCCCGCGATACGATAGGAGCATTATGAGTCAAAACACCAAAAAGCCTTATGATCTGCCGGATTGGCCCGCAGAGGCGGAACAGGCCCAGGAAGCGCCCAGACCCCGCAGAAAGCGGCGCGCTCCCGCTGAGCCCGAAGACCTCTGGGGCAAGCTCCGCTTCCGGGCCGGAAAGAAGGTCCGCTGGTTTGGCCGCCGCTGCCGCCGGGTCATCCGGGAGGCTCAGGCCCATCGGTTCCCGGAGTCCAACCGGAAGCCTCTGCAATTCCTGCTGATGCTTTGGGGGCTGCTGCCCTCCGCTGCCAGCCGGCTGCGGGAGATCCTGCTGGGCCGCCGCAGAGAGCGGAACCTCCGCACCAGCAGATTCGCCGTCTGGTTTGAAAAGGAAAAGCGCCTTCACTCCCTGATGTTCCTGGGAGGAAGCTGTGTACTGGCAGGCATCATCCTGTTCTGCTCCTTCTTCACCATCGGCACCACCGTCTCCTATGACGGGCAGGTGCTGGGGCGGCTGGCTTCCAAATCGGAAGCCGAAACCGTCCGGAAGGATCTGGAAAGCATCACCTCCCGGACACTGGGAGAGACCTACACCATCGATGATTCCCTGCTGCAATACGATTCCGGCTGGATGCTCCGTCAGGACATTGAGGATAAGGCCGTATACGAGGACCAGCTTTCCGACGAGATCGGTCTTGTGACCTCTGCATACTGCCTGTATGTCAACGATGTGCGCATCGGCGCCACTCCCTACGAGGGCGCGTTGGAGGAACTGCTGGACCAGCTGCAGAAGGCGGCCTCCGATGAAGATACCATTTCCTGTGAATTTGCAGAGGATGTTGAGATCCGGCAGGAGTACGTTCCCACCAGTGAGATCATGAACCTGGGCTATATTGCGGAGCTGCTTTACAGCACCAAGACGGCCGAGGTCACTTACGAGGTGAAAAAAGGGCGATACCTGGTCTCAGATCGCCGCCAAGAATGACATGACCTCCGCAGAGCTGCTGGCGCTGAACCCCGGCTACAACATCAATAAGCTCCAGATCGGCGAAGTGCTGACTCTGTCCGCCTCTGTCCCCTACCTGACCATGACCGTGGTAAAGCAGGAACGGTATCTGGATGATGTGTCCTACAACATTGAGTACACCGACAGCGCTGACCTCTATCAGGGCGACTATAAGGTGACCTCCAAGGGTGAATACGGCAAGGCGGACGTGATGGCCAAGGCCACCTATGTCAACGGTGAGGAAACGGAGCGGACCATTCTCTCCTCCGTGACTTTGAAAGAGCCTGTCACCGAATACCGGCTCCGGGGCACCAAGGTCCGGCCCACCTGGATGCCTACCGGCAGCTTCCGCTGGCCCACCAGCGGTCGGATCAGCTCCTACTTCGGCGGACGGAAATCCCCCGGCGGCATCGGCTCCACCAACCACAAGGGCATCGATATCGCCGTCCCCAGAGGGACACCCATCTACGCCGCCGACGGCGGCACGGTGACCTACTCCGGCTGGATGAGCGGCTACGGTTATCTGGTGCAGATCGACCACGGCAATGGCTACGTCACCCGGTACGGTCACAACTCCAGTCTCACCGTCAGCGTGGGGCAGCACGTTTACAAGGGCCAGCAGGTGGCCCGGGCCGGCTCCACCGGCAACTCCACCGGCAACCACTGCCACTTTGAGGTGCGGTACAACGGCGTGGCGAAAAACCCGTTGAACTACCTGCCGTAACAAACTGCATTCCAGAAAAGGGAGGACTTTTGTCCTCCCTTTTTCTTGTGTTCCGGGAGCTTTTATGCTATGATATTTTAGTTAAGTTATGTGCTTTTTCTCCCGGCTTCAAGTGGATAAACACATAAGGCCGGGGCTCTGAAAGGAGTGCGAAATATGAAGTCCCTGAAGGTTTTAATGCTCAACGGCAGTCCCCATACCAACGGCAACACCGCCGTGGCCCTGCGGGAAATGGAAGCGATTTTCAAGGAGAATGACGTCGATGTGGAAACGGTGGTCCTGGGAAACCGGGACATCCGGGGCTGCGTGGCCTGCGGCTCCTGTGCCAAGACCGGCAAGTGCGTCTTTGACGATGGAGTAAACGAGCTGGCCCCCAAGTTTCAGGAGGCCGACGGTCTGGTGATCGCCAGTCCGGTGTATTACGCCTCCGCCAACGCCACGCTGATTGCCTGTCTGGACCGGCTGTTTCACAGTACGTCCTTTGATAAGACCATGAAGGTTGGTGCCAGCGTAGCCTGCGCCCGGCGGGGCGGCTGCTCCGCCACCTTTGATGAGTTGAACAAGTATTTCACCATCTCCGGGATGCCTGTGGCCTCCAGCCAATACTGGAACAGTATTCACGGCCGGACGCCCGGTGAAGCGGAGCAGGACGGCGAGGGGCTTCAGACCATGCGGACCCTGGCCCGGAACATGACATTCCTGATGCGCAGCATCGCGCTGGGCAAGGAGCAGTTCGGTCTCCCGGAAAAGGAAGATCGGATCGCCACTCATTTTATCAGATAACTTTAGGAGGATATACCATTTGAAGCGGGAAAATGTACTGGTGTCCGAGGACGCTGGCGCGTCAGCGGGAGTTTGAAGCAAAGATCAAGGAGATGTTCACCTCCCGGGAAGCCCATCCTGTGGCCTGCGTGGACACCTTCGGCTGTCAGCAGAACGTAGCGGACGGCCAGAAGCTGATGGGTATGCTGGCCGACAGTGGCTTTACCTTTACAGAGGACCCCAAGGAGGCGGATCTGGTGATCCTGAACACCTGCGCCGTCCGGGAGCACGCGGAACAGCGGGTCTTCGGCAATCTGGGCATTCTCACCCACACAAAAAAGGAAAACCCGGAGCAGGTAATCTGCCTGTGCGGCTGCATGGCGCAGGAGGAGCGGGTCTCTCAGCGGGTGAAGGAATCCTACCGCCATGTGGATCTGGTGTTCGGCCCCCATGCCCTGTGGAAGTTCCCGGAGCTTTTGTGGCGGGTCTATGAGACCCGGAAGCGGGTCTTCGCCGTGGACAATGAGGACGGCACCATTGCCGAGGGCATCCCTGTGGTGCGGGAAAAGGGCGTGAAGGCATGGGTCAGCATCATGTACGGCTGCAACAATTTCTGTTCCTACTGCATCGTACCCTATGTCCGGGGCCGGGAGCGCAGCCGTGATCCCCAGTGCGTTTTGCAGGAGGTCCGGGAACTGGTTGCCGCCGGTTACAAGGACATCACCCTGTTGGGGCAGAATGTCAACTCCTACGGCAATGATCTGGATCTGGACTACCATTTCCCGGATCTCTTAGAGGACATCGACAAGATCCCCGGCGAATACTTGATCCGCTTTATGTCCAGCCATCCCAAGGATGCCACCAACCACCTCTTTGACGTGATGTCCAAGTGCTCCCATGTGGCAAAGCAGCTCCACCTCCCCTTCCAGTCCGGCAATGACCGGGTGCTGAAGGAGATGAACCGCCGCTACACCCGGGAGAAATATTTAGAGGAAATTCGCTACGCCAAAAGCGTAATGCCCGGTCTGGTGCTGACCTCCGACGTCATCATCGGTTTCCCCGGTGAGACGGAGGCGGAGGCCATGGACACCGTTTCTCTGGTGGAGGAAGTGGGGTTCGATGCTTTGTTTACGTTTATCTACCCCCCGGCCCGGCACAAAGGCGGCAGCCATGCCGGACCCCGCCACTCGTGCCGAAAAGCAGAAGTGGTTCGATAAGCTCCTGGAAGTCCAGAATGCCAATTCCGCCAAGCTTCACGCCGCCTATGTGGGCAAGACCGTCCGGGTGCTGGTGGACGGCGAGAGTGACGATGAGAACTTCCCCCTTGCCTCCCGCACTGAGGGCAACCGGCTGGTGCGGCTGAAGGGTGACAAGAGTCTGATCGGCAGCTTTATTGACGTAAAGATAACGGACAGCAACACCTGGGCGCTGTACGGCGAGCCGGTGTGATATTCCCTAAATAGGCTTTGCCTATTGGAATACACCCCCATTCTCTTTTCCTCTTGTGGAAAAGAGAATGCGCCGTGACGGTGATTGACGCCGCCTGCCTGGAGGAGAAGGCCAGCAACTTCCTCTGCGGCATCTACATCGACAGCCAGAACGCTGGCGCGGCCTTCTGCGACATCTCCACCGGCAAGACCCACCTGACGGCCTTCTCCGGCCCGGACCGGGTGGAGCACGTCGTCAACGAGCTGGGCCGCTTTTCCCCGGCAGAGGCGGTGGTGAACGACGGGGCCGCCTCGGAAAAAGCCCTGACCGACGCCCTGACGGAGAAGTTCCGCTGCCGGGTGGAAAACGGCGGCGAGGGCCGCTTCCGCCTGGCGGAGGCGGAGCGAAACATCCGCCGCCAGTTCGGGGAGGAGGCGTTTGACCGCCTGCCCAGGACCAACCCGGCCGCGGCCATGGCCCTGGGGGGATTGCTGCACTACCTGTACGAGACCCAGAAGACGGACCTCTCTCACATCAACGACCTGGACTACTACGAGCAGGGCCGGTTTATGGAGTTGGACCTGACCGCCCGGCGGAACCTGGAGCTGACGGAGACCCTCCGGGACCGGGAGAAGAGAGGCTCCCTCCTGTGGGTGCTGGACAAGACCAAGACGCCCATGGGCGGGCGGCTGCTCCGCAGCTGGCTGGAGCGGCCGCTGCTGTCCGTCACCGCCATCGCCAAGCGCAATGCCGCCGTGGCCGCCCTGGTGGAGAGCACCATGGCGCGGGAGGAGCTCATCGCCGCCCTGACGGGCCTGGGAGATATGGAGCGGCTCATCGGCCGCATCGTCTACGGCACCGCCGGGGGACGGGACATGGTGTCCCTCCGCTCCGCCATCGAGCGGCTGCCCGCCCTCCGGGCCCAGCTGGCGGCCTTCTCCGGCGGACGGCTGGCGGAGCTGGCCGGGGAGCTGGACGACCTGACGGAGATCGGGGCACACATCGGCGCGGCCATCTGCGACGAGCCGCCGTTCTCCGTCCGGGA
>VOFI01001300.1_pt1 | contig 34001 bp, 41 predicted proteins | sample 5384131 | NCBI WGS metagenome assembly VOFI01 (sample SAMN12384728, study PRJNA508395) | human gut metagenome | isolation source: healthy gut H | host: Homo sapiens
CCATGGGGAAATCTTTTGGTGATATGTTCCATTTTTAGCATGCACTTTTCCAATGTATCGTCTCCCCCATTCTAAATCAAGCGTCATCCGAAAGCAGGAATATCTATAACCTTACCGCCCTGCATAGCAGACTGATAAAACAAATTCAAACGCCGTCCAATACGCCCCATGATGTCATCCGGTACGCAGGGACGCTCCTCTATGATGGATCTGCATGAATTACGCACTAAGTGTGGATAGGGATCCACCATGCCCGCCTCCCTTGCTTAAAGGATAAATGCGTGTTTGTCGTTATAAACCGTCTGTCTCGTAAAATGGGCAATTTCTTTCGGCAACCGGCCTCAGCGAAATCAGATTCCACCCGTTCTTCTTTAATTTCACTGCTGCGGAAAAACCGTTCGGGTCTCCATCTAATTTATAAGTTTCCACCTCACGAAGCGCCCCTGTTCTCTGTATAGAAACTTCGGAGATTTCAACTGTTACTCAAAGCTCTTCTTCTAGTCTGCTTCTTCAGTTCTGCCATGATAATCGTTTCCTTTCTTAAAAAAAATATAGATGGTTTTTTAAATCAGCTGAAACTCAGCAGGATTTACAGTTACGGCTGGAACAAAATCTTGATACGCATTTCCTTCTTTGCCCGAATCATCTCGATCACGTTCTGGAAGTCTTCCAGACGCTTGATATGGGTAATGAGCGGTTTTACCTTCAGCTTCCCTCTACCATGTAGCGCAGCACCGGCGTAAAGGAGTTGGGGCTGGCCAGAGAGCCGATGAGCGCCGCATCTTTTACGATCAGCGTGTTCATGGCAACATCCACATTAGCTCCATTGTACCAGCTGACAGCTACGATCCGTCCGGTGGGCTTCAGGGCCTGCACCGCCATATTCAGTGCGACGTTGCTGCCCGATGTCTCGATCACGATCTCAGGACCGCCCTCAGTCAGTTCCCTTGCCCGCTGTATCACATCCTCCTTGTGGTAGTTGATGGTCTCCTGAATGCCGCAGGAGCGGGCGATGGCCAGCTTCTCATCCCAGCTGCCGGCCATGATGACCTTGCTGGCACCGGCGATGTTCGCAAGCTGTGCCGCCAGCTGGCCAATGGGACCATCTCCAATCACCAGCACCTGGGCGCCGGCGGGAATCTGCGCCTTGGTGACCGCGTACATGGCGGTTGCGGCAGGCTCTGCCAGAGCGGCCTCCTCCAGGCTCAGCCCTTCGGGGATATGATACAGATGCCGTTGCGGTATCGCCACATACTGGGCAAACACACCCTGGCGGTTGCGGTAAGATCCTACGACCTCCCGGTTGGGGCACAGATTATAATGGCCCTGCCGGCAGTTTTCGCACTCGCCGCATCCCAAGCTCACGTCGGAGGTGACCCGGTCTCCCACTTTGAAATCCCGGACATTCTTGCCCACAGCCACCACCGTGCCGCTCCACTCATGGCCGGGAATGATGGGGTACTTGGTGTTTGCCGTTTTTGATGTGGATCATCTCTCCTGTTAGCAGTTCAATATCCGTAGCACAGAACCCGGCATAAGCGATCTGTGCCAAGACTTCGTCATCCCGAATCTCAGGCTGCGGGATCTCGGAATACTCGATTACTCCCGGATCCATGAACCGAATGGCTTTCATCAGGCGGTCTCCTTCTTTCTTTCCCGATTTGTATGACATTGCATCGTTCGAATCTCCCCCTGCCGGAAGCAGAGCGGCTGGCAAGTCCCTTTAGGAGCAGCTGCTCACAAAACTGACCGGGAAGCCCGCCGTGCTCCATAAAGGTCCAGAAGTGGCAGGGCACTGCATATCTCGCGCCAGTCAATTCCGCCGCCGCCGCTCCTTCCTCAGCGTTCATGTTGCCAAATGCACCATTGACAGACAGCACCGCAATATCCGGCTCAAAGATCCTGATCTCCTGAAACAACTCCGAGTGAAACGCCGTGTCTCCGGAAAAATAGAGCCGATGACCTGCAAACGCCACCAAGAGCCCGATAGCATCCGGCGCCATGGTACCGTGATCCGCCATCACTGCCCGAATCAGGATCTTTTCATCCTGATAGCATTCTCCTCTGTCCAGACGATGGCAGCGGTGGGCCTGTATGCCCAGTTCAATGAACTTCTCCTGACAGCTGGCAGGCCCGAAAAACAAGGTCCTTTTTTGTGCACTGTGCCACAATTGGAGTCGCATCATAATCGAAGTGATCAAAATGCAGATGGCTGGTCACATAATAATCTACCGCCAGCTCTTCCGGCGCGATCAGCATGGGTGAGAGTCGTTTGAATCCTCGAATCCGCTCGCCGCACTCCGTCAGATAGGGATCGAGCACCATGCTTGTTCCGTCGGGAGCCTTCAGGAGAAATCCGGCCTGGCCAAGCCAGCAAATTCCCAGATGATCTGGAGGAACTTGTGTCCCCCGAATTTCCTCTGCGAGATTCATCCTACTACCTTTCTCAGTTCCTCAATATAAGCAGCCCTCAAGCCAGGAATACCGCTCGTCAAACTGGACCTTGTACTTCTTCGTATCGCCGGCCAGGCCCCACAGCAGATACGCACGGGTGCCGGGCAGTGCCACCGTGGTGTGGTAGCCGGTGGGCAGCGCCACGGCGGTGTTGTTCTCCTCGATCACATTGACCTCGTCCCAGATCTTCTTGTTCTCGTCCGTCAGATCATAGCCGTGCTGCATGACGCCGCCGCGGCCAGGGCCATCCTCGGTGGAGGTCATCTGGAAGGAGAAGATCTCATCCAGCACGCACTCCTTGCCGGGGCGCTCGTAGTCGTGCCGGTGCGCCGGGAATCCGATCCAGCCGCCGGGCACGGACACGGTCTCGCCCACGATCAGCAGCTTGGTGATGTGGTCGTTGTGCTTGCCGGGCTGGCCGAAGATGAAGCGGTACTTCCGCTTGTAGATGTACTCGCCGGGTTCTCCCTCTTCAATATTTTCAGGCGGGCAGAAATAGGGGGCATTGCCCTCCTCACAATAGGCGGTGAAGACTCTCGCCTCCATGCCCTTCTCGCTGTACAGCTTCACTGTGGCTTTGGGCGGCACATACAGGGCGGTGGGCAGATCGTCATAGACATTGCCGCGCTGGCCCTTGGCGCCGTCCACAACGGTCACGCCCTCATACTCCACCCAGCAGGTCATGTCGCCCTGCTGCAGCACGATGGCCTGCTCCTCACCGGTGACCTTGTACTCCAGCGTCTGGCCGGGGTTGAGAAGGATTCGGCCGAATCCCTCATAGGTCATATCCGAGTTGGCCTTGGAGATCACGCTCTCATAGCCGTTCAGGTCCTGAAAGCGGTATACAGTTGTGTAAGACATTTGCGTCCACTCCTTTTTCCTTGATTTGAATGCAATTATTTCAATACTTCCTTGTTGACGGGATAGGTGACCGGTTTACCGGTGAGATACTCAGTGATCCCCTGGGCGCTGTCCATAGCCATAGCCCGAAGCGCCCCGTCGCTGAGTGCCGCATTGTGGGGAGAGACGATCACATTCTCCATGGAGAAGAGGGGGTTGTCATCAGCCGGCGGCTCCTGCTCAAACACATCCAGGCCGGCCCCGGCGATCTCGCCGGACTTCAGGGCCTCGATCATGGCGGCCTCGTCGATCACGGCACCCCGGGCGGCGTTGATGATGAAGGCGGTGTTCTTCATAGCCTTGAACTGCTCCGCACCCACCAGATGGAAGGTAGAGGGGAACAGAGAGGTGTGGACGATGACGAAATCGGACTTTGCATACAGCTCCTCCGGCGTCGCCATGGTGATCCCCAGTCCCTCGACATCCGCCTGCTTCACATAGGGATCCGTGGCCAGAATGTTCATCTCAAAGCCGGAGAGCTTCTTCACCACCAGCCGGGAGATCTTGCCCATGCCGATGATGCCCACCGTGGCGCCCTTCAGCTCGATGGTCTTGTAGGTGTTGCGCTCTTTGAACTGGCCGGCCCGGGTCAGCTGATCCATCTGCACCGTCCGCTTGGACAGTGCCAGCAGCAGCATCACGATATGCTCCGCCACGGCGTTCAGGTTGGAGAAGGGGCGTTGACCACCAGGATCCCCTTTTCCGTGGCGTGATCCACCGCGATATTGTCCACGCCCATGCCGTGCTTGGCGACTACCTTCAACGTCGGGATGGCGTCCATGATCTCCGCCGTGATCTTCGCCGAACGGATCAGGATCGCGGAGCAGCCCTGCGCCTGCCGGATGATCTCGCCGCTCTCCGTGGAAGTGCCCTGCACGACCTCGAAATTCTCCCGGAGATACGCCACCGCATCCGGGTGGATATGCTCGGTCAGAAATACCTTTTCCATGTTTATGTACGCTCCTTCTCAGCCGCGGATCCGGCTGATGGTCTCCTTGCCCCACTTGACGATGATCCCTTCGTCAGAGGAGAGCAGAATATACTGCACGCCCTTGGCCATCAGCGCCTTGGCCGCCTCGGCGGAAGCCGCCGTGGTGCCCACTGCCTTGCCGGCTGCCAGCGTCTTGGCGGTGATGGTGTCGATGGCTGCCTTCACCTCTGGGTCCGTGGTCTTGCCGGGTACACCGTAGGACTGGGACAGGTCCATGGGTCCGATGATGACATCGATGCCGTCCACCTTCAGGACCTCGTCCAGATTCTCCACACAGGTCTTGCTCTCACAGTGGGAGACGATCATCGTGTTGGCATTGGCGGTGTCGATATACTCCTGCACGCCGCAGGTGCCGTAGTCACAAGCCCGCACGCTGGGGGACAGGCCCCGCACGCCCAGGGGGTATACTTCACATAGGACACCAGGTTCCGGGCCTGCTCCGGGGTATCCACATTGGGCACCTGCACGCCCGCATATCCCAGGTCCAGATTCTGCAGGATCTCCACCTGCTGGTTCTCCCGAACCCGCACAATGGGCGTGATGCCGGCCGCGTCCGCTGCCCGGACGATGTTGGTCAGCTGTTCCCGGTCCACCGCCACATGCTCTGTATCTAGTACGAAGAAGTCGAACCCTGCCAGAGCCAGCAGCTCCGGAACCGCAGGGTCCGTCAGCTTCACAAAGGTGCCGATGGCACTCTCGCCATTGCGAATCTTCTCCTTGAGCATATTCTTGCGCATTTGTATGACTTCCTTTTGTGTAAATTACAGGTTCCGGGGCGAGGCCGGATTTCGGGGCAGCGCGTTCGGTGTCTTACTCTAGAAAAGCCGCCGCCTTCACCAGAAAAAGATTCTGCTGAATAGGGACATTGCTGTCGCGCAGCAGTGCATCCGTTTTCTGTCAGCCACCTTGTCTAAGTTTCTCCCGCCTCCTGCGGTTGCTGTCCGCCCTGTTATTAAGCAATATTTATGCCAAAGTGATAATTCTGCCGAAAACGAATTTTTTCGTGAGGTTCACACAAAAGTCTGGGACGAAATTGTGCATATTGTCTATAAATGCCGCATATATTCGTGCAAAAACAATGCATATTACAGACAACCGCACTCTTCATGTGCGCAAAATTGCATCAGCGTTGCTATTTTGCATACGAGATGACGGAGAAAGGTTTCCCTCTCCCCGTCATCTCTCTTTCGAACCATTTACTTATTTTGTTTTCTGGAAGACATGTCCTTATAAAGCTGCATTTTCCGGGTAATAGTGGACGGATTGACATCCAGCGCTGCAGCGGCCTTGCGAATGGATCCGTATTTTTCGATGGCGCGTTCAATTGCCGCATATTCCGCCCGTTCTACTGCGCTTTTCAATGAAACCGTTTCCTCTTCTTCCTCCGCAGATACTTGCTGAGGCCGCCGAAGCTTCAGTGGCAAGTTCTCCCGCCGAATAATGTCGCCCGGAGTGGTAATCACCAAATTTTCCAGCAGATTTTCCAACTCCCGGACATTTCCCGGCCAGCAATATCCTTCAAACGCATCGATCGTGTCTGAATAGATAGATTTATTGGTGTGGTATTTCTGGTTTTCCACCATGAGGAAATGGTTAATCAGCGGAATGATATCCTCCCGGCGCTCCCGCAGCGGCGGAATGAAAATTGAAACCACATTCAGTCGGTAATATAGATCCTCCCGGAACGTTCCCTCTCTGACCATCTGTTCCAGATTGCGATTTGTCGCCGCAATCACTCTTACATCCAAGGCAATGGGTTCTGTCCCGCCCACACGGGTCACTTTTTTTTGCTGTAAGACACGCAGAAGCTTTACCTGCATATGCAGGGGCAGATCGCCGATCTCGTCCAAAAAGACCGTCCCTCCGTTGGCGGCCTCAAACAGGCCCTTGTGTCCCTTGTTGTCCGCCCCGGTAAATGCCCCCTTCTCATAGCCAAACAGCTCAGACTCTATGAGATTTTCTGGAATGGCCCCACAGTTTACCTGCAGATACGGCCAGTCTTTCCGGGGGCTGTTGTTTACAATCAGTTCAGAAATAATTTCCTTTCCCGTTCCGGATTCACCCAGAATCAGTACGGTGGCTCCATCAAATGCGGCCACCCGCTGTGCCAATGTAATAACTTCGTTGAACGCCTTGCTGTTTGCAATAATGGTCCCCTCACCCAGGCGGATCCGCATGCTCTCCAGTTGGCGGGACTGCTGCTGGATAATCGTATCCTTGCTCTTCAGACTGTTCTGGAGTTCATTGAGGGCTGTGATATCCCGGACATTGTTAAATACATATTTGACATTTCCGACATCATCGAAAATGGGTGTGGCCGTAGCCAGAACCGTCAGCCGCGTGTGATAATTGTAGCTGATTTTTGAAATCTGCTTTTTTTGCCGGATAACCTCCAGAATGACAGAATTGGAAAAAATCTTTTCATCCAGAAGCTGTTGCGTCGTTCTGCCCTCCAGTTCCGCTTTGCTGACCCCCAGGAGCGAGGCATTGGCTGAATTTGCAAAGAGCACTTTGCCTTCTCCATCGGTAATCCAAACACCATCAAAAGAGGATTCCATCATTTCAATCAAGGCATTGCTATCAATCACGGCGTATCTCCTTTTATATACTCGCAGCTGCATCGGTTCTACCGACAAATCATTATAATATGGCAAAAATGCCCAATTCCGCAAAATTTCTATGATATATTTATTGCTATTTTATCAAATGCGGGGTTCTCTGTAAAGTGCTTGCCTTTATATCTCACATTTCATGTTTTTCAGGAGAAAAGAATTGTCTTCATGGAGCAACATCCTCATAACGAGCAAAAAGTATTTAACACAACGAATCGTGACAAGGAAAACTTCTCCAACAAAAGGAAGGGCAAGGGGAAGCACAAAAAATGGAATCGTAAAAATTCTGCAAAACTCCGTCATGAATGCTTTTGGCTTCTATGGCTGTATCGGCTCCGAGCATTTCCACGTCGGGCCGTATGCCTTGACTTGAAGTGCGTTTATACCCCATCTTCTGTAAAAAAATTGGTTCATACCTAAAACTAAACGGCGTAGACTGCATACAGTCTGCGCCGCTTAATTTTTCCTTCTTTATCATGATTCCCGCAGCCAGGCAGCGTAGTCTTCCGGGGACAGCCTCCCCGCTTCGCACTCCGCTTTTTTCTCTCTGGCACGTTCGTCCCACGCGTAGAGCTCCTCCGGCTCCAGCTTTCCCGCCTTCATGCGAGCAAAGCGATTCTTGTATTCTCTGCGATAGTCCTGAAACAAGGCATCCCTGCTCTTCCGTTTCGTCCACAGGGCAATGGCGCCCACTTCCCGGCAGGTGCGGCCTTTCTCGTCAAAAGGCCGGCTACAATATTCGGTGTTGGTACGGCCCGTCAGGGCAAAGTATCTCCCGCAGTTTTTGCACACCCGCATCTTCACTTCCCGCTTGATGCACTCCCGGAGGTGGTAGTCAATGAGGTCATAGACCACCTCCGGCTCCAAAACCTATGCAAACACTTCATCGTCGATGAGCTCAAAGCCAACCGGCTGCACACAGAACCGAAAGGCACGGTCTCCTGCTGCCTTGTAGTAGGAGACCATTTTCTGCGGTACCGTTTCCTCGGACTCCTGATCCGTATCCAATACATGTTGGATCAGCTCCAGGATCTGAGCTTGCATCTGCCGAAGCTTCTCCGGCAGATGATACAGATACGCCCGGGGCAGCACGTCCTCTGTATAGCTATTGAATAGCTTGGCATGGGTAAGACGGCAATTCATATCCAGCCGAAACTGCTGAAAATAGATGTGGCGCGAAGCCAAGTCATCCAGCAGCGCAAGCGCGTTCTGGTGATGTTGCTCTTCTTTCGTTGCTGCCAGTTTCCAGAACTCGTCATTCAACTTTTGAATAATGGCGTCTATGGGGTCCAGGTCCATATAGAGCAGCGACATCAAGCTTTCCGGGAACGGGACTGTCTCAGAAAACGTGACCGCTTCGCCAAGTGTCTACTCGCTGTAAAGATAGTGCTCCTGCTCATGGGCGATATAGGTTTTGAATGTGTACCTCATCAAAGCAATGTGCCCCACCCCAGACTAATTTACAAACTGTTCATTAATTGGTCTTGACGCAAAGAGTGTGGTTTGTTACGCCCGGGTTAGGCGAGCAATAGAATAATGCCTTTAAAACCAAGTCTGGATTAGACAGTTAGAAAAATCAAGAATTCTATCTGGCCGCGATTGTACCTCGATAACTGCATACCCACCACCAAAGCCGATACTTGCCGGAAAGAGTGCCGCCAGAACTCTGCTGTCAAGCAACAGGCGCGCCCACTAAGGCGAAAGGAAACGCCGTGCGTGACAAACAAGGCCGCAGAGTAGGAACCGGTACGGCGTGCGGCCCACGAATTTTTGTAAAGGAGGTGCGTGTGATCAGCGTACAAGGTCCGCAGCAAAAGGAAAGCCGCCGAAACTGCTGCAACAGTCCGCCGGCACGCCGCGTTCCGAAAAACGCAGATTCCATCTGCAGACAGTCTAACAGAGAGGCTTCCGGAACGCAAGATTTTGTTCTCTGAATTTCGAAAAGAACACGGAGGTACTCTATGCCGATTCTCGGTGAACGATTCTATCAAATGAGCAATGCCATCTTCTGCTATGACCTGAAACCGATCCCGCTGGCGGTATACAGCTATCTGGTCTGCTGCGCCGGGCAGAAAGAACTTTGCTGGCCCAGCATCAAGACCATCGCACTGCAGCTGTTCGGAAAACGTTGCGAGGGACGCAGTCAGGCAATTAGTGGATCGCGGATTCATCCGCAAGGCGGCAACCAACAAGCTGATGCGCCGCGACGGAAGTTGGCGGCAGAGCAACAACCACTACTACATCCTGCCGCTGCCTGCGCTTTCCACCGCAGGGCATCGTGCAAGCAGGAAATCCACCACAGGAGATGTTGTGGAGGAAGTGTATCAGCAAAACAAAGGATAGCAAGGGAAAGCCCGTGAGCCCAGCAAAGCCCTTTGTAGAGCGGTTTGGGCCCCAGTAAGATCCCAGCTCCTCCCGGGGATTTTGGACGGATTTGGGCCGATTTTGAGGCTCTGCGGAGGACGAAAAAACAGGAGAAAGCCCTGGCGCTTTTATGGCGCCCAGGCAGTCACTTCCGCCCGCAGTGCGGGTGGTTTTCGGGGACATGGGCTGACGCTTTTCCGGAACGCCCAAACTACGATTGACGCTGTTTCCAGAGAAGCAGACGAATATCCCCGCCATTGCGGGACATTCGCTGACGCTATCACGGATTTGGGAGGTATTTGACAATGGGTGAAAACAGACACCGGCACACCGTCTGGATGGACGATGCCGTGTGGGATCAGGTGGAGTCCCACTACCAGAAAGACAACTGCTCCACCAAAAATGAGTATATCGAAAAGGCGATTCAGTTCTACTCCGGCTACCTGAATTCGGAGCGGGCCGGCGATTACCTGCCCCGGGTTCTGGCCGATGTGCTGGAGGGCAAGCTGGGGGCCCTGGGCAAACGGATGGGACACCTGCTGTTCAAGCTGGCGGTGGAGGAGGCCCTCATGGGAAATCTGGTGGCCGCCGGGATGGACGTGGCTCTGGACACACTGCGTAAGACACGGGTCCGGTGCGTGAAGGAGGTCAGAGAAACCAACGGTGAGATCGACATGGATGACGCCCTCGCCTACCAGAAAGGGGTGTAGGAATGGAGGGACTGATTCAGAAGTCGGGCTATATCAAGTCGAAGCGGCGGCGGACACTACGCTGAATACATCGCCACCCGGGAGGGTGCGGAGGAGTTGAAGCCCGGCGGCTACCTGGAGTATATAGCGGAGCGCCCCCCCGGTCCCACGGACTGTTCTCCGCCGATAGTCCCGCCGACCTGGAGAAAACTACGGATGAGATCAATGGGCATACCGGCCCGGTGTGGACCCTCATCTACTCCCTGAAGCGGGAGGATGCCGTCCGGCTGGGGTATGACTCCGCGGAGAGCTGGCGGAAGCTGTTGTTGGCTCATCAGACAGAACTGGCCCAGGCCATGAAAATCTCTCCGCAAAATTTCCGCTGGCGGGCCGCCTTTCATGACGAAAAGCACCATCCGCACATCCACATGATGGCCTAATCGTCAGCCCCCAAGCAAGGCTATCTCACGGAAAAAGGCATCGAGCAGATGCGTTCGAAGCTGTCCAATGAGATCTTCCATGACGAGATGCTGTCCCTCTACCAGCAAAAAGATCTATCCTATCAGCAGGTGCGGGACACCGCGATAGAGGCCATGGGGCGGCTCATTCGGAGGATGGAAACAGGTCTGTGCCACAGTCCGGTCATCGAAACGCAAATGGAAACGCTGGCCGGAATGCTGGAAAACTACAAGGGCAAGAAAGTCTACGGCTACCTGAGAAAGCCGGTAAAAGCCCAAGCAGACGCCCATCGTGGATGAACTGGCCAGGCTCCCAGAGGTGGCGGAGTGCTATGGACAATGGAACGAACTTCGGGATGAACTAGAGCGCTACTACAAGGACGCGCCGAGAGAGCACAAACCATTCTCACAGCAAAAGGAGTTCAAAGCCATCAAGAATATGGTCATCCGGGAAGCAGAGGAATTGCGCTTAGGTGCCTTTACCTTCGAAGATACGACCATGAAAGACGAAGTGGATGAGGATCAGGAGGCGGTGTACAACGTCTGGAACTCCCGCCGGCAGATGTCTTAGGCATACCAGGCTGCCAAGGAAATCCTGTCAGAGTATGAAAATACAGAGAAAGAAAAAGCAGTACAGGTGCGGATGCTGGAGCAGCTCTGGAATGCCGGCTTCACCGTAGCGGCTCATCTGCTGAACAAGTGCTGGCGGGACAGCATGGGCGTGCTTCCGGATGACGAACAGGCGGAGCTGTGGTTCCGCCGTGCCGCTGAAGCTGGTCATGACTTCTCCCAGTACGCCCTTGGTAAACTGCTGCAAAGTCAAAAGCGAATGGATGAGGCGGTGTCTCGGTATGAAAAAGCGGCGGCACAGGACAATTCCTACGCCGACTGCCGGCTGGAAAGCTGTACTTCGAAGGAAAAGCGGTCTCAAAGGATGTACCCGGGGCGGTGGACCACCTCACCGCCTCCGCCGAACAGGGCAACCAGTTCGCCCAGTATGCTCTGGGCAGGCTGTATCTCGACGGACGGGAGGTTCCGCGGGACCCGGATCAATCCTGGGACTGGTTCTCTGCGATGGCGGAACAGGGAAACAAGTACGCCCAGTTCTTCCTGGCGCACTTCAATGACACACAGTCCTCATATGCTTCTGGCCGCCACCAAGCTGCTTCACCACCTGGGGCAGATATTCCAGGACAACTCCGTGCCGCCTGCCGCACCGGCGGGACATGGTGTGGACCGAAAGCTGCTCCGAAAGATCAGGGCGAAGAAGATCGTCATGGGCCACAAGCCGGGTGACCATGAAGATCTCGAGCTAACACAAGGCGGCATGGGAGGTATGACAGGGTATTGATAGGACCGGAGGATGGTATCAAAATGTGATACCATTGAACTGCACCCCCAGAGATAGACAAAAGTGATAAAATAAAAAAGAAGGGGGGTAAATATGCCAAAAGGAGTGCCAAATCGTAAGCGTAAAACAGCGGGAAGCATCAACAAAAGGGCGGCCGCATGGCCGCCTTTTTGCTGAATAGGATTCGCAGGATTAAGAGAGGATCACTTCTTGCGAAAGAAAATCATGTACCACATCCAAAAGGTGCTCAGGGGGAAGTTGGAGACGAGAATCTTTTTTAACGAGCAAGGCCACAGCGTTTTTGCCGTGGGATAGGGGGAGAAACCACAGAAATTGTGGCCCAGCCATCTGGAAAATGACCTTGTACTAGAATGCCATAGGAGGAAGTGCGGGATGGATGTATCTCGTGGAAAAAATATTTGTAAAGAACATTTGGTGAACATTTGGTTCTTTGGGGATAGTTTCATTACGCTCAAGACCATTCAAAGGGGTGTCTTGCTTACGTATGGTCTGGCGCTTTAAATATTCCGCAAGCCGTATAATGAAATTTTTGGGTGTAGGACGTTCAACCGGAAGATGGTTGCTATAGACTTGCCGCAGGATCTTTTTGTTTCCAGTCTCCCAAATGTTAGTTGTTGTACGTGCTAAGGACCTGGATACAGTTTTTGCTTTCTTTCCAGTCTGTTGCTCGAAAGAATCCGATGTCTTACCCAGATGCAAGGCTTCTGTCCCACCGGTCATGACCAGAGAGACAACACCCAGCAGATCGCTGCTACCTACCGAACCGACGTTTCCTTCAATTTCAAAAATCAGGTCTTGTGTGTCCTCCATAGAAAATACCTCCGGTAAAAAATTTGACGTTAAATCTGTAGTTCGCAAATTCGCCGTTTTGAGACAAAAAGAGACACCAGAAAATTCAGAAACCTAAAAGGAAAAAGAGCCTGCGTATCAGCAGACTCTTTAGCGTACAGTCATATTTTCACAGGGATATCCCAACTGCTTTGCGGGGCGTTCTCCGGCAATAATTTCTCTGCCAAATTCTTTTCCTCTGCCGCGAGTTTCGGAGCATCTCTCAGAAGCCAGGTCAGATACTGGTATGGGGAGAGAGGATTCTCCTTGGCAGTCTCAATCATGCTATAAACAATTGCACTGCTCTGAGCCCCGCCTTCCGTATTTGCAAACAGCTAGTTCTTCCGGCTCATTACAAAGGGTTTCACACTGCGTTCCGCACGGTTATTGAAGATCTCCAGCTGCCCATCCCCCAGAAACCGGATCAGGTATGGCCACTGTTCCCGCAGATAGTACAGTGCCTTGCCCAGCGCGGACTTCGGCACAGCGGCGCTCTTCGTTTCAGCCCATGTCAATAAAGCGTCCATCACCGGCTTGGACCGGGCCAGACGCTGTTCACACCGTTCTTCCGGCGGCAGCCCTGCCAATTCCTGCTCAATCCCGAAGAGGCATTATCCAGCCCCTCCGGTGCCGCACAACCTGCGCGTTGGTCCTTCGGCAGGGCATCCACCGCCTCATCGAATTTTCGCCGCAGGTACGCCCAGCAACCAACCACCCGGATGTTTTTAGGCAACCGGTGGTAACCGGAGTAGCCATCTGCATGGAGCCACCCGGAGAAACTCTCCAGAAAGGCAGCCGCGTTCTCCGCCTTCCGGGTAGGCCGGTACTCATACAGCACAACGGGGGACTTCGCGTCCCCACTGGTGCGGTACAGCCACATATAGCACTTGCTCCGGGCTGCCCGGCCCTCCAGTTTCAGCACCTGCAGCGTGGTTTCATCCGCGTGGAGCACCTGTCGTTGGAGGAGCCGCCTGTGCAGTTCCTCATATACCGGTTTCAGCCAGTCCTCCGCCACCCGCAGCACCCAGTTGCTCATGGTCTGCCGGCTCAACTGCACGCCTGCCCGGTTCCACTCCTGTTCCTGCCGGTACAACGGTGCGTACATCACAAATTTCTGCACCATGATATGGGCGACCGCCTCCGCCGAGGCATAGCTGCCGGGAGTCAGGGCAGGGAGCCTTTCCGCCTTGCGGATCGGCGTCTCTGTCCCTTCCTCCTTGCATTTGGGGCAGGCGTAGGTGAAATAAATGTTTTCCCGGATCATCACCTGGGCCGGGATCATCACCAATGTGCGCCGGACGTCCCTTCCAATCTCCATCTTGGCTGTGCCGCACACAGGGCAGTCTGGTTCCTTCTCTGGAATCCGGTGTTCCACCACCTCAACCGGTACATTGTCCGGCAGGACCTCCTCCGGCCTGGAAGAACGCCGGGTATGGGCGGCCACCTCCGTCTCTTTGGCTCTCCGCCTGGACAACCAGGCTTCCGTCTCGTCAAACATGAGGCTCAACTGGGGCCTATCAGTTCTTCTTCCAGCCGCTCCGAGGACACTCCGTAGAGTTTCTTCCTGTTCAGGCGCACTTGCTCCAGAAGCCAGTCCAATTTCTGGTTCAGCTCGTCTCTTTCCGCTTTCAGAGACGCATATTCCGCCCGTGAAATGGTTACCATCTCCGGGGTGCTTGTCCCATGATTTCTTTCATTTTTCATGGGTAAATTATACTATATTTGAACTGGAAAGTCCAGTATTTCCAGGGTTTTCAGCTATTCTACCGCCTAAATGATACGCAGGCCGTCCACCGGATGGTGGGCCTTTAGCTGCTGCACCTTCAGCCCCTCCATCAGCCAGCGGTATTGCTGCGGCGTCAATTGCCGTACCTCGTTTTCCGTTCGCGGCCATTGGTATGCACCCTGTTCCAACCGCTTATACAACAGGATAAATCCATCCCGCTCCCAATAGAGGCCCTTGATGCGGTCCCGCTGTCTGCCGCTCAGGCAACGGCGAGAGCTCTACAAAGGCTGCCGGTGGCTGCGGTGCTGAAACTGCGGGCACAAGTTCTGTGGCTGCCGATGAAAGGATTTCCTTTTCCCGGCGGTAGTACGTCTTTGCCGAAATATTGTGTTCCGCACACCATCCCCTTACGCTCATGCCGCTGCTGCGGCAGATCTATGACCTGTGTCTTCCATTGTTCCAGCTTTGCCTGCCGTTTCAATTCACACGCGCCCATCTTCCCCGCCACCTTCTAAAATGAGAATTCTCGAGAAGTCTTTAGACTTCTCGAGAATTAGTATCTCATATCCTCTTCAACTTTTTAATCCGCCCCCAGCTTTGACGCTTACGCCAAATCGAAGATACAGTGCGGAATTCAAAGTAAAGGTAATCGAAATCATGCGGGCGGAAGGCCTGAACCACAGTGAAGCGGGCCGGCGGTTTGGGATTGAGTCTCATACACTGCTTCAGATATGGGAGTGGATTTACTTGGCGGAAGGGCCGGAAGGTTTCTCTGTTGAACGACGAGGGCACAGCGGATCGGCCGTCCTCTGAAACGGGTAAGCCAGGACCGTGAGAAAGAGCTGCTGGCTCAAGTACAGCGATTAGAGGCAGAAAATCGATACCTAAAAAAATTGCGGGCCTCGGTTTTGGAAGACGAGCAGCGCCAGCGCAAAAAGCGCGGGTGATTCAAGAACTGAGGCCAGAAATCCCTTTGAAGATGCTGCTGTCCGTTGCTCACCTGTCAAGGCCCACATTTTATGATGAGATAAAGCGGATGAAGAAGGGGAACAAGTGCGCATCCGTAAAAAAAGAGAAATCCAAGCAATTTTTAAAGAACACCGGGGCAGATACGGTTACAGGCGAATCACAGCGGAGCTGGAAAACAGGAAGATTCATTGTAATCACAAGGTAGTCTCCAGACTGATGAAGGAGCTTGGGTTGGTGTGCCGAGTTCGGATGAAGAAATATCGTTCTTACAAGGGCGAGATGGGACAAATTGCGCCAAATCTGTTGGAGAGAAACTTTGAGGCAGAACAGCCAAACGAAAAAATGGTAACAGACGTCACAGAATTTCATCTTTTCGGGCAAAAACTCTACTTATCCATCCTGCTTGATCTGTAAGCCGGGACATTGTAAGCTACACGATTTCAGATCGTCCGGACCTAAAGATGGTGACCTCCATGCTGGAGAAAGCGTTTCATAAAATTCCGGATGGGACAAATCTGATTCTTCACTCGGACCAAGGCTGGCATTACCAGCATAGAAAGTATCGGGACATGCTGAAAGGCAAGGACATTCGGCAAAGCATGAGCCGAAAGGGGAATTGCCTGGATAATGCTGTCGTGGAAAATTTCTTTGGGCTCCTCAAATCGGAGCTGCTATATCTGCAAAAGTTTGCATCCAACAGAACTGGTCTCCTATCTTGAATACTACAACAACCGAAGAATCAAATTGAGCCCGGGCGGTCTGCCTCCAGCCGTTCATAGATGTAAAACCCTTGGCGCTGCTTGAGTCAGTCGTAGTTGTCCAATATTTTGGGTGCAGTTCAACTTTTGAAAAAAAGGAAATTGTAAAGTCTTTGATAACTCCGATCAAATAGCGTGGCTATTTTATAGAAGTTGCAGTATGTTGTGTTGCTGATAGGAGGCGATCGATATGTCAAAGAAACGAGCCAACGGCGAGGGGAACATCCGCAAACGCAAGAACGGCCGCTGGGAGGGACGATACACTGCCGGGTACGATCCAAAGACCGGCAAACGCATCAACAAAAATGTGTTGGGTAAGACGCAGGCGGAGGTTCGGGAAAAACTGAAAACCGCTATGGCTGAGTGTCAGGGGTTGGATGTCAGCAGGGAAGCCGATGAACACACAGTAGCCACCTGGCTGAAAATGTGGTATGAACTCTATGCCAAGCCCAACGTCCGCACAGCCACCGCCAACCGCTACCAGCTCATCATCGATACCTACACCGTCCCCCGCATCGGGAATATCAAATTGAAGAAGATGACCACCCGGCATCTGCAGAAGCTCTACAAGGAGTTATTAGAAAACGGCAGAATCCATGTTGGAAAGAACCAGAGCAAAGGGCTCAGCACCACCACGGTCCGCAGCGTCCACCTGATGCTCCACGCCGCTCTGGACCGGGCAGTAAAAGAACGGCTCATTCCCCGAAACCCCTGCGAGAACTGCATCGTCCCAAAGCCCCGAAAACTGGACATGAAAGTCTTATCTCCAGAGCAGATGGGGGGCTATTTTGGAAGCCGCACAGCGGCGAGATCTGCTCTCTATGTTTTATCTGGAACTGGTCAGCGGCCTGCGGAAGGGAGAACTGGTGGCCCTGCGGTGGGACGACCTGGATGTCCAAAGCAAAACTATCTCGGTAAGCAGACAGTATGTCCGAAACCCGGATGGAAGTCTGGAGCTCACAAGGCCCAAAACCGAAAACTCAGTACGTCTGGTGTCTATCCCACAGGCAGCGGTGGACCTGCTGCTCCAGGAGCATGACCACCATCCGGATAATCCATACATGTTCCCCTCTCCATTAGCCGGAGAGATGTATCACCCGGACAGCGTGGTAAACCTCCACAAAAAGATCCTGAAGGACGCCGGATTGGAACATCTCAGATTCCACGATCTCCGGCACACCTTCGCCACCACAGCTCTCCAGAACGGCGTGGACGTGAAAACGGTGTCCTCCATGCTAGGGCACTACGACGCCGGGTTCACCCTGCGCACCTACACTCACGCCACCAGGCAGAAGCAGGACGAGGCCGCCGCCACCATGGGCAATTTTATGGAGCAAGTCATGTAAGGCAGAGAAAAAATGCCGGGCGGGAAAGCAAATCTTCCCGTCCGGCACTCTTTGTGTCCGTTATTTCCTTTCCGCGTGTCCCGCTGCCCCACATTTTGACCCACACCGAAAAATGAAAATTTGCAACAAAAAAGCCCGAAAATCGAGGTTTTCAAGGGTTTCTGGAGCTGCTGGGCGGATTCGAACCGCCGACCTCATCCTTACCAAAAAGCCCTCCTGCTTTTTAGTGAGTACCCATTCATGTCAAGAAATCCCCCCGAATCCCTTGCAGTGCAAGTGGTTCGGGGATTTCTAGTTTTCCGAGCCATGTTATCTATTTTTTCCTCATCTTAGGCTGTTTTAGGCTGTTTGTTGGAAGGTTTGTTGGAAGCATTTGGGAGATTTTTCATTGCGTACGAGCTTCTTTTGGGTTAAGTATAATGTAATCAAAATCTAAGATAGCATCAACCTGGATTTTGAATCCCACTCGTATCTTTTTGAAACGCAAAACTTTTGGGCGAAAAACCTTTCGTATCTGCTTATTGGGGGATATGAGTAAAACTTTATTGCGCACGGTCAAGGCAACAATTCTATTCCAAAAAATTTTGCTGAAAAGCACTATCTATTCGTTAATGAGATAAACCTTCCCATGTGCTCGAGTAATTGCAACATATAACTTGTTTCTGGTCAATGGCGGTAGTTCACGCAGTTTTCCAGCAGCATACTTTGATGCTGTATTCTTATTTAGCATCACGCATATATCATGGTATTGATCTTCACCCTTCGTATCACCCCAATTTCTATGGCCAAGCCCATATCTTGAGTTGTTTTGGTAGTGTAGTTTTGCAATATTGGTATCTGATAAAATAGCATCTATTTGGGCGCGATCAGAAATAAAGATTATATCACTCGATTCACCGTCTGCAGCAGCGCTTTGATTAGAGTATATATCAATGCCTAGATTCTCCGTAATGAAGCCGCAAATACTTGGACTGCAACGCCAGCTTTTCACAAGCGATTCTTTATCGGAGAAGAAGCCTTTGCTTGTGAACCGTGCCTCATAGCTGTCGATATTTTCAAATAAATTTTTATTAGCGTTACCATCCCGACTTGTGTCATAGGTATGCTGGTAAAAATCGCCCACAAAGAGCATATTCATATTGGCTGTCATGAGTTGTTCCAGAAAAGAGAAGTCCCGCCCGGCTATGTCCTGTATTTCGTCAATAATAAACTCGTCAAAATACTTTTCTAAGCGTAGCTTCAACTCTTCCATAACACCAGTTTTTTCAAGCAACATTGCCAACCTGTTGCTGTAAATATAGCCTGTCGGTGTAACGTAATAGGATCGTTCACATTGCCTCAACCAATTATTGGGGTTTCGCTCATATAAAATGCCCCTCGCCTTAACTATATCTGATAGAAAAGGCTTATAGCAAAATCTGTACAGAAATGTAAAATAGCTCATGACCCAAATATTCTCTGGCCATACTCCGCTAAACTTTGCAGAAATCTTGCTGCATAGGTTATTGTAGTTCCCCACCGTATAGGTAACTATAAGTGATCGTTTATCCTGCGTAAGGGAATCAATGATATAAGTTGTTTGAACCTGCAACGGCAAAAATCACTTTCTTATCCATCTGATAGCCCTCTGTATATAGTCGGGGACTACTACCTGCTGTGTTTGAGAAAGCAGCACATATGCAGCTTCGGTTTTATTGTTCAGCATGTAGTCCAATGTGGGCGAGTCAAACAGAATATCGCATAGAGCGGAGTTGTCTCCATAGAGAACAATCTCAAAAGTCCGTTTAGTATCGTCTGTTTCATAGAAAATCTCTATATTTGCGTCGGATGCATAGTCCTTATACTTATCAACACAATGCTTCTGATGGTCTTTGTCATTATCCGTAATTACGGCTACCTTGCATCCGGTGAGCTTTGCAATATCGAGGTATCGCTTGAAGCTTAGGCCATGAATATCAATAATGTGGACATCATCAGATTCTGGGGAACATCCGGCGCATTCCTCATAAAACTTTTCCATCAGCATATACTCAGACGGTCCCTCAACCAAAAGAGCCTTTTTCGCTAGTGCAAACTCAATAATGCTGGCAGGCGGCGCTTTCATGAAATACTTGGCTGTATCATCACTCAGATCATTCAGCATAATCGGCTTATCAGTTCCGTTGGTATGCATGAGCAAGAGATTCTTTAATTCCAATCGGGTACCGATCAGGCTGTTATGTGTCGTAATAAAGAGTTGCCCGCTTTGCGTTTCGGATACTCGCTGGATCAATTTACGGAGATTGACATGGCTCAGGTGATTTTCCGGCTCTTCAATAAGAATAATGTCAACATTATCGCCAGAGCGTTCAAGTGCAAAATCCGTTTTTATAAAAATTTGTTTTCCAGTGCCTTTGCTGTCGATTCCAATTTCATCTTCATAGATCATTAAGTCTGATTCAAACTCCATAGCCGAGCCACTCTTAAGTCCGAATGTATAGTGCTTATTAGCTGGTACACGGTCATTGAGAGTTTTTAAGCTGTCCACTTGGAATTTAGTCCGCATTTGACGGTAATTACTTTTATGGTTTGCGCGCTCTTTTACATCTTGCTCGGTGTATCGCATATACATACGGCGCACAAAATCGGTGGTCGCATACTCGGAGTTCATTGTAGAACTGTCTATCAGGATGCTACGGAGTTTCTTTTTGTAGCCTGTATATCCCTCATCCATAAAAGTAGAGAAACGGATAGAGTAGTAATCATAGGGGAAATAAGTGGACTCGGCAGACAAGACAGACGTAATCTCAGTCCGGTAGTCCGGATTGGGTTCGCATACCAGCCGGATTCCGTCACATTCAACTCCATCAGTGTTGTTTCTTCCACACATAGTAAAGTCGAAATTATCGCCGGATAAATAAAGCTCAACCCTGAGAACCGGGAGATTTTCAAAAGTTCTCCTTCCAGAGTTAAAGTCCTTCACAGCTTCAATATTGATTAACCGATCCAATCCGATTGACTCAATTCGACGCACATTACCGCTAGCAACCAGGTCAATAGCCTCTAGGATACTACTTTTGCCGACCTCATTATCGCCTGCAAGGATATTGATCCTTGCATTGGGTATTACTGTGTAGTTTTTAAAGCGTCTAAAATTGATAAGTCGAATTTTTGTTATGATTGAAGCCATCGTATTATCCCCACTTTATCCCAATACCGCATAACAAGCGGCTTCATATTCTGTGTACCCGCCAAGACTCCTGATTGCCGATTGCTGCCGCCGCCTTCTACTGTTGAGAGAACTGCTGTTAGGCCGGAGCAGGTTGGCATACTCACCATCGCAACACAGCACAGCCCACTCATGCATCAATTCCTGCGTTTTGGCGACCACCTGGGTATGGGCAGCATCTTCACAGTCGAACTCAGGAATTATTTTATATGGCAGTGTGTGGATATGTCGCTTGCCGAACCCGCCTTCCGGTTGGAAATCCTTAATAGCATCTGACATGGCATTGCTGTTCAATAGCCCAACAATGTAAATTGCTTCTTCTTCACTGTCTGCAAGATGCCAGTATAAGGTCTGGTCAATTACGAGCCGTGAACGATCAAATGTCTCGAGAGAAATATAGGCTGCGCAAGGATTCGAGCCGCTAGCGCTTGAGAGCACAAGCCAATCTTTTAGTCGTGAAGTTTTGCTTCTCAAGTTTGCCGTAAATATTGATGGTATCCTCCAAATAAGTTTCCAGAGTTGCAGGGGTGTTTCCGTCTTCTTCAATTTGATTGAATACATAGGATGTGCTCGCGTTCATTAGAGCCCTATCGGTAGCAGAAATTGCTTTCCACTGTCCGTCGACTTTTTTCCCAGGTATTAGCACCTTGGCCGGAGTAGTCATATAAAACGGAGAAAGGTGTTTGGAAATAAACGCATCAAAGATGTAGTTCCTATCTAAGTTTACTGCTGCCAGGCTTACGGCACAACTGGGTTTTTTCTGGTCACTCACGAGGTACCACAAATTGCTTGTCCGCTCAATCGGTGCAATATCCCAGTTTCCATTTGGCCGTTCTACAAATTCGTGAAACAGAGCAGTCCGGGGGAACAGGTCACATCCTTGGGTGAACTTCAGCGCATTACCGCTCAAAATATCGGCCACTTCCACATCGCAGCCTCTATTTGTCCAAGCGCTCCGATTGCCTTGATGATTCAAGGTGTAATCCGCTTCTGTGTAAGCTCCATCATTCGTATAAACACGACCAGCAAGAATATCGGGCGAGGGTAAATCACTTTTCTTTCCAGAAAGCACAATGGCCTTGTTCTTAAACGCATTCTGCGGCAATTCCCATATGGCATTGATTTGAAGCGGCAGAGCCGCCTCAGATGCGCGATATTTCTCGCTACGCAGTGGTTCATGGTTTAAACCACTCAAAAGGCTTCCGGGCATAACGCAACTCCACTGAGCACCGTCTTCCAAATATCGGTCAGTTGCACTCAGCAGAAAAAATCGTTGCAAGCTCCATGTGTGGATGGGAGGCACCTACCGGCTTGATCCCATACCGACGTGCAATTCCCTCAAGTGTGTTTTTGTATGGATTGTCTGCCAATTTACTCATCGCCATCCAAGGCGGATTAGAAACGATACAGTTAAACTGCTGACCCGTGAGTCCGGGACGGTAACTATTGCAGATGATAAAGTACCATATCCCGTTGCGCCCTTCTCTTTGCAGGCGTTCCAGCTCTACAACCAGTTGATGCGCCGACGGCGAGAGAGTCTGCCGATTGTTATCCGACAGAGGAACCTCGCTATCCGCTTCCACTGCCTCTATTAATTCATCAATGATAGCTGGCTCAATTGGAGTCTCGGCCTCAGATGCCCTTACCATTGCCAAATGGTAAGCCTTCGCCATAAAAGAGTCAAAAGTTTTCCGGTATTCTGGCGACAGCAAAAATGCAGGCAGAGTTACCTCATGGTGGTCAAAATGGAGAATGTATGAGCCTTCAGCGGTATCTGGCATTTGATGCGTTATTGGCGTAGCAACGAACAGAGAATCTGCATGATAAATCGGAACGGTAATATCTCCATGGTGAACTGAGAAAAGGTCGCGCATTGACATGACCCAGTTAACTTTTGCTAACATAACTGCTAGAGGATCAATATCAAATCCCATGACGCAGGAAAAAGCGATGTCATCTTTTTCCTCAGAATAGCGTTCTGGAACGATGTCATACCGATTCCGCACAGCCCTAATCGACTCAATTAGGAATACGCCCGAACCGCAACACATATCTACAATGCGCGGCCAATCCTCATCCAACAGATCCATGTTATATTCCACAATGTCCCGAGCAATCCAATGGGGTGTAAATTCTTGCCCCAGCATTAACCGATGCTCTCTGTTGGCCAGTTGTGCCAAAAGGCGCCCAAAAATATCGTTATCACCTAGACGTGAAAAATCATAGGCAATCAGCCTCCGTTGCATTTCGGCGACACTACTTACAATTTGCTCCGCATAGGGGCTATTATTAAGCCAGCCAAAATAATCGTAGTCCACAAGGTTAAAAACATTTTGCCTCGTAAAATATTCACCGTTAAGAATTTTTTTGATTTCTTCCACCGCGCTTATGACTGGTTCTCCAGCCATAATGTTAACGCAGATAATTTTGGCGACAGTGACTAAATAGAACTCGTTGATGTATGTCTCGAGTGAGAACTGTCCATAATCAGACACGCCAAGGTAAGCAATAAAGTTTTGCCAAACCTGTTTAATCAACGCCGCATAATCTGGCTTTTCCTCCATCGCTCTAGTGACAACATCCTGGAATACGGGGATGTTTTGGCAATAGAAGCTACTGTCCATACCAAAGTCTGTGACCAACGTACTAGCATTCAGCAGTCTGGATTGTGCTCTGTCAAGAAATTGGCTGACAAACACCTCAAATCTGCGGAACTCTTCCTCCGTCTCCCGCGACAAATCAACCGCCGCGATTTGAGTCAGTTCAATATTGTCAGGGCCATACAGGTGTCCATTTTCTGCATCTCCAACAACGGTAACGGAATACCCATACCAACGAACGGTATCTGAAAGCACCCCCAGAATTTCTGCTTCTGGGATACCAATGTTATACAGAGCCGCGCAGTACTCCTTTACTTGGTGATACCCCTCATCAAATATAACTTGAAGGGTGAGATTTTTTTCGTACTCAATAGCTGTTTTACCAACAACCGCATCAACGAACCCTTCCCGATTCCTATGTCCGGCAGAAAAGCGGACATGGGTTTCCGTCCCCTCCATGTGAGCTTGAATCCACCACGGGGAGTCTGGAAAAATGCTAGAAAGTCTGGCAGATAAATAGTGGCGCAGCCGATCTTCAACAGCTCCTGCAGAAATCATAGATTGAGCATGATGAGCAAAATCTCTGAGTTCATCATAATTCATATTTGGCCCCTCTTTCATTGAGTTTCTTTCGGAGTAAATCCTTGATCTGTGTTAAAAGGTTTTCTGCATCGTCAAAGGGCTCCAGAATGATGATATCGATGGCATCTCGTAGCTCTGCCGCAATTTTTTTCTCAGTCACAATCTGCGTACCACACTCAGAGAGACGTTGAAGCTGCTGGAAGGTAAACTTAGGAAACAGCAACTTGTTTACATGGCTTGCTTCGATTTTAAGTGCGCCACCGCCCATTACCGTACAAAGCAACTCCATATAGCATTTGCTCCATGTCGAATTTAGAAGCGCTAAGCAAATCTTTAAGGTATCTTCTGAGCTGCACCACAAGGTTACAAAATTGGCGTCCACCGCGATGGGATTCTTCGCAGATTGAGGGATATAGGCACAGTCTGCCGCAGCTGAACTAACACGAGTGATGCAAAGGTTAGGAAGATGCCTAGGCGCAAGTTGCGGCAGCATGTACCAAAAACGTTCATATTGAGAGCCACTCTTTTTCTCATTTGGTTTTACAGCACTGTATTCTCTAAATGACAACCCTCTTGAATTCTTGTGTTTCTCTGCGGCAGAAATATAGTCGCTTAGTATAGTCGGTAGCTTCTTATAGTGTTCTGCCGTTCCATAAACGCAAGCGTCAAAATCTTGCGGGCGTATGTACTCCTGCAAATACAGTACGCCTGTTTCCAGCCTACATGGATTTGCCACGACCCCATCTACTTCGCGGCGATTTTGCACGCACTGAATGATAAACTCCTTTGGAAACCTTAATTGTCTTACCGCCTTCGAACCACTTGCCGGTGCGCAATGAGTATTCTTTATCTGTTTCGCCGACAATTTTGAAATAAAAGAATTCGTTTGCACCAGTGCGCAACCCTTTGGCCGCAATGCCCCCCAAATCACTGAGCGTCATATATTCTTGCCCAGAGCTATTGTTCAGTACGCTGTCCAATTCCGGTGGGAGCTGGAAGCAACTGCTTGGCTGATGAAAATCTTCGGATAGAATCCACTTTGGCATGCGATGAGCAGAAAGCATATGGGGGAATAGCGAAATAGTTTTTCGCGTTTTCACTGCAAAACCATCTCCGGAAACATTTGACTCGCTGGACAGCAGGGGCCAAAAGAGCGTCTTTCCCCGCAAGCCCATTCCACGCCAAGTGATCAATTAAGGAGTGTTCGCCAGCAAGCTCTGAACCTAAATCTATAAACAGTGTTTCTGCGTTATCTGTTTCAGGCAATAAAACGGCTTCTTTCTTTTTGGCTACGACCAGGCACGTCCGAACCAAAGCGTTTTCAAACCAGCAAGCATTCACATCTCTCGCTATGGCTAACACATCGAAGGTCTTCATCAAAAGATATTGAATGGGCTTTGCATATTCGCGGTTTAGCCATGTCTCAGGCACTATCATTGCTAAAATCCCGCCAACTCTAACCAGTGCGGCGCAAAGAATCCACGACGGTACCGCCATATCAGATAGTCCCGAATAATTCTGAGTGATTTGAAGCAACAGTTGCCTTTCTTCTATGCTGAGATAAGAAAGCCCATTCAATAGGGTGCACAGATTACTTCGAATGGAGTTACCAGTGGGCATTACGCCATTATCATCATTTTGAAGCTGGTAGCGCACATACGGAGGGTTAGTAATAACTAAGTCCCAGCCCTTTTCTGTGATGATGACATTACTCTGGAAGGCATCTTCACAGATGATATTTGCTTGGGGCAATCTTTTTTGGCACGTTGCAGCAACCGGCTCATCAATTTCTACGCCGAGAATATGGGCGTCTGGCATGGCTTTGGGGACGGCAGCATTGAGTAAATCACCTTTGCCCGCCATTGGGTCAACAATAGAGCGATACTGAAGTCCCTGCGGCAATAATAGCGACAATAGAGCTGCTACTTTATCACCAGAAAAGTATTGCCCAAACCGTTTTTGATGAGAGGATATACTGTTTGGCTTTTTTCATATTATTTGGCTCTTTTCTGAGAATCATAGTATTCATAGACTTGCTTAGCATCCATTGTAACATCTATCCCCAATTCCAAACAACGATTGATATACCACGAGAAGCATTTACGGTTGTCAAAGTCTGGATCGGATATATGATCAGCGAGCAATGAGTGTAGCACTTCTTCATCAGTCAACCGTGAAGTATTCTTCCTTGCCAAGCTTTTCTTGAGCAGAAAAAGAGGATCCCCCTGAACGGAACCATCTGACACTACCTGTTTAAAGCTCGCCTGGGTTTTGTCCAAAATGTTTGTATGCACTATCTGTAGCCTTGCACCGGTAATAGCTTCACTGAAAACGTCCCATACTTTTGCCTTTGCTGCGTGGAATACGATAGAGGCATAATGATTGGGTTTCAAAACACGGTTGATTTCACTAAAAACCTGAGTAAGGAGTTCCTGATAGGTAAAGACATCCTTTCCTTGGGATGCGCTGATTATTACCTCGTCCTTGCGGTTTGTCACTTTGGGGAGCCACAGCTCATTGATTTGGTTTACCTCGGCATAAGGAATAAAATCTCCAAACGGTGGGTCTGTAAAAACAAAATCAATGCTATCATTATTTTCCTTCATCTTTGTACTAGAACCATTGTGTATCGTAATCTGTCCCGTACAATTCTGTAACTTTGCATATGTCTCAGCAAAAGGCTTGACCTTTCTCTTTAGCCCAAGGAGAATGTTTTTTTCTACCGGCAATTTGCTGATATATAGTACTCCGCTCTGGGCACTAGTCAATATAAAGTCTTTTGCGTTTTTCTTTGCGACCACACGGGTCATCAAAGTGCAGTGAGAGGCATTATAGCTAAGAAGCAGCAGCTTTAAGGCATCAGAAATCTTTTCTGGATATGTTTCCGCCAACTTCCATAATTTTGACATCACGATATAGTTTCTAGCTGTATAAAAGTGGTGCAGATGCGTAATGCCATAGTGATATCCCGCACGATGGAGTTCACCCCATTGAATCTCTTGCGGCACATCATCTACATCACAGGTGCTTTCGATTTGTGCAATATAGGCTGCGTCTGCTTCCGTAGCTTGACGATCCCAGTTGTAGCCATTAGTAGTACCATAAATCCACGCCGGGACACGCTTCTTCCTGGATACCTGCTTATGAAGCAGTCGGTCATAGTGCTCTTCAGTTGTAAAAGGCATCTCTTCTACGTGATGCACTTTCTTGCAATACGGGCAAACAATCTCGTCTTTAAATCGAACTGGATCACGTGAGGTGCCGTGCTCAAAATAGGAAATCTCAGAGTGGCAACTAGGGCACTCCAAAACCTCAGACCATATAACATATCTGATTGTCCCAGTATCCCCAGCAAGATCAATTGCCTCATATAGTCCACCTACGAGGTCCTGTGCTTTTTTGAGGAAGCTATCGACTGCAATGGTAAACTCACGGCTAGAGAGTCTGCTTAGAATAGTTTTGATCGCAAACGATGCATATGTTCCGATTTCGTACAATACGGCGTTTCGAGCTCCCCATACCGGGGTCACATTCAAATCCTTCGCTATTTTCCTCATACGTTCGGTCGGATGCTCGCACAGAAGAGCAGCAACACCTGTGCTGCCACTCCCAGCAAAAGCATCTAAGACTAAATCTCCCGGATTGGTGGAACAGGCTATATAGACAGCAATGGCCTCTGGGGATATCTTTGTGGGGTAGGGAAATGTATTATAAAAGGCTCCAGATCGAGAAGATGGGAGCGGTTTAGAATACAAAGCTTCTTTATTATCCATAGATTTGGTTCCTTTCTGGGATAAAAACGTCTTGTTTCGTTTGTACTCCATTAATGAAGCAGTGTTATATGTCAGTAAAAGTCGTTGATTAGTAAACCATCCTAACAGTGTCTGCCTCTTATTCGTGTTGCGTAGAATTCTTAATATATTTCCCGCTCTTTATCCTCGCATCCGAGGGCTTCTCAGCGTCATCCGGAATCGCCCAAGCATATCCAATCCGCACCGCGCCGGAAATACGATCTTCGTTGCAGAGGATCTGAATTCTCCGCGTAGAGATGCCCCATTTTTCTGCTGTCTGCGCCACAGACAAATACTTCATTGGTGTCCTCCTGTCATCAATAACTTGCCGCATATTTACAACTATTAATAATATTATACTCGCAATCGCGAATAAAATCAATATTTTTCGTCAAAGTTCAAAAAAAAAGGTTTTCCAAATTCCGTATGCTTAATGGTTTGAAGCTTCCCCCAAAAAATAAAATGATCTTGGAGACGGTATCGTGTATAAGGCGGTGGCCAACAGCCATCAGTTCGGGGCTGAACGGCTGTTGTGCGGCCTCAGTGTCTGGCCCTGAAATCGTGGTTTTGCTGGAACAGGCCTAGTAGATGGCAACTACACCTTCTTCCGTATTACTGATAGCTAATACTCTCACAACACGGAGTTAATACGCATAGAACTTCTATACGCCAATAATACGATGCTAATACGCATTACTACGCAAATGCAAGTTAGAGGGGAAGTTTGTCCGTGTATTCTGAAGACGACTTGAAAGATTGCAATGACGCTAAATACAGAAATATTATATTGGCAAACACAATATATCGTGTTGTAAAGGAGCTGTAATTGATTCTATGTGCGTACTCCGCTGAAATTGCAGGGGCAGGTTTTCCTGTGAGCGAGGAAATACTCGCATTGCACACTTGTTGCTTGATTGTACGTGAGTGCCAGTGATGCACGATTCCCGATTTGGGAAATAGTGCGTCCGGACACTATGATGATTATTGCAACCTACTGAGGTTACTGATGCTTCCGCTGCCACGCCTAAGAGTGTTGTGGTACGCCCCTCATTTCTGAAAATTTGGCAATCAATCAAGCTATATGAATGTTGAAGGCTGTGGTCGCTGCAGGTGATCACGGCCTTTTTGCATATCTCTCCCTTGCGGCAACCGCAAGTTTACAGAGCTTTCGCGTGCTGGTAAAATAAAACTGTATTTTAGGGCGGTGCATTGTAGGGCGGAGCATTTGAGGGAGGATGGAAAGCAACAAGGGGGGGTAGTCTGCCCATTGCCGTGTCCGCAGGATGGGTCAGGAGTCAACGTATAACGTAGACAATCAAGAACACAGGATCGAGAACTTTTACATAAAGGCTACGCATAACGTAAACAAAATGATATGTTGACAAATGCCTACGTTATGCGTAAAGCGGCCGCACTTCCATGCAGATACTCGAGTAGATTCTGGTATCATAGCCAACCTGTTGTGTACGTGGTAAACTGGTACCGTATTTATTAGATGAACTTCCCCGGAACGGGCCTTGTTAAGCAGTGAGCTGCGGATGCGGAACATCCCGGCAGGTTGAATGAAGCATTTTTTGCCAGGAAAGCAGATTTAGGTATAGATGCGTTTCCCTGGTAACCGCAGTATGATTATACTGGATTTATTAGAGATGGTTTTCCCGCCTATGGGACTTACTAAGCTGTGAGCCGAGTTTTTCGGTATGCTGAATGTGGACAAAGGGACTACTATACCCATTTGTTCCACGCAAAGCTTCTTTTGGCCGAATAACCCGTGAGAATTGAATAACCGAGAATTTTGAAAGACACGAAAAGGATGACTGCACGCATCAAGCGCAGCCTCTTTCCGTGTCTTTTCGCGTCTAAAACAGCTGTGGTGTTTGCCAGCCATGGCCGGCAGGAATGCCGGTAAGAAAGTGACTTGTCGATCAAATTTATGAAGAAGCATGGAAAGCCGTTGAAGCGGTACGGCAGGAAAACCGCTCAGGGAGTATGGCAGCCTCCTGACCTGTGCGCCATGGTGACAGCATGGTTCCGGCAGCGCAGGAACAGCACATTCCCGATCCGCAGCCGGATGGATCAAACGACACTCGCAAACGATGGCCCAGTGCCATGGTTTGCAACCGAGTTCAGCGGTGGTGTCAGCAGTTGTTGTCGGGCATTCAGTCCGGCAACAGGGAAAATCCCCATACTGCATTCGTACTGACCTGGTTCAAAATCAAAAAGAGACAGGCTTCCGTAAGTGGGGGCGCTTTGTTCTTTAGAGTGCTTCTGCTGCAAGGGGTTTCGGCTACTGTAGTTTGTCGGATCTGCTGAGATTTCTTTGGAAATCAAGCGGAAACGGACGAATGTGCCAATGGGTGAACTGCGCCTATCTGAACTGACTATGATCGACAAGGAGATTTTTGATATGGCAAGAAAAAATTGAAAACATGGGTATTTATTTATCCCTGGTGAGTCAGCTGGACAAGCTGGCACGGCATAACCGGCAAGGCAGCTTCCGAACCAAGGAACGCTATTATGAAGCTATGAAGCGGTTCTGTGCCTACCTGGCGGACGAGTTTCATCTCCAAAAGCTGGAGAATATCAGCGGCAAGCATCTGACAGCGTATGTCCTCTGGATGCAGGAAAGCGGCAAATCCCCCAGTACCATCAAAACGGACCTGGCGGCGATTCGGTTCTTCCATGACAAAATGAGCAATCCCAAATACCGGCTTCTGAACAACGATGAACTGGCCGTGGAACTGGAGCGGCGATGCTTCGGCGGAACGGACCGGACCTGGAGTATGACGGAGTTCAACAAGATGCTGGGTAAGGCGCTGGCTATTAACCGCTATGACTTCATCCTTGCGTTGTATCTAGCCCGGTATGCAGGTCTCCGTATCCATGAGTGTTTCCGTATCGACACCTCCACGGCGGAGCGGGCGCTCCGGGAGAGCGCCATCACCATCAAGGGCAAGGGTGGCAAGGTGCGGACGGTTCCCATCAACGAGCAGATCGCCATCGCCATGCGCACGCAGTTGGCGCGCACACCACGGGGTCATAAGCTGCTGGTGCCCGATGACGTGCCTACAGACCGGGCCATCAACCATCTGCAATTCTTCATTATGAAGCACCGGGATGAAGTACGGGACGTGGATTCTGACCGCCCGATGACCTTCCATGGGCTCCGCCATACCTACGCAGCAGAAAAGTACCAGGAACTGGTCAACAGCGGCAAGAGCCCTCTGGACGCCCATTTTGAGGTCTCCCGCCTGCTGGGGCATGAGCGACCGGATGTGACCAATATCTATCTGGCCTCCGTGAGAAAGTGTGACAAGCATGAGCAGTAATTATCACTCTTTCGATGAACTCCCTCTGACCCTTCGGGTGGAGGACCTGATGCCTATTCTCGGCGTTGGGCGGAATACAGCTTATGAACTGGTGCGCTCCAAGCAAATCTACAGCGTTAAAATTGGGCGCCAACTGCGGATTCCCAAGCAAGCCCTGATCGACTATCTGACATCTTCTCGCTCCTGACAAAGGCATGGGCGGTTGAATTTTTCAGCCGCCCATGCTATACTCGCCGCATGAATGGGTACTCCACTTATGCAGCAGGAAGGAGGCCGCCGGCCGCTATTGGCCGTGATACTGCAAAGGAGTAACAATGAAACCACGTAAAAAGGACAGCAATATGAGATCTCATACCGCTGTCCTGGATATTCAAAACCGTTCTATGAACGCTTTTCCTCATACGAGGAAGCAAATCTTCGTATCGCTCAAATTGAATATGAAAAGTTCCTCGGTGTCTTCCAACCGCCCAAACCCGTTCCTATTCCAATTCGGTCCACAAGGCAGAAGTATATCACCGTTGGCGAGTTGATGGACGAGTATGTGCAAGTATATGGCTTGAATCATTGGGGCGACTCGTTCCTGTCCTGCAGCAAGCATCGGATCGAACACTATATCAAGCCCTACCTCGGGAATGTGGCCGTCAAGGATCTGACCACCCACGATCTGGATCTCTTTTACGATTCCCTGCAGGATAAGCCCGCAGTTATCCTGAAAGGTCATAAGAAGACCGATGCTACTGTCTCCCTCTCTGTGATTGAGAAGACCCATGCGCTGCTTAGAAGCGCCTTGAATCAGGCGGTCAAATGGGAGTATATCTCCAGTAACCCCGCAGAGCGGGTCACGCTCCCCAAATACCGTTCTGCTGAGCGGGACGTATGGAGTGCCAGCGAGGCGCAGTACGCACTGGATTGCTGCTCTGATCCGATTCTCCATACCGCTATGCTTCTGGCTCTGGGCTGTTCCATGCGAATCGGAGAAATTCTGGGCCTCACATGGGATTATGTGGATTTTTTCGGACGAGAGCATTCACGATGGTACTGCCCATGTCTTTGTGAACAAGGAGCTGAAGCGCTGTCAGAAGGATAGCCTGAATGCCCTTGCCCACCGTGGCCGCTCCCAAGTCATCTTCACCTTTCCTGAATGGAAGCAAACCGATTCTACCACTTCACTGGTTCTGAAATTGCCTAAAACCGAAAGCAGTGTTCGCAAGATTTTTCTGCCAAAGACAGTAGCGTTGGCTTTGCGGGAGGTGAAGAGTTCGCAGGATGCGCTCAAGTTGTTAATTGGTGACGAATACGCTGATTATGGTCTGGTCATCGCACACGAAGACGGTCGGCCATATGAAGAGCGACAGATTGCTGCTCTTCTTCGCAAGTTAATCGCAGATTATGACTTGCGTCCGGTGGTGTTTCATAGTCTGCGCCATTGCAGTGCTTCTTTGAAGCTGCAGATCGGCGGCGGCAACATCAAAGCCGTTCAGGGGACACAGGGCACGCGCAGGCACGAATGGTAACAGACCTCTATGCCCATACCCATAATGAGGATCGCCGGCGTCTGGCACCTATCAACTGCTGCAGGATAATCCCGATATTGCCAAGCTGATCATCGCAACACTGCAAAAGAAAAGCTCCTGAAATGAATTTGTTGGAAGAATTGTTGGAAAGTTCGGCTTTCCAACAGATTCCCAGAAAATTAAAAACCCCTGAATCCGTTTGGATTCAAGGGTTTCAGTGGAGCTGCTGACCAGATTCGAACTGGTGACCTCATCCTTACCAAGGATGCGCTCTACCTACTGAGCTACAGCAGCATAAAATGGCGACCCGGAACGGCTCGAACCGTCGACCTCTAGCGTGACAGGCTAGCGTTCTAACCAACTGAACTACCGGGCCATTTTGTAGGCTCGCCCTATGATAAGCAAATACACCCTGCCTTCTAAAGATTCCAATGGCAGGAGCAGAAGAATTCGAACCCTCGGCATGCGGTTTTGGGATGGCTACAAAGAGCAACGTTCCTCTACTGCCCCAAACACTTACCAATCCATAGCAGTTCGCTCTTCACAATTCTGACGTTTTCTTGATGCTGTCATCCTTCGCCGCACAGAACAATAAGGATTATACTTTACGCCGCAGCTTTTGTCAATCCTTTTTTTTGATTTTTGAGACATTTTTTAATGTCTCCATTATCCAGCAGACAGACAGCTGCCTTGAGGCACCTTTGCAGCAGGTGTGTTTTGTCGCTTCACAATTCTACTGATTTTGGAGTCCCAAGGGAAGCTGTGTTTTCGCCGTTTCCCTTTTTCTTTTGCCAACAAAAATTTTACACTAACCAGACCAAATCTCTGAAATTTCCAGCGCCAAGGATGACCGTAGTGCGCAGACCCGGAAAAAGCCGTCCCTCAAAAACCAAGGCGCACAAAACAATGGAAAGCCCTTTCCTCGGGGAACTTCAAACCTATGAGAAAGAGCCATACTGGCGCCCTCGATGGATGCCTCCTTCTGGAGATGGCCGATAGCCTGCTGATCTGCATAGAAAGTATGGTGAAACAAGGCCAGCGTCTACAAAGAGGCACCTGGGTCAAGAAACTGGAAAACACGCTGAATATCCAGTTCCACCAGTCCATTGCAGAGCACTTCTCCTGGGCTGGTCTGGAAAATTCTGAAATACCGGGAGAGCTACAGCATATGAATCACGCTTTGGACAAGAGGGATGCCACCAGCGCGGATATCCTGCTAGATATTATTGTGAAGCTCTGGAGTTGCTGCAGTCCCTTTTCTTTTCACCCGCACCTCGGCCGCAAGAGAAAACACCGCCAGGAACGGTGTTTTTTCTGTCACTCTTCAAATTGAAAAAACGCTCTGCCATCATGTCAGAGAACGGCAGGTCCCCCGCTGGACCAGGCTGGGCATCAAAATCTGGTGCACATAACCCTGGGTCCCCCTTTTTCGATCTTGTCCAGCAGCATATCCACCGCCTGGACGGCCATTTCCTTTTCGGCTGCTCAATGGTGGTAAGGTCGATGCGCG
>VOFI01001487.1_pt1 | contig 34001 bp, 21 predicted proteins | sample 5384131 | NCBI WGS metagenome assembly VOFI01 (sample SAMN12384728, study PRJNA508395) | human gut metagenome | isolation source: healthy gut H | host: Homo sapiens
TATCCAATTCCCAAAGAATGTTATCACTAATTACCGAACTGGTAGATATTAGAAAAACAGATTTAGGAATTAACCATTTGGATCTTTCCTTTCAAAACATATCAGAGCTAGTAGAACAACTATACATGGAAATGATTCCATGGGCGGAGAAAAAGAATATAGCGATAAGCTTCCAGCCAGCAAAAGAAGAACTAAAAATGGATATTGACCGAGATAAAATTGGCAAACTGGTGATTAATCTGATTTCTAATGCTATAAAATATACTCCGGAAAAAGGAAAGATTGAACTCTCACTGAAACAGGGTATGATAAACGATATTAATCCCATGTACTCTGTGATGCATAAGGAAGGTGAAATACCGGAAAAACAACCTATTTGTATTTTTACCGTTCGAGACACTGGTATAGGAATCTCATCGGAATCAATCGGAAACATTTATGATAGATTTTTCCAAGTAAAAGATACCAATCTCACTCATTTAGGATCAGGAATCGGATTGGCCATAGCCAAAAACATGGTCTTGTTACATAAAGGATGTATAATTGTTAGTAGTGAACGTACTGTAGGCACAGAGTTTATAGTTGCTTTACCTATAACAAATAGAACAATCTCTCAGGAGAAAACATCGACTGATATTTCTTCTTTTGACAGCAAGGAATTCATTGAGAAACAATATATTGAATATCTTCCATCCGAAAAAACAGATAACAATTCTATTTCCACAAAATCCTCGGATGCAGAACTACCCACACTGCTTATCGTGGAAGACAACAGAGAACTGCAAAAAGCATTGATCGAGCAATTGTCATCGTTTTATAATATACAAGTAGCAGATAATGGGAAAATAGGATTAGAAATGTGTGAAACATTTTATCCGGATATTATTATTAGTGATGTTATGATGCCTGAAATGGATGGAATAGAAATGTGTAAAAAAATTCGTGAGAATCTATCAATAGCCTACATACCTATTATACTATTAACCGCCAAAGGAAATGTGGACAATCAGATAGAAGGCTATGAATCTGGTGCCGATTTATATATTCCCAAGCCATTTTCCGCTAAATTCCTTGAAGTAAATATAAGAAGACTATTACAACAAAAAGAAAGATGGCTGAAATCGGAACAACAGCTTTTCATCAAAAAGGAATGCATTTTAGAAGATAACAACCTTTTTTCCGAACAACTCAGGCAACTGATCGAAGAAAACTTAGGAAATCCCAATTTCTCTATAGATTTTCTGTGTCACGAATTCGGCATGGGAAGAACGAAACTATATAGCAAAATGAAGGAAATAAGCGAGCAACCGTTGGCTGACTACATACGTAATATCCGACTAGAAAAAGCTGCATATTTATTGAGACATTCAGAACTCAATGTAAACGAAGTGATGAACGAAACCGGATTTGTAAACAATTCCCATTTCTCCAAAATATTTAAATTGAAGTATAGAGTAACTCCTTCTGAATATAAAAAAATGCAATAAACAATTGATATACACTTCTCATCTTCAAAGGTTATAAAGACTTTGTTTTTGCGTCTTTTTATGTTCTTTTTGTTTTTGCGTACATAAAACACAGTTTTGCGTATGCAAAACAAACTATATTTCCTGCAATTTATGGAACTTTGAATGTTTTTAAAACAAAATTAACCAAAATGAAGTCTAATTAAAAATCAATGAAATGAAACATTCCAGTAAAATTGCCTGCGTAATGTTCTTGGCTTTGACCATTCCATGTATCGGCTATCAAATAGCAATGGCGAAAAATGGAACAAATGAAGTCAACAAGGTAACATCAGTTCAACAGCAGCAAAAGAAGAGGGTTGTTACAGGAGTAATCACAGATGCAGCAGATGGTAGCCCCATTGTAGGAGCTACCATTAGATTGAAAGGAACGTCTGCAGGTGTTATTTCAGACCTAAATGGAGCCTACTCCATTCAAATTAATAATAGTAAAAGTGCTCTCCTTATATCTTATATAGGGTATAAAACACGAGAAATTCCAGTCGAAGATTTAGCAGTCATCAACATCAAACTGCAATCGGATAATGAAATGCTTGATGAAGTTGTAGTTGTTGGTTCTGGAACTCAAAAAAAAGTAAGCGTTACCGGTGCTATTTCTACTGTAAAAGGTTTGGAATTGAAGGCACCAAGTTCATCATTAAGCAGTTCTATGGCAGGACGCTTGGCTGGTGTATTCGTTAATACAAACAGTGGAGAACCAGGTTCAGCATCAACTTTCTATATTCGTGGAATTTCTTCATTTGGAGGACGTGCCACTCCGCTAATTTTATTGGACGATGTGGAAATATCTTCAGGAGACCTAGATAACATTCCGGCTGAAACCATTGAGTCCTTTACAATTCTAAAAGATGCATCAGCAACAGCCATTTATGGAGCACGAGGTGCTAATGGTGTGATGATTGTCACTACCAAATCGGGAATGGAAAATACTAAAGCTAAAGTCAATATCACATTGGAAAATGCATTTCACTCACCAATGAACTTTCCTGAATTTGTAGATGGAGCCACATGGATGGATATGTACAATGAGGCACAGTTAACGCGTGACAAATCTGCGACAAAACGATATGACGATATTACTATCCAAAATACCCGGAATCATGTAAATCCATACTATTATCCGGACGTAGACTGGGGAGAGTTGATATTTAAAGATATGACTATGAGCCAAAGAGCTAATATCAATGTATCAGGAGGTGGTTCAAAAGTGACTTACTATATCAGTTTAAACGTAAATCATGATACGGGTTTACTCGACTCTCCAAAAATTTATTCATGGGATAACAATATTAATAATCTCGCTTATAATTTTCAAAATAACATTCAGGTGAAAATAACTCCAACTACAAAAATTCGCTTGAATATGAATGCACAGATTCGTAAGTACAAAGGTCCTAACTATTCAACATCGGATTTATTCAAAAAAACATTAACAACAAATCCAATTAATTTCCCTGCTTATTTCCCTGCTGAAGAGGGAGATACGCATGTCAAATTTGGTAATGCGATACTAAGCGGTAACAATCTTCGTACTAATCCGTATGCCGATATGGTAACTTCTTTTGAAGAAACCAATATGAATACGTTGAATACGACTGTACGTATTGATCAGGATTTGTCTTTTATAACCAAAGGATTATCTGTGAACGGACTTGTCAACTTCAAAAACTATTATACGAGTTCTTACAATCGTTCCATTCAGCCTTACTATTATAAACTTGCGAATAACAGTTATGACTCAGAAAATCCCTCTATGGAATTAAGTCGTTTGGGAACCTCTGGTACCGATTATATTTCTCAGTCTGGGATCTCCAAAAATGGGGATAACACCCTTTTATTACAGTTCCAACTTGATTACAAACGTCGTTTTGGAAGTCATAATGTAACCGGTATGCTTCAATATATGCAGCGTGACTACCGTTCAGACGTGTTACCTCATCGTAATCAAGGCTTTTCCGGGCGTTTTACTTATGATTATGATCACCGCTATCTAGCTGAGTTTAATTTCGGATACAACGGTAGTGAACGTTTGCCGGACGGAAGTAGATTTGAGTTCTTTCCCGCTGTTTCGCTGGGCTGGGTAATCAGTAATGAAAAATTCTTCGAACCACTGACCTATGTGGTTGATAATTTGAAAGTAAGGAGTACATTTGGTTTAGTAGGTAGTGATAATACCCATGGATATCCATCAAATTTCCTTTACTTTGATAAGGTAACTTTAAACTCTGTAGGTTTCAATTTTGGTGATGAATGGCTTGCTTCCTACAAAGGTCCTGTACTCAATCAATATGCTGTAGTTGATCCTTGTTGGGAACGTGCTAAAAAATTTGATGTAGGAGTTGATTTGACTTTATTACGTAACTGGAATATGACATTTGATTATTTCTATGAAAAACGCGATCGAATTTTGATGCAACGTGCTGCATGGCCGAAAGCATTGGGATATGGTGATGCAGTTCCTTGGTCTAATATGGGTGAAATGGATAGTTGGGGATATGAATTCAGCACAAATTATGCTTACCAGATCAATAAAGACTGGCGTGTTGATTTTCGCGGTAACTTTACTTATGCGACTAATAAGTATGTATATAAAGACGAACCTAACTATCCTTATGATTGGAAGTTGTACACAGGACGTGTAAGTACAGCAACTTGGGGCTATGTAGCTGAAGGGTTGTTCCAGACAGAAGAAGAAATAGCAGGACATGCTAAACAAGATTTAGGTAGTACCCCGAAAGTAGGAGACATTAAGTATAGAGATTTGAATGGAGACGGAGTGATAGACAAGAATGATGATGGCATCATTTCTGATTATAGTAGTATTCCTCGTATTCAATATGGTTTTGGAGCCAATCTTACATGGAGAAAATTTGACTTTGGTATATTCTTTAATGGTTCAGCTATGCGAAAAATCATGTTAAGTGGCATTCATCCATTCGGACAAAGCGAATATAATATTTTCCAATTCATAGCAGATGACCATTGGACCGAAAACAATCCTAATCCAAGTGCTAAATATCCGCGTTTAGCTTTATTGGACGGAGACGGTGCGAATAATAAAGTAGCAAGTAGTTATTGGATGCGCAACGGTAATTTTCTACGCTTGAAACAGATTGAATTGGGATATAACTTTAAATATGGACGAATATACATCACTGGTGATAATCTTGCAGTATTCAGTCCTTTCAAAGAATGGGATCCGGAATTGAGTTGGAACTCTTACCCCTTACAACGCACATTCAACATTGGTTTACAATTAACTTTCTAAACAGTAACAGATATGAAATTATTGAATCATATAAAAACACTAAGTGGAGTATTTGCTCTTTCACTTGGAACAATGGTAACTTCTTGTAATTTCTTGGATATTGTCCCCCCTGAGCAGGCTACTTTATACGATGCAACTAAAGATGCTGATGCAACTTTAGGTTTCCTCAGTTCATGCTATGCAGGTATAACCAACCCTATACTCTCAAATGGGACCGAATCAGCCGGTGATGAATATGTAAATCCACCATTATGGCAAAACAACGGACAACGAATAGCATATGACCAAAGTAATCAAAACGCACCGGCTGATGAACGCTGGACCAAAACATGGAAATATATAGGACAAACCTTATTATTTCTTCAGGAACTACCCAAAGCTCGCGGTATTACTGAATTAGAACGAGTAGAGTGGACTGCAGAAGCATACTTTTTACTGGCTTACTACCACGCCGAAATACTGCGTTTCTATGGTCCTTGTCCTATTACCGACAAACTTCTAGGAATCAACACAACGCCTGATATGTATGGAGGTCGTTGGCATTATGACGCAGCAGTCGACTGGATTGTAGACACGATTGATGAAAAAGTATTAGCAGGACATCCCCTGCCTGATAAACGTAATACAAATGAAACCGGACGTATCACCCATGTAATTGCTTCAGCCTTTAAAGCTAGAGTTCTCCTATACGCCGCTTCTCCTTTATGGAATGGTAATTTCCCTTTTCCTACTTGGAAGAGTAAAGTAGAAACAGAATATAAAGGTAAAAACTATGGAAAAGAACTGGTAAGTACCACTCCGGATGAAAATAAATGGAAACGAGCGCTCACAGCCTGCCAAGAAGCATTAGAAGCAGCCCAAGGAGCAGGTTACTGTCTATACGGTCTCAATCCCGATGGAACACCGAATGAGGATATCCTGAGTCGCTATGAAACAGATAATATAAAACTAGAGAATGTATATATTCCGGGAGAAAATATTACTGACGAATTCAAAAAAACAGTTCTTATGCTTCGCTACTTGGTCACGGCACGTGCTAATGACGGAAATACAGAACTTATATGGGGAGTCAACAAAGATGATGATTCATTCATCACAACCTCTATGCCCAAACGAGTACTCAAACAAAATAATGGGGATTATGTGAATGGTTGGTCAGGAATAGCACCGACATTAAACTCAATTGAACGTTTTTACATGGCAGACGGAACTCGTTTACAGAATCCTTCTGATCCAGAATTATTCAAAAGAGCTAATGTAGACCCAAACCGCCCTGATATTATCAAAATGAATGTAGCCCGCGAAGCTCGTTTTTATGCTTGGATGGCATTTGATCATGGTGACTGGTCAACTCAATATGCTAACACAAAACCTCTTAAGCTCGATATTAAAAATAGTGCTGCACATGGATACGATCCCCAAAACTTTAATCGAGACAACAATGTTACCGGATATTTTAACCAAAAATTCTTATCTCCAGGACATGTACGTACTGTCACTGGAAGTCAGAGTTGGAAAAGAGGTCCCCGTCCGATTATTCGCATGGCTGAACTTTATCTAAGTATTGCTGAATGTTATGCAGCATTAAATGACATTGATAACGCCATCAAATATTTAGCTCCAGTTCGTAAACGTGCAGGATTGCCTGAATTGACCCGACAAACAATTAATGATTCTGGGTATGATATTATGGAATGGGTACGAAATGAACGCTTCTGTGAATTATGGGGAGAAGGCCATCGTCTACACGATGTACATCGTTGGGCTAAAGGCCCTGAATATTTGGGAGCCGGTAAACGTCGTGGTTTGAATGCTTTAGTGGTAGATCCGTCATTTGAGACATTCAATACACCAATGGCAATCAACCAACCTTTCACCTGGAACGACCGTATGTATCTGGCTCCTTTGGGTTTCGAAGAAAGTTCGAAAAACTTAAACTTGGTTCAGGCACCGGGATATTAATCTAAATACTTAATAAGCATTACAAGAATATGAAAAAGATATTTTTTATTTCATTACTAACCGCAGGACTTCTATTTCATGCAGCCTGTACCGATGAGGTTACCTATGATCAGGAACAATATAAATCAGTTGTTCATCTGAAAGAAAGCGGAGTAGTAAATATTGATTTTTACAACATCGGTCAAGATGTCTCTTTTGAAACATGTATAACCAAAGGAGGTACAGATCCCTCTGTTGCTGGTGATGTGTCACTAGTAAAATTTACAGAAGAAGAACTAGAGATATACAATCAAGGATATGGTTCGGATTTCAAATTACTTCCCGAAGGTTATTATACAATGCCTGATAAAGTATCATTTGAAGCAAACCAGGAAGCTACTAACATTAAAATAGTCTTAAAAGCTAACATAGGTGAATTGGATGATGACATTTCATATATATTGCCTATACGACTTGAAAGTGAGAATCACAATGTCTATTCTTTTAAGAATTCACTATTATTACACCCGAAAGTCATTACTCCAACAGTATCCCTCGATGCAATAGGAGTACAAACTGTAACAATGTATGACTATCCCACAGCAGCGGGAGAAGTGACATACGAAACAGGATTGACACTTGACTTCTTCAACGAATGGGAATTCAAAGTCAAACTGGTTAATGATTGGAATAAATTGGATGAATTGGTACAAGCTTACAATACTGCGAACGGTACAGACTATAAGACTCTTCCTGCCAATAACTATACTATACCTTCGACTATAGAATTTGGATCGGACGAATCTTCAAAAGGGCTTTCTGTCCAGTTAAAAAAAGCCGAACTGAATAGCGAAAAGGAATACCTGCTTCCTGTCGCACTGAATGGGATAGAAGGTGTGCCATTTGATGTCAGCGACCAGATATTATATATCCGTTTGCACTTGACAAAAGAACTTCCTAAGGTAATAATAAAAGAGGATATGGTTTCCACAAATAGTTATATGGATACAGATAGTCAAGGTCAAGGAACTGTTACGAACGTGATAAACGGTATGGCTGGACGATATTGGCAAAGTCAAAACAAAGAATATCCTGGTCGTACTGAATACGTCAATGATGAAACCTATGGAGTTTATATAGACTATGATTTGTCCAAAGGAGATATTTTACTTCAAACTCTTGTAAAAATCGAGCTTTGGGTACGTTCCAAAGGATATGCAGGAGGAACAATACCTAAAATTGTTCGTCTTTATGGTGGTACCAATAGTAACGATTTACAACCATTGTCAGAAGAAATAATCATAAATGACAACGATATAGAAACTGGAGTGCCTAAGCCCAACACTACTCCTGCAAATGTTTGGGCTTCTGAACCCTTTGAAATTACAAAAGAAATTACTTATCTTCGTTTCTCTATCATAAAGAATCAGAAAGGTCACGATCTAAGATTGCCAAGTTGGAACTCTGCTTCAGTTGTCGAACTTGATTATTACGGTTTATAACAGTTTTGACATATTCATAAGTTCGCATTGAGATTACAATTAGGTGGAAGTTTCTTGAAACATAAGTCACTTCCACCTTTTTCTTATAAATCATTAAATTATAACTATTATGAGAATACATATCATATCAACAGTATTATTCTTATGGATGATTTCCTTACCAGCAACAGCAAATAAAAATGAAAAAGCAGCTACAAACTTGGCTAAAAGAATCATCCCGGAAGTCGCAGACAAAATACGATTTGAGCAACTCTCAGAGAATGAAAAGAAAGACTTTTTTGAACTGGAGTCTCTGGAAGGAAAAATCGTGGTCCGAGGTAATTCAGCCAATTCAATGGCAGTAGGTTTGAATCATTATCTTAAATATTACTGTAAGACATCCGTTTCTTGGTACCTAAATGATCCGGTAGAACTGCCGGACATACTTCCTGTCATTCCACAGAAAGTCAGTATTGAAGCTCGTATGGACAATCGCTTCTTCTTAAATTATTGTACGTTCGGCTACACAATGCCTTGGTGGCAATGGGAAGACTGGGAACGTCTGATAGACTGGATGGCATTAAACGGGATAAATCTACCATTAGCTATTACCGGACAAGAAGTTGTATGGTACAAAGTGTGGAGAAAACTAGGATTGACCGATGCAGAAATTCGTGAATATTTTACCGGTCCTGCATATTTACCTTGGCATCGAATGGCCAACATCGACTATTGGTTAGGAAATCTTCCCGACTCTTGGCTAGAACATCAAAAAGAATTACAAAAGAAAATAGTGAAGCGTGAAAGAGAACTGAATATGAAACCTGTTCTACCAGCATTTGCCGGTCATGTGCCACTTGCAATCAAAAAGAGTATATCCTGAAGCGAAAATCAACAAATTAAGTATGTGGGGAGGATTTTCCCAACCTTACCATTCACAGTTCCTGGATCCACTTGACCCTTTGTTCAGCAAAATACAAAAGGAATTCATGAAAGAACAGGAGTCTTTATATGGCACTGACCATATTTATGGTGCAGACCCTTTCAACGAAATGGTCCCGCCTAGTTGGGAACCGGATTATCTGGCAAGGGTAGCAAAAACCATATATGAGACAATGAAACAGCAAGATCCCAAAGCTTCTTGGCTACAAATGACTTGGCTCTTTTATTTTGATCGTAAGCATTGGACTAATCCGCGTATTGACGCGTTCGTAAATGCAATACCGAAAGATAAAATGATTTTATTGGATTATTTTGCAGAAAATACGGAAGTATGGAGACAGACTAAAAGTTATTTCGGACAGCCTTATCTATGGTGTTATTTAGGTAATTTTGGTGGTAACACAATGTTGGTTGGCAATATAAAAGAAGTTGGACGACGCATAGAAAATGCTTACACTAACGGAGGGGATAATTTTTGGGGAATAGGCTCTACACTGGAGGAGTTCGGAGTGAACCCTTTAATGTATGAGTATGTTTTTGATAAAGCATGGGATTACAAACTGACTGATGAAGCCTGGATAGATGCTTGGGCTGACCGACGTACGGGAAACACGAATCCAACCATTCGTAAAGCTTGGCAAGCTATGTATAACAAAATATATGTATCTACAGCAGAGTTAGGACAAGGAACCTTGACTAACACACGTCCGTGTTTGGAGAAAAACGGTACTTGGACCACACGTCCGGGAATTCGCTATGACAACAAACAGCTTTTTTTGAGATATGGGAACAAATGTTGGAGTCAAATAGTACGAGGGAAAGTTACATGTATGATGTAGTAAATATCGGCAGACAGGTATTAAGCAATTATTTCCTAGAAGTCAGAAATCATTTTACACAAGCATATAAACAAAAAAACAAAAAAGAATTATTGGAAGAAGGAATGGAGATGCTTGACATTCTAAACGATCTGGATCTTTTATTATCTTCTCACAGCAGTTTCCTGTTTGGTAAATGGATACAAGATGCCTCCAAGTTTGGAATAAATGCAGAAGAAATAGCTTATTACAGAAAAAATGCACGTTGTCTGCTCACTACGTGGGGAGAAAAAGGAAGTTCACTAAATGACTACGCCAATCGCTCTTGGGCAGGATTAACCAATGGTTATTATCGTCCACGATGGGAAGAATTCATTCGTGATGTATACCGTGCACTCGAACAGGGCAAAGAATTCGACCAAAAAGCTTTCAATAAAAAGATGATAGAATGGGAACAGGATTTTGTAGATAATGATTTCATATCTGCGGATACCCCAAGAAAGGATGGAGTAAAAATAGCAAGACACATTAAAAACAAATACAAGCTATCAGTACTGAAAAATATTCAACAAATACCTCACTTAAAACTTCAATAAAGAGTAAATTCCGATTGAAATTGGAATTTGCTCTTTATTTATTTATTTCGAGAAAAAACAAATAGAACATCTTTGCGTACAAATAACAAAGTCCATTCGGCTCATAATACCTACATTTGTCACAACAAATAATCACAAAGTCATGAAAAAATCCATTCTTATATTCACTCTACTTTATATCAGTAGCAATATCCTTTACGGTAAAGCATCTGATTATATCTTGCAATCTCCTAATCAAAAAACAGAAGTGCATATTCATATAAGTGAGAATATCACTTACTCTATATATCATCAGAACAAATTACTTTTAAAAGAAAACCAAGTAGCTTTGTTGTTAGAGAATAGTCATATATTAGGAGCCAATCCGCATATACAAAAAATTCGGGAATATAGTAAGAACGAATCAATTCCTTCCCCTTTATATCGTGTTCCCTCTTTTCACACAAGCTACAATGAAATGGACATACAGTTAAAAGGAAAATACGGTCTGCAATTTAGAGTCTATAACGAGGGAGTAGCTTATCGGTTTTATACTAAATTCAAACAACCGATTACTATCGTAGACGAGATTGCAGAATTTAATTTTGACCAAGATTATAATACATTCCAGGCGTATTCTACCAATAAAAAGAATCCATACGCCATGGCTTTTCAAAACCTGTATACAGAAACAACCTTAAGTAAGGCCATTACCGACAACCTATCTTTTCTTCCCATTACAATAGATTATGGGAAAGAATTGAAAATGACGATACTGGAGTCAGACCTAGAGAAATATCCCGGTATGTTTATCAAAGCACATGGGAAAAAACTTTCTTTAAAAGGACATTTCGCACCTTACCCTAAAGAGATGGAAATACATCCTGCCCGATGCATGACTTATGTGAATACCCGAGAGCAATTCATAGCTCAAACCGAAGGTACACGTACCTTTCCATGGCGTATTATGGCCATTACAGAAAAAGATATTGATATGCCGGTCAATAATCTGGTTTATGCGTTAGCTTCTCCGAATCGTGTCGGCGACACTTCATGGATAAAAGGAGGACAGGCTGCCTGGGAATGGTGGAATGACTGGGGAATTTCCAAAGTTGATTTCAAAGCCGGTATCAATATGAATACCTATAAGCATTACATTGACTTTGCCGCAGAATACGGACTTCCTTTTATTGTAATAGACGAGGGATGGTATGCTCCCAAATCCGGTGATATGTTGACAGTAATACCGGAACTAAATATGCAGGAGTTAATCGATTACGCAAGCTCCAAGAAAGTTGGGGTTATCTTATGGACTGTATTCAATGTGCTTGACAAACAACTGGAAGAAGCCTGTGCCAAATATTCCGCTATGGGAGTGAAAGGATTTAAAGTCGATTTCCTAGACCGAGATGATCAGACAGCTGTTGAAATGGTATATCGTATTGCCGAAGCAACTGCAAAACATCACCTGACACTTGACTTACACGGTATTTATAAACCTACCGGACTAAACCGCACCTACCCGCATATTATTAATTTTGAAAGCGTATTCGGAATGGAAGAAGTGAAGTGGAGCAAAGTTGAAAAGGACATGATGAAATACGATGTAACCATGCCTTTCATCCGAATGATGGCAGGACCTATAGACTATACTCCCGGAGCCATGCGGAACGCCAACCGGAAAGATTTCAGAGATGTCTATTATGAACCGATGAGCCAAGGAACCCGTTGTCATCAGTTGGCTGCATACATTATACATGATTCACCACTCACAATGTTAGCTGATAATCCTACTATTTATCAGCAAGAAGCAGAATGCACAAAATTCATCAGTAGTATTCCCTGCACCGGAATAGATGAAACCCAAATACTTCAAGGCCAACTAGGCGAGTATATTGTATCAGCCCGTCGAAATGAATCAGACTGGTTTATTGGCGGCATGACAAACTGGACGGCACGTGACATTGAACTGGATTTTTCTTTCTTACCGGAAGGCAATTATAAATATGTATTATTTAAAGATGGAGCCAATGCCGAAAAGAAAGCATCGGATTATCAGAAAGAAAGTGGAACAATTCATAATCAGTCTAAGATGAAAATCCATTTGGCTCCCGGCGGAGGTTTTGCCATCAACCTATCGAAGCAATCTTTGTAATAGGATAAAATATCTGTTTGACCATGAAGAATAAAAACTTAACACTATTTGCTATAAGTGTACTACTGTTTATTAGCTGTAGCTCCAAAAATGATTTTTCTCCCGAATCTTTATCAGGTATTTACCCTCGTCTAGCCTATTATAATAGTGAAGGCGAGTGTGGAACAGGAGCAGTTGTGCCTTGGGCAGACCGGCTTTGGGTAATCACTTACGGCCCGCATCTACCCAAAGGATCTTCTGACAAATTATATGAAATAACTCCTGACCTGCAACAAATTGTCCGGAAAGAAAGTGTTGGAGGTACTCCTGCCAATCGAATGATTCATCAGGAAAGTAACCAGCTTTTTATCGGACCATACGCAATTGACAGTACCCGCCGAGTTAGAGTTATACCCTATTCGGAAATGCCTGGCCGACATACAGGAAACGCACGTCATCTAACCGACCCGGAACATAAGATTTATTATGGGACAATGGAAGAAGGTTTTTATGAAGTTGACGTAAACTCTTTGGAAGTAAAAGAATTATACCGTGACGGCAATGTTCAAGAAAACAATCAAAGACCGGGCAGTTATGCCCCTATCAGCGCCCTACTACCCGGTGTACACGGAAAAGGATTGTATTCCGGTCAAGGAGTCATGGTTTTCAGCAATAACGGAGAAGGCTCCTCAGAAGCATTAACCAACCCGGACATTGAAGCCGGAGTATTAGCAGAGTGGAACGGGAAAGAATGGAAAGTCATCCGCCGGAATCAATTTACGGAAATAACAGGTCCGGGAGGTATTTATGGAAATACATATCCCGAAACAGATCCGATATGGGCTACCGGTTGGGACTCCAAATCCATTATTTTAGGTGTTCGGGAAGTAGAAAATGGCTGGAGATTCTACCGGTTACCCAAAGCAAGCTACTCTTATGATGGTGCTCATGGATGGAATACCGAATGGCCACGTATTCGTAATATTGGCACACACAACCACCCCGAATACTTAATGACTATGCACGGTATGTTTTGGCAGTTTCCCAAGACTTTTACAACGGATAATACAGCCGGAATACGTCCACGGTCCGCATATTTAAAAGTCATTGGAGATTTTGCCCGTTGGAAAGACCAGCTTGTTTTTGGTTGTGACGATGCCGCCCAAAAAGAATTTCTAAATAAACGTAAGGCAAAAGGAAATATAGAAGGGCCAGGACAATCAAATTCCAACTTGTGGTTTACATCTTTGAGTAAACCTGATGAACTAGGCCCTGTTACAGCCAGTGGTTCCGTTTGGGAAAATGATCAGGTAACGGCAGGTAGTTATTCTGACCCTTTCTTATTTACCGGCTGGGATTACCGTAGTTGCTGGATAAAAAATAATGGCAAAGAAACAACAACATTTACTTTTGAAATGGATGAAAAAGGAAATAATCACTGGAAAGAAGTAAAGAAAGAGACAGTTCCTGCCGGGAAGTCACTTCTCACGACTTTTTCATCATTGGAAAAAGGAGAATGGGTTCGCGTAAAAGTGGATCAGTCTACCATGGCAACAGTCTGCTTTAATTATACAACAAAAGATAACAGAACAAATGATGATAATAACCTATTCAAAGGCTTGGCCTCAGTTGAAGCAGTTAAATTAACGGGAGGATTGTTATACGGATTAGGAAATAACCAACGAACTTTGGGAATTGTTTCACAACAACATAAAGATGGTAACATAACAATCAATGGATATTATGAATTGACCGATTCCCTTCAACTTGTCCATAAGGACGCCCCTAAAACGTCACAATTCATTCTTGAAAAATTTGCCATTCCCGAGCAAGCTATCTCAATTGAAGAAAGTTCCGTACTAGTAATCGACGACAAAGGAAGACGTTGGAGATTACCATTAGGAAACAAAGAATACAGTTCAAAGAAAAAACAAGGAACTTTCCGCATTTGTCGGGAAGTGGCAACAGAAAGAGATTTATTTAATTGCCACGGAACTTTTTACGAGCTACCAGCGGAGAATGCCGACGGATACGCCAAAATACGTCCTATATGCAGTCATTCCTTTGGCATTAACGACTACGCTTCTTATCGTGGCCTCCTCGTAATGACGGGGGTAGATCTCAATAAAAGCAAAGGAAATGAGCATATAATTATCTCAAAAGATAAAAAAGCGGCTGTTTGGGCAGGGTGTATTGATGACCTTTGGGAAATGGGAAAACCCATAGGTCAAGGAGGTCCTTGGTTGAACACTGATGTCAAAGCTCAAATTGCTTCTGACCCGTATTTAATAGGATTCTACGATAAAAAGACACTAACATTATCACATAAAGGCACACAAACAGTCACTTTTTCTGTAGAGATTGATCCTACAGGAAATAATAATTTCATGAAGTATCACGAATTCAGAGTAGAGCCCGGCAAAACTTTTACTTTTCAATTTCCGGAAGGATTCCATGGAAGATGGATACGGTTTAAAACTGATACCAATGTAAATGCTACCGCATGGTTGGAATATCAATAATGGATATATCCTAATGAAATCTGACTTTACCGGATATTACTGGCAAATGTTTTTTCTTTCATCTTTACAGGAAAAATATGTAATGCTTGATTTTGGGGGAAGTTGGTGTGGTTGGTGTATTGACCCTTTCCAAGCATACACAGTCATCATAACAAGGTGAATAAGTTCCTTAAACAAGTAGAAATACTTTGCTTTTCTCCCTTATATAGTTTACCTTTGCTACTGATATAGTTTACTCACCACAGCCATGGCAAGTACTTACCACGGCCGTGACAAACGAACGATCAGGCATCGGAACACAACTATCCTTATGCCTTAATCAAAGAATAAAGATAGGACAACTTAGTCCTTACCAATAAAATAAATAGAAAATAATGGCAATACAATTTGAATTGTACAAAACTCCCCGTTCCAAGGACGAGACAGACAAAGAGACATACCACGCACGTATGGTCAACTTCCAACATATCGACACGAATTATCTGGCCAAACTAATACTAACCGGCCTGCTGGCAGCCGGAGCAATGACACACATTCAGGGTGCTCAATTTGCCGGACAAGAAAACCAACAACAAGACCCGAAGGATAAAAGCCGGCGGCCCAATATCCTTTTTATCCTGAGCGACGACCATACCTCACAGGCATGGGGAATCTATGGCGGAGTTCTGGCAGATTATGCTTATAACAGCAATATCCGCCGGCTGGCAAACGAAGGTGTAGTGCTCGACAACTGCTTCTGCACCAACTCTATCTCCGCCCCCAGCCGCGCCAGTATCCTCACCGGACTTTACAGTCACCGGAACGGACTTTATACGTTAGCCGATTCGTTGGATACTTCAATTCCCACACTGGCAACCGTCCTGCAAGCCAACGGCTACAATACCGGACTTGTCGGTAAATGGCATATCAAATCGCAACCGCAAGGGTTCGACTATTATTCCATTTTCTACGACCAGGGAGAATACCGCGACCCTACTTTCATCGAAAGCAGCGACCCATGGCCGGGCAACCGTCCGTTCGGCGAGCGCGTGCCCGGTTTCTCCACCGACCTCGTCGCAGAAAAAGCGATCAACTGGATCAAGCAGCAGGACAGCAACCAGCCTTTCCTGATGTGCTGCCATTTCAAAGCCACCCACGAGCCATACGACTACCCGACACGCATGGAACACCTTTATGACGGAGTCACCTTCCCCGAACCGGAGAACTTCCTCGACTGGGGACCGGAAACGAACGGGCGTTCTTTCAAAGGGCAAACGCTCGAAGAACTGGGACATCGCTGGCGAGTTGCTTCCAAAGACCCGGACAAGTGGTGGTGCCGCTATCCCGGACTACCTTTCAACACCGACGGAATGCAACGGACCACCGCCCGGCGTGCAATTTATCAAAAACTGATCCGCGACTATCTGCGTTGCGGAGCCACCATAGACGACAACATCGGCAAACTCCTCAAAACACTGGACGAAATGGGTATTGCCGACAACACCATCGTTGTTTATGTCTCCGACCAAGGTTACTTCCTCGGCGAACACGGCTTCTTCGACAAACGAATGTTTTATGAAGAAGCCGCCCGTATGCCCTTCGTCATCCGTTATCCGAAAAAAATCCCCGCAGGGAAACGCTTGAAAGACCTGATACTCAACGTCGACTTTGCACCGACACTGGCCGAATTTGCCGGAGTGAAAATGGAGAATGTACAAGGACACAGCTTCACCGGCAACCTCGAAGGAAAAACTCCGGCAGACTGGCGGAAAGAAATCTATTACCGTTACTGGACGAATCACGCTATCCGCCCGGCACATTTCGCTATCCGTTCCGAGCGCTACAAACTCATATTCTATTACGCAAAGAATCTGGACATGACCGATACGGAAAACTTTGATTTCACTCCTGCATGGGATTTCTATGATTTAGAAGAAGACCCGCACGAGAATCATAATTTGTATAACGATCCGAAATACGCTCCTATCATCAGACAGATGAAAAAAGATTTATTGAATCTTCGCAAGGAAGTAGGTGACACCGACGAGAAATATCCGGAGATGCAGGAATTACTGGAGAAGTACTATAAATAAGATTTCACTACGGAGGACACAGAGTTTTTATAACGGTGCTGTCAACTTTCTGCTCAAACATAAATGAAAGAAAAAGTTCCGTTTTCCGTAAAAAAACTTATCTTTGTTCCCGGAAGATAATAATTCACGCATAAAACTCATGCCAAAAGATTTATTTTGCATACAATACACCAACTGCACAGGATGTCCCAATGTCAACGAAAACATCCTTGTGTATAGGAACCTACCCAAAGGAGCGCATATCCCGAAGGATAAGTGTACGCAAAACTGTATGCTTTTCATGATAAAAGGCGAATTACTTATCAACAGTGAAGAATATCCCGGAAATATCCTGCGCGAAAAGCAATTTATCCTGCAAGCTATCGGCTCGAAAATAGAGTTGCTTGCCCTCACGGACGTTGAATACATCGTCTACTGGTTTAATGAGTTACCCCTGCTTTGCGAAGAACGTTACCGTGAAATAACGGAACAGGCAGAAGCACCGCTGACCTACACTCCGCTTATCATGAGTGAAAGGCTTCATTATCTCATCACCAGTATGCCCGAATTTCTCGGTGAAGAATCACCTTGCAGCAAGTTCATCGAACTGAAATGCAAAGAGTTGGCTTTCCTCATCACCAATTATTATCCGACGCCTCAATTAAGTTCATTCTTCTATCCGATCAGTACGTACACAAAAAGTTTCCATTATTTTGTAATGCAAAACTACAACACGGTGAAGAACGTAGAAGAATTTGCGCATTTGGGAGGTTATACCACCACTACTTTCCGCCGGCTTTTTAAAAACCTCTACGGCATACCTGTATACGAATGGATACTGGAGAAAAAACGGGAAGGCATTCTGGAAGATCTCCAGCGTACCAATATGCGAATTACAGAGATTTGTAACCGCTACGGTTTCGACTCTCTATCCCACTTCGCACACTTTTGCAAAGACTCTTTCGGCGACACTCCCCGAGCGCTGCGAAAGAAGGCGGCCAACGGTGAAAAAATCGGAAAGGTTGCCGATTAAAGAATTATTTCTTTAATTCCTTGCTCAATCAATCTATTTCCCCTATTTTTGCAGTCCGTAAGAGGTGTAAAACGTCGAAATTTTAGTTCTAACAATTAAATAATTTAAATTCAATCATTTATGTGGTTAAGTAATTCATCTGTAGGAAGGAAAGTGGTGATGAGCGTTACCGGTATCGCCCTTGTCCTGTTTCTAACATTTCACATGGCGATGAACTTGGTTGCAATCATCTCGGCTGATGGTTACAACATGATTTGTGAGTTCCTGGGAGCAAACTGGTATGCGTTAGTGGCTACCGTAGGACTGGCTGCTCTTTTCGTAATTCACATCATCTATGCCTTCTGGCTGACAATGCAGAATCGCAAAGCGCGTGGTAGCGAACGCTATGCAGTGGTTGACAAGCCGAAAACTGTAGAATGGGCATCTCAAAACATGTTGGTGCTGGGTCTGATCGTTATCGTAGGTCTTGGTTTGCACCTCTTCAACTTCTGGGCAAAAATGCAGTTGCCGGAACTGATGCACAACATGGGCATGCACGCTGATACACTGACGCTGGCTTATGCCGCTAACGGTGCTTATCACATCCAGCAGACTTTCTCTAGCCCGGTTTACGTAGTTCTTTACCTCGTTTGGCTGTTTGCTTTGTGGTTCCACCTGACTCACGGTTTCTGGAGCTCTATGCAATCACTGGGATGGAACAACAAAGTATGGATCAATCGTTGGAAATGTATTTCTAACATCTATTCTACGATTGTTGTACTCGGTTTCGCACTGGTAGTAGTGGTATTCTTCGTGAAAACACTGATTTGTGGCGGTGCTTGCTAAATAGTAAATTGTAAATGATTAAATTGTAAATAATATTATGATCAAGATAGATTCAAAAATTCCAGAAGGCCCGGTGGCTGAGAAATGGACCAACTATAAAGCTCACCAGAAATTGGTGAATCCCGCTAATAAACGTCGTTTGGACATCATCGTTGTGGGTACGGGTCTGGCAGGTGCTTCTGCCGCTGCTTCACTTGGTGAAATGGGTTTCAGAGTATTCAATTTCTGTATTCAGGATTCTCCCCGTCGTGCACACTCTATCGCTGCACAGGTGGTATCAACGCAGCCAAGAACTATCAGAATGATGGTGACTCGGTTTACCGTCTGTTCTACGATACTGTAAAAGGTGGCGACTATCGTGCCCGTGAAGCAAACGTATATCGTTTGGCTGAAGTGTCTAACGCTATCATCGACCAATGTGTAGCGCAAGGTGTTCCTTTCGCTCGCGAATATGGCGGTACACTGGACAACCGTTCTTTCGGTGGCGCACAGGTTTCCACGTACTTTCTACGCTAAAGGCCAGACCGGTCAGCAGCTGCTGCTGGGTGCTTACTCTGCATTGAGCCGTCAGGTAAACGTAGGTACTGTAAAACTGTATACCCGCTATGAAATGCAGGACGTTGTCATCGTTGACGGACGTGCCCGCGGTATCATCGCTAAGAACCTGGTAACCGGTAAATTGGAACGCTTCGCTGCTCACGCTGTAGTTATCGCTACCGGTGGTTATGGTAACGCTTACTTCCTGTCTACTAACGCTATGGGTTGTAACTGTACAGCTGCTATCTCTTGCTACCGCAAGGGTGCTGTATTCGCTAACCCTGCATACGTTCAGATCACCCGACTTGTATCCCGGTACATGGCGACAAGCAGTCTAAGCTGACTTTGATGTCCGAATCTCTGCGTAACGACGGTCGTATCTGGGTTCCGAAGAAGAAAGAAGATGCTGTAAAACTCCAGAAAGGCGAAATCAAAGGAAGTGATATTCCTGAAGAAGACCGCGACTATTACTTGGAACGCCGCTATCCGGCATTCGGTAACCTGGTTCCGCGTGACGTTGCCAGCCGTGCCGCTAAAGAACGTTGCGACGCAGGTTTCGGTGTAAACAACACAGGTTTGGCCGTATTCCTCGACTTCTCCGAAGCTATCAACCGTTTGGGCATCGACGTTGTTCTTCAACGTTATGGTAACCTCTTCGATATGTACGAAGAAATCACCGACGTTAATCCGGGCGAACTGGCAAAAGAAATCAATGGCGTGAAATATTATAACCCGATGATGATTTATCCGGCTATCCACTATACAATGGGTGGTATCTGGGTAGACTACGAACTGCAAACCACTATCAAAGGTCTGTTCGCTATCGGTGAATGTAACTTCTCCGACCATGGTGCAAACCGCCTTGGTGCTTCTGCATTGATGCAAGGTTTGGCTGACGGTTACTTCGTATTGCCTTACACTATCCAGAACTATCTGGCAGACCAGATTACTGTTCCCCGTTTCTCTACTGATCTTCCCGAATTTGCTGAAGCTGAAAAAGCTGTTCAAGCTAAGATCGACAAGTTCATGAGCATCCAGGGTAAGAATCTGTTGATTCTATCCACAAGAAACTGGGTCACATCATGTGGGAATATGTAGGTATGGGACGTACGGCAGAAGGCCTGAAGAAAGGTATCGCCGAACTGAAAGAAATCCGCAAGGAATTCGAAACGAACTTGTTTATCCCCGGTTCTAAAGAAGGTATGAACGTAGAGCTTGACAAAGCAATCCGCCTGTACGACTTCATCACTATGGGTGAGCTTGTTGCTTACGATGCATTGAACCGTAACGAAAGTTGTGGTGGTCACTTCCGTGAAGAATACCAGACTGAAGAAGGAGAAGCCAAACGTGATGACGAAAACTTCTTCTACGTAGCTTGCTGGGAATATCAAGGTGACGATGAAAAGGCTCCGATATTGAACAAAGAACCGCTGGTATACGAAGCTATCAAGGTTCAGACTCGTAACTACAAGAGCTAATCGGTGAAGTTAAACATTTAAAAGAATTAGAAGACAATGGATAAAAATATATCATTTACACTGAAGGTATGGCGCCAAGCTGGTCCGAAAGCTAAAGGTGCTTTTGAAACCTACCAAATGAAAGATATTCCCGGTGATACTTCCTTCCTCGAAATGCTGGATATTCTGAACGAACAGCTCATCAGCGAAAGAAAAGAACCGGTAGTATTCGATCACGACTGCCGCGAAGGTATCTGCGGTATGTGTTCTCTTTACATCAACGGACATCCGCACGGTCCTGCAACAGGTGCTACTACCTGCCAGATTTATATGCGTCGTTTCAACGACGGTGACACCATCACTGTTGAACCTTGGCGTTCGGCTGGTTTCCCTGTCATCAAAGACTTGATGGTAGACCGTACTGCATATGACAAGATCATGCAGGCCGGTGGTTATGTAAGCGTACGCACAGGTGCTCCGCAGGATGCCAACGCTATCCTGATCGCGAAACCTGTCGCTGACGAAGCTATGGATGCTGCTTCTTGTATCGGTTGCGGTGCTTGTGTAGCTGCATGTAAGAATGGTTCTGCTATGTTGTTCGTTTCTGCAAAAGTCAGCCAGTTGAACTTGCTGCCGCAAGGTAAACCGGAAGCTTTGCGTCGTGCAAAAGCTATGTTGTCAAAGATGGACGAACTGGGATTCGGTAACTGTACAAACACTCGTGCTTGTGAAGCTGAATGTCCGAAGAATATTTCTATCAGCAACATCGCTCGCTTGAACCGCGACTTCATCATCGCAAAACTGAAAGACTAAATTTATTGCTAAGTTTTAAGAGTCGAGGGACAATTTGATTAATGACAGAATCCCCTGCCGGCATGCCGGCAGGGGATTTATTTATATACAGATAGCATTAGGCTTATTTTCTCTGAAGCAATTTCCTATTAAAGAACTCATATAGACGATGAAGTTCATAACTACCTCCCAGGCTGTGTCCCTTACCCGGCAAGTAAAGCTGTTCAAACATCTTATCCGCTTTTATCAAGGCATCTACTACCTGCAACGTAGAAGCCGGATCTACATTATCATCCAGTTCTCCATTTATCAATAATAAATCACCTTTCAATAAATGAGCATTATCCACGTTCGATGAACGGCTATACGATTCATCCACCGGATACCCCATCCACAGTTCATTCCACCAGACCTTATCCATTCGATTATCATGGCAACCGCAGAAAGAAACCGCCGCTTTATAAAAATCATTGTGGAACAACAGTGCCGCCATCGCGTTCTGTCCGCCGGCTGACCAACCATAAATGCCGACCCTGCTTGTATCCATATATTTATATTTCCGCGCAGCAGCTTGTATCCATTTAATCCGGTCCGGGAATCCCGCATCCTTCAAATTCTTCCAGCAAACATCGTGAAACTTCTTAGAGCGGTTGTTAGTACCCATTCCGTCAATTCGCACAACGATATAGCCCAGTTCAGCCAATGAAGAACTACTCCACTCAATAGGATTAAAGTCTTTTGACACATGCGAATCATGAGGGCCGGCATAGATATTCTCAACAACAGGATATGATTTGGACGGGTCAAAATTGAATGGCCGATAAATCGTTCCCCAAATATCCGTTTTTCCATCCCTGCCTTTTGCACAAAAGACCTCAGGCATTTGCCACCCTTGCGCTTTCAAGTCTGATATGTCACACTTTTCTAATGTGGCTATAACTTTTTTCTCTCCCAGCTTACGTAAAACACTGACAGGCGGTAGATCCGGACGGGAGTAAACATCAACGAAATAACTTCTATCCTTTGAAAGAATAACCTTATGATTGGCATTCTCCGGAGTCAAATCCTGAAAACCGGTTCCGTCAAAGTTCACACAACAATAATGCTGGTTATAAGGATCTTCTTTCTTATTAAGCCCCGAAGCCATAAAGTATATCCTCTGCTGACCGGCATCCACAAAAATAACCTTGCGCACTACCCATTCTCCACGTGTGATTTGATTCTTGACCTCTCCGGTCTTTCCATCTATGCGATATAAATGGCGCCACCCATCCCGTTCGGACATCCAAAGTATCTCCATTCCGTCATTCAGGTCATAGCGATAGTTGTTGATATAAGAAATAAATGTATCCGACTTCTCATCCACTAAATGGCGGATCATCCCATTCTGCGCATTGACTTCTCCCACAATATACTGCTGGTGCCCACGCCGGTTAAATTCAAAGGTAAAGCCACGGCTGTCTTCTCTCCAACCGGTTAGAGACAAACTGAACTGGTTCTCATAGCCTCGGGTGTCCAAAGGTATTTGCTTACAATGTTCCACATCAAACAGGACGGGAACCGACACCGGCAATACATCCCCCGGTTTTGCATAATTCCGCCAATGCAAGAGGGGCTGTAGCTGTGTTTTGGGGGCAGACTCCAACAAAGGAATACGCCGGCAATTAGCCTGCCGTGTCTTCAATGTTGCTATTTTCTTCGAATCAGGCGACCATATCAAATTGGCATCGTAGAAACAGTCAAACGTACCATCTATACTTAAAGGAACTTCTCCACCCTGATTTTTATCAGACGAAGCTATATATACATTATTGTCCCGTATATAGGCTAGCCATTTTCCGTCCGGAGACATGACCTTACCATCTTTGGCTACAGGCTTCTTTTTCTCCTTCTTATCAGTAACTTTCCATATTTCCGGCAACAGTTTCTTCAGTTCTTCAAGCGTGCCTGCACGCTGCTTCTCTCCGTTTTCCGCATTCACCAGATAAAAAACAGAACCTGTCCGTTCCCGGTTTTTATACCAGAAATAATGTGAATCACCGATCCACTCCGGAACCACTCCCAAAGAATACACTTTATCAGCTAATCGATGAAGAGTATCTGCACGCTGATAATCTTCTTCTCCTGATATCATAGCAGAAGCATTTGTACTAATCAGAATTACTGCCAGAGTTACATAACAAAACCGTATCATACTTTTTATTCCCATAACCTGTCCTCTATTTCACTTCAATTAATTGCATCACAACACTGGAATATTCGCCGGAGAAAGGCACTTCCACACCTTCTTCCAACAGTAGTTTGCCACTCAAAACTTTTCCATCCAAGAAATTCTTCTTGTTTTCTTTCAACGGTGTCATATCAATCAATTTATATTGCTTGTCCGGGTCAAGTCCCGTCATACGTACACGAGGAGTAACCTGGTTCAACAAATATTCCATACGGTAAGCGAAGAAAACCGCTTTGTCCTTTTCCGAGTAGCATACATCAAAGAGGCAAAACCCACTTTATCATAAGGAGACACCAAACGGTACAAATCTCCATGCTGCACAATCGGGCGAATCTCCTTGTATGCCTTGATTGCTCTTTTTGCAAATTCCTTATCTCCATCTGTCATATCCTTAGGCTGCATCTCCATACCCAAACGTCCTGACATGGCTACGTCAAAACGGAACTTCAACGGGGTACGGCGACCTGTCTGATGATTCTTATCCGCACTCACATGTGATGCCATAGCTATCGCCGGATAGAAATTTGATACGCCCCATTGCATATAGATACGCTGATAAGCATCTGTGTTGTCACTTGTCCAGAACTCACCAAAGTAAGGTAATAGTCCATAATTCACACGAGAGCCACCGCTTGCACAAGCCTGCATCAATAAGTGGGGATATTTAGTACGGATACGTTCCAACACATTATTCAAACCTTTATGATATTCTATATAAAGATGTGATTGTCTGTCTTTCGGCAAGTAATAAGAGCCATAGTTCATGATACTGGCATTGGCGTCCCACTTGATATAAGCAATCTCCGGATAATTAGTCATCAGATTATCTACCACTCCAAAAACGAAGTCCTGCACCTTGGGATTTGAAAGGTCGAGAATCATCTGTGTCCCCCCTCTGCCGGTAGTAGGCGTACGATTGTCCTGACAAATAATCCAATCCGGATGTTTCTCATACAATTCACTCTTACTATTGACCATTTCCGGTTCAATCCAAAGACCGAACTTAATTCCGCATTTCTTAGCTGAAGCAATCAATCCTTCTATGCCCTGCGGCAGTTTCTTCTTGCATACCACCCAGTCACCTAGACTTGTACTTCCACCGTCACGAGGATATTTATCACCGAACCAGCCGTCGTCCATCACAAATAATTCTCCTCCCAATTGAGACATATCCTTCATCATCTGGGCCATAACTTCCTGGTCTACTTTAAAATAAACACCTTCCCAGCTATTTAATAAAATATCCCGATCAGAGTCTGCATGACTAAGCTTATACATTCGTGCCCACCGGTGGAAATTACGGCTCACCCCGCCTTTGCCCGTTGTACTGTAAGTCATGGCAAACTCCGGTGTTACAAAAGTCTTTTTCGGATCCAGAGTATAATAAGAGGCATCCTCATTAATACCAGCATAGATCTTGATAATCCGGTTATTATCAACATCCAGTTTCAAAGTATAATTGCCGCTCCAAGCCAGGCTTGCACCAAAAACGTGTCCGGTTTCCTCCTGTGGTTTTCCGTCCAAAGTCAACATAAAAGAAGGATTCTCATTCGTCGTGTTCCGAACTCCGTCTTCATTCTTAATAATCTTTTGTCCGTCTGTCAGCCTCTCTTCCTGAAGCATATTTTCCGCTCCCCAAGTTCCATGAAAATGCGTTAGCCAGTTGTCGCCTCTACGTACCGGAATAAAGGCAGAAGCAAACTTATACATGGTTACAGGCTTTTTCTCCTGATTGGTCACCTCAACCCAAGTACCAATCACATCACTGTTCTTATAAGCCTTATAACACTGCTTAACAAAGAAAGGATAGACTTTGTCTTTCAACAAGATTTCAGTAATCTCAGCCTCAGCCACCGTATACTGTTTTACAGATTCTACCGCCAGGTCTAATGACATATTTCCATCTCCGTGAGTCACCTGCATAGCTTTATCATTATACGAATAAATCCCGAATGCAGGATACGACTCCGAATGAAAAGCCAGATTCGAATCAAAAATCTGCTGTATTCGGTTCTCTTCTATACGAGTACCATAATAATGGATACGGGCGGCTTCCCCCGGTTTTGCCGTTAATAACAAAGATGTGTTTGGAGTAGAGATCAGATAATCCTGAGCATTGACATTGTACAATGCGCCAAACATTACAAACAATAAGCATGAAATGTATTTTACCATAACAGTCATATTAAAAATTTATATAATTAGTTTCGATTGATATCCAGTTTATCACCCGCCTGCATATAAACGGCAGCTATTCCGTAAGCATCTACCGGCAAAGATAAAGTATCATAAGGAACTCCTGCAATTCCCTTTAACAAAAGATAAGCTCTCTCAGCAAAGAAGCTTTTATCCAATCTTTCTTCAAAAAAGAGATTTCTCATAAGTCACATTATTTAAAGTTTACCGATGCAAAACTAGATATTCTTTTAGAATATAAATGTGCTAACTGTGCAAAACACTGTTCTATTTGTCCATAGATTCATTTTTGACCTATATTCTACTAATACTTAACCAACACAAATACATTCCAGCAATGAGTAAAACAAGAAAATAAAATTATCTCATTTTCTCCCGAATTCCAATATTAATCTATAAATCTTTCCTATTTTTGCAAAATGTATATTGAACTCAACAATCGAGAGACAACAAGTTATGAAAAACACCCTGCTACTAAAATACCTGATTATATCTCTCATTTCTATTGTCTATATGAGCATATTATGCCCTATATCTATTAGCGCAAATGAGAGTTTCAAAAATATCGGCATCCAAAATGGACTCGCACATACTGATGCAAATTGTGTAGCGCAAGACAGCACAGGTCTCATTTGGATAGGAACCAACTCCGGATTACAGAATTTTGACGGTTACCAACTTCAAACGATTGACTATTATCCGTCTAATCAGAAAATATATGAGTCTCACAACCGTATCACTGCATTAGAATGTAGCAAGAATCGTTTATGGGTAGGTTCGGACAGCGGATTAACCTGTTTGGATTTAAACACCCACCTTTATGTTCCTTATACTATTGCAGAAGGTGATCCGACTATTTTCAACCAACGTATTTTACGGCTATCTATAGATAATGCCAATCATCATCTATGGATACGTGTCGAAAACCAGCTTTATGTAGCCAAAATCGAAGAGGCGACTAATACATTATATTTATTAGAGTGGGATAATAATAGTAACCTATCGACTTACTGGACTCAACAGAAACCTGTCATATACGAAGGAAAGGCATGGATAACTACGGATAAAGCTCTTATTCAACTAGCCATAATAAATCAGAAAGTGCACATAAAAAGACGCTATCAACTGGAAGATTTGTTGAGGCAAAAGACAGAAATCAGTTCATTATATGCTTCCGAAGGATATTTATATCTTCGTTCATCACAAGGTTGTTTCCGACTTCCCTTTTCAGATAATGACCTCAATACCTCAGATCTTTCTTATATCGATTTTCACCAAACAAACCCTAATATCCCCAACAACACAATCGCAACTTTTTGTGTCGGAAAGGACGGGACTCTATGGTGCGGTTATTTTGGCGGTATATTCGAAGTCCGACAACCCTTTACAGAACACAGAACTATCAACCAATATTTAGAGAATAACCGGAATATAAACTTCTCACGAACCAGAATTTCCTCGTTATTCATAGATAAATTCAATAATCTATGGATATCTACAATAGACAGAGGGTTATACTATCGCTCTTTGACTTCTGCCCCTTTCCAATATCTGCCCAACGAGAAGTTTCAGGAAATCGGATTCGCAAAAGAATGAAATATCATCTGTCACAGCACAAGACAACAAAACTTTATGGATGATTATTGCAGGAGGAAGCGTGTTTTATTATAATTTTACGGATAAGAAACTGGGACCTATATCCTTGCCAATCACAAGAGGAGCCGCCGACGGACTACAAACAATATCATTAAGTAATGATCAACAGAGACTTTACATTGGTTTGGTCGAAGGCCTTATCGTATATGAAATTAAAACCGGGAAAAGCTATTGGCTTATTGGAAAGCAATCCAAAGTACTGCCTCATTCAATCAGTATCTCCAGAATTAAAGAAGATAAATGGGGGAGAATATGGGCCAGTTCCTGGGGAGCAGGAGCTTATTGTATTAGCAACCCGGAATCAAACCCTTCCGTGACCTACTATCTAGAATCCCATAGTCAGTATTCTATCATCTCTAACTTAGTCACGGACTTATATATGGAGGACCAAGCGTTACTATTATGTACCACTAACGGATTAAATAAAATATGGTTGGATGACAATGGGGCAATCCGGAAGATTTCTCTTTACCAGGCTAACGAAAATATTTCCCGTTCAATGTCATCCAACTATATAGCTTGTATTGACCAGCAGAATGATTCCGTTTATTGGATAGGAACAATCGGAGGGGGAGTCAATAAACTAACTATTCATTCGCCACAGAACAATGACTACTCTGCCACTTGCTATACCAATAATGATGGTTTGACAAGCAATGATAGCGAGATTATATATATCGACAAAAAACAAAATATCTGGATTGGAGGAAAAGGTATTACTTGCATACAAGCCAAGACAAACCGTATCTATGTATACAGCTCTGATGATGACTTACAAAATAACTCGTTTAAAATAGGCGCAGGATGCAAAGCCAGCGATGGTACCATCTACATGGGAGGCACTAACGGGCTTTGTTATTTTCAACCAGACAATCTTGAGCCGTTGCATTCTTCCACAGACACTATCAGCCTTATATTTAGAGATTTATATATAAACAATGAACAAATCATCGCCCAAGCCAAGTACGATGGAAAAACTACTTTACCCGAAATATTCAATCTGACTCCTCACATAAATCTGACCTATAAACAAAATAACTTTATTATCTCATTTGCCGCTTTAGGACATACCCTAGCTGACCAAATTGTATACCGCTATCGCATGACTAATTACGAAAAGGAATGGCAAATGATCCCACATTCCATAAATAAGGCTTACTACTCAAACCTCCCATACGGCAATTATAAATTTGAACTGCAAGTTTCAACAGACCGCGGATTCACGTGGATAACTCCGGGACGAGAAATCAGTTTCTCTATATCACCGCCCTGGTGGCTGACCGGTTGGGCCAAGTTACTGTATGTTCTTATCTTCCTGTCCATTTCTACCATTATTGTCTATCAATATCATAAAGAACAAAAGCTGAAACGGGAGAATCATATCAAAGAACTCGAACGTATTAATGACGAAGAAAGATATCAATCTAAAATGCGTTTCTTCATGAACGTATCTCACGAGCTAAAGACTCCATTGACTCTCATCATGTTATCTGCTGAGAAGTTGATGGAAACCGGTATATCCCAAAGTGTCTCGGCCATTTGGAATAATTCAAAGAAAATGCTCGCACTTATTGCAGAACTCATTGATATCCGAAAAGCAGACTTAGGTATCAACAAGCTATTACTTACACATCAGAATATAGCAGCATTGGTTGCCCAGCTTTTCTCAGAAATCAAGCCGTGGGCTGAAAAGAAAGAGATAGAGATACAATACATAAGTGAAGAAGATAATCTCAAAATGGATTTTGACTGGGATAAAATAGGAAAACTCATCATTAATCTTCTTTCAAACGCTATAAAATATACACCTCAAAAAGGGAGTATCAGTATCATACTGAAAAAAGCCGCATTCAAGGATATTGAACCACTATACCAAACCAGATATCAGGAAGGGGAAATACAAACCGATGAGCCGGTATGTGTCTTGATTGTCCGGGATACAGGCGTAGGTATATCACCCGAATCTATCCGCCACATTTATGAACGTTTCTTCCAAGTCAGTAATAAGACACAGGCCCATTTAGGTACAGGAATAGGGCTTGCCATTGCAAAAACAATGGTATTACTGCACAAAGGAGCTATCATCGTAAGTAGCGAGCGCATGACAGGTACCGAATTTATTGTGGCTTTACCTATTAATAACTTGAATATTTCCTCCGAATCCGAACAAGACCTTTCTTCTTTCGACGCAAAAGAATTTATTGACAACCAATATCTGGAATATATTCCTATGGATGACAACCAGCCGACTTCCATTCGAGAGCATAGTTCCAATTCCAGTCTGCCGTTATTGCTTATAGTCGAAGATAATATAGAAATGCAGAACGCACTCGAAGAACGTTTGCGTCCATATTATCAGATCCACATAGCCAACAATGGTAAAGAAGGCTTGGAAAAATGCAAAAGCCTCTTTCCTGATATTATTATAAGTGACGTTATGATGCCTGAAATGGATGGAATAGAAATGTGCAAACACATAAGAAATGATTTATCTATCGCTTATATTCCTATTATACTATTAACAGCCAAAGGCAATGTGGAACATCAAATTGAGGGATATGAATCCGGAGCTGACCTATATATTCCGAAACCGTTTTCTATCAAGCTACTGACAGTAAACCTGAAACGGCTTTTTTACTCATAATAATCCGAATAACCACTCTCACCCCCTTAGATTTTATTCTTTTTGCTTTGTTTTTGTCTTTTGCACAAATAACAAAGCTTTTTGCACGTAAAGAACATTAAAATAATGCACTAATACAGATATTTGGCCATTCAAAACAATAAACGCAGTTAACTTATGTCTAATTAAAAAAAAGAAATCAATGAAGTATCATTCTAGAAAAATTGCTTTCGCAGCACTTTTTGCTTTTACCACTTCGGGCATTCCTTTCTTTCCAATAATGGCGGAATCAGGAAACAGTGAAGTGAAGTCTGTTCAGCAACAGAAAAAAGAGAACAGTAACCGGAACGGTTACAGACATATCGGATGGTTCTCCTATTATTGGAGCTAATATTACGTTAAAAGGTTCAAAGACTGGGGTAATTACCGATTTAAACGGTAACTTTTCTATTCAGGTAAACAGTTCCAAAGATCTTCTAGTCGTTTCTTATATAGGTTATAAGACACGAGAAGTCCCGGTAGAAGACTTAGGTATTATCAATATAAAACTTAGTTCAGATAATGAGGTACTGGATGAAGTGGTTATAGTCGGTTCCGGTACTCAGAAAAAAGTAAGTATTACCGGAGCTATTTCTACCGTAAAAGGATTGGAGCTGAAGTCGCCAAGTTCATCTTTGACTAGTTCAATGGCCGGCCGGCTGGCTGGTGTCATCGTAAATACAAGAAGCGGAGAACCCGGTTCAGCCTCCGATTTTTATATCCGCGGCATCTCTACTTTCGGAGGACGTACGACCCCACTTATCATGTTGGACGATGTAGAAATTTCTTCCGGCGATTTAAACAATATCCCGGCGGAAACAATCGAAAGTTTCTCTATTCTGAAGGATGCTTCAGCTACGGCTATCTATGGTGCCCGTGGTGCGAACGGTGTAATGCTTATTACGACGAAGAGAGGACAGGAGAATTCAAAAACCCGCATTAACATCACCCTGGAAAATTCATTCAACCAACCGATCAATTTCCCTGATTTCGTGGACGGTGCTACTTGGATGGAATTGTATAATGAAGCCCAGATGACTCGCGATCCGAGTCTGACACAAGGAAGATACAGCCAGGACCGAATCGATGCGACACGTACCGGTATCAATCCGTATATCTATCCGGACGTAGACTGGGCTGACCAAATATTCAAGGACTATGCAATGAACCAACGTGCCAATATTAACATTTCCGGTGGTGGACCGAAAGTAACATACTACATGAGTTTGAATGTAAACCATGATACCGGATTACTGGATTCGCCGAAATATTATTCATGGAATAATAACATTAATAACATGGCTTACAACTTTCAGAACAATATTTCGGTGAAGGTAACTCCTACAACGAAAATCGACCTGAATATGAACGCACAAATCCGTAATAAGCGGGGACCTTACAACTCTTTGGACGAACTATTCAAGATGACCTTAATTAGTAATCCTATCAACTTCCCAGCTGCCATTTTGACAGGTAATGACTTGAGAGTCAACCCTTATGCTTACATGGCCACCACATTCAAGCAGACTGACGAAAATACGCTGAATACCTCGTTGAAAATCATGCAAGACTTAAAGTTCATAACGAAAGGGTTAAGTGTAAATGCATTGATTAACTTTAAAAACTGGTCTAGTTCTTCTTACCACAGAGACATAAAACCCTTTTATTATGGAGTGGCGGACAACTCCTACGACCCGGCAGATCCCACTACTTTTGATTTAAAACTTCTGGATACAGGAGATCAATACATCACAGAATCCGGCATAGGGAAATCAAGTGACCGCACTATCTTTATGCAATTTCAGATAAATTATGCCCGGCAGTTCGGTATGCATAATGTAGGCGGTATGTTAATGTATATGCAACGTGATTACAAGAGCGGAGTACTTCCTAACCGTAATCAAGGCGTATCAGGGCGTCTGACGTATGATTACGGACAACGTTATCTGGTCGAATTCAACTTTGGTTACAACGGTACGGAACGCCTGGCTAAAGGCGATCGGTTCGAGTTTTTCCCCGCAGCATCTTTAGGCTGGGTAGTAAGTAATGAACCGTTCTTTGAACCGCTGCGCAATAAAATAGACAACTTGAAATTAAGAGCTTCTTACGGTTTGGTAGGTAGTGATGAAACCGGAACTAAATGGGGACACTTTCTTTACCTGGATGACGTAAAACTGAACAGCCTCGGATATTCTACAGGTTATGACTGGAAATATATGTCAGGACCGAATATCACCAGATACCATGTACCTAATGCTTCCTGGGAACGTTCCAAGAAACTGGATATCGGTTTAGACCTGACTCTTTTCCGCCATTGGAATATTGTAGCAGACTACTTCTACGAAAAACGTACTAACATTTTGATGCCACGCTATACATGGGCGAAACAATTAGGATATAGTGCCACTCCCTGGAGTAATGTAGGAAAAGTAGACAACTGGGGCTGGGAATTCAGCACCAGTTATCACCACGACATCACTAAGGATTTAGCTATTGATTTCCGAGGTAACTTCACTTATGTAGAAAACAAATATGTACACAAAGATGAACCTTTTACTCCTTATCCCTGGCGAAGAGAAACAGGGCGTCCAATGAGCACTACATGGGGATATGTCGCAGAAGGTTTATATCAGACAGAGGATGAGATCAAATATGGGCCGCAGCCGGAATTGGGTAGTAATCCTCAGATAGGTGATATTAAATATCGTGATTTAAACGGTGACGGTGTTATTACCAATGACGACCAGGGAATGATCTCGGAATTCGGAAGAGACCCACGCATACAATATGGATTTGGTTTGAATGTAGTTTACAAGAATTTTGACTTGGGTGTATTCTTCAACGGATCGGCTATGCGTAAAATAATGCTATCAGGCATTCATCCGTTTGGACAGTTAGACCAGAATATTTTCCAATTTGTTGCAGATAACCGCTGGACAGAAACCAATCCGGATCCGCATGCAGCTTACCCACGACTGGGATTGGCAAAATCACATACAGACAACAACGTAGTGAGCAGTACTTATTGGATGCGCAACGGAAACTTCTTACGCTTTAAAACACTGGAAATAGGCTATCGTTTCAAATACGGACGTATTTACCTTACTGGAGATAATCTGGCTGTCTTTAGCCCTTTCAAGGAGTGGGATCCGGAACTGGAATGGTATAAATATCCGTTACAACGTACTTTCAATGTAGGATTGCAATTAAATTTCTAAATCTAATAAATTAAGAATATGAAACTACCCAATAAAATAAAGATAATCAGCGGAGTATTGCTTACATCGTTATGCTGCTTGACCGCTTCTTGTGATTTCCTGGAAATTGTTCCCGTAGAACAGCCGAAACTGGATGA
>VOFI01002546.1_pt1 | contig 33970 bp, 59 predicted proteins | sample 5384131 | NCBI WGS metagenome assembly VOFI01 (sample SAMN12384728, study PRJNA508395) | human gut metagenome | isolation source: healthy gut H | host: Homo sapiens
TTGCTATTTTTAATTATCGGCAGGAACATTCCTGCCTTTTTTGTTTCTACAATAAGTAACAAATAAATCTACAAACTTTCCAATTTTTAGCGTGAGCAAAAACGAGCAACGAACGTGAATTTTAAAAACGTGAGCAAAAACGTGAGCATTTTCGCAATTCATTAATACACAATACGTTTGCAGGATAGTTAAACAATCTTAAACAGGAAGCAAAAAGTAAGCAAAAAACGTCTTTTCATTTCCAATCGAAAGAAAAAGCGGGGTTTTGAGTAAAAGGAAATGAGAAAAGGGCACCATCCACATCCTATTTCAGCCCACAAAAAGCAAGATTATGGGGCACATCGACGCACAACATGCGCACATTTCCGCGAAAATCTAAGCCGAACAAAAAACCGTTTGGCTGAAAGCGGAAAATCATTCTCCGCAGAAAAAACGGAAAACAACAAGAATAACAACTTTGAACGGCCACAGATATAAAAACTTTGAAACGGAAACACTTATTTGAAAAGGTTCTGCCGTCATAAAACGCCTGACAAAATGCAAGGTGAAACACAAGGACAATACCACTGAAGAAAAAAACAGGCACACACCTACAAGGCATCCACATAAAAGCAAGCAAAAGACGGAAATGGATGACTTTTCGGAAAACGGGCACGAGAATGCGTTATTCCGCGCCGCCACCCACAACGGCCCGGAATAACGCATTCTCGCCAAGGCTGAAATTACATATTGTCAGTCTCCCCTTCTTCCAACAAAGGATGGCCGTCCGTCCTGACCAGACGCAGGCAATCGGCAGAGGAACGCACGATATCGAACGGAAGACCATTCAAAACCTTACGCAAGTCCCGCTTCAACGTCCGCACCCGTTGGCGGGAACAAAGTGAACCGTCAAAAATACCCCGGCACACCGAGTATGCCGTCCAAATCGGTATAAAATATAATATGTGTCGGCTCACGAAGCAAACGTTCCAATACCAAAGCGACCTGACGGCGGATTTTATACCGTAAGTTCCCCATATCGCAGGAGTTTTACTACTATCCGACCAAGACACCGCCATCAGTGTTTTCCACTACGGAACGAAAGGCACGTCTGTTTTGTCCTTCCAAATTCTTCCTATCCCACATGCTATGCAGAATCTGTCCAACAAATTTCCCATGTCATCTATGATTTAAAAAGTTAATTCAAAATCTCATCCAACCGTCCGCTCACCACCATACCTGCTTGCCGGATTCATAAGTGAAGATGCGCTCTTCATGCCCTTTCGTATGGTTGCGCAAGAGGAACAAGGCGTGGAGCGGGTGCGCGGTCGTACGTCAGAACCCCTTCGGCATTCCACTTTCTTGTGCCCCAAGGAGACCCACCGGCCACACGCTTCCAATAGAGCAGCTCATAGTCTTCACCCTCGCGGATGAAATTATCATCGTTAAAAATGGAAGGAAACGCAGATACGCTATCTTGCCGGACGCTCCATCTCCCATCCGTACCACATTGTACACATCATGGGAAATCATAGAACGACAGCACGTTACCGTCGAAAAGATTCTCCACGCCACACCACGGGCGCTACGAAATTGCCCAACAGGCGTTTGGGCTTCAGCGTGTCGCCTGCCGCATCGAAAGTGTAAAGCTCGGCCATGTTGCCGCGCGACCAGTCGGGCGAAAGGTAACGGAAATATTTATATTCCTTCATACGAAAGCTGCACCGTATGATAACGGCTTTTTTGTTCCTTCCAGTTTGGGTATCACGCCAGCGAATCGCTGGAAACTCGCGCGGCTGGCCATACTTATCCTGCTGCCCATGAGCACTTTGGGTAGGAACTGCTGGAACGGTCGTCGCGGATTTACGTTCAGACGCAGCGTGCGTCCTCCGGCTTTCCCGTCCGGTCTGTTCCGGCCGTTTGTCCAAAAGCGAAAACATCGCCTGCACCGGCTGTACGCATGGACTCTGAAACACGGCACGCTCTACAATCTCTCCACTACGCCAGAAAACAGCCAGATAGAAAACGCGAACCGGCCAACTCTGTTCGAGACAGACCGTCGTTACGTTTAAAAGTCGGCATGTATTCGTCCGTCACGCGTCGGCGATGCAAGGCGTATCGAACACTTCCTTCGGCAACATCCTATCCTCGCGGCCATCATCCGCGCGATTCCGATTGCTCTCAAAGGTCCGCTTGAACACTTTGGGCAAATTAGTTCTCCTTGCGTTTGGCGAACAGCCTGCTCAACCGTTCCCCTGGTGCAAACGGAATGGTTACCCCTTCACCTCAACAACACGGCGCACCATTCGTGCCCCACCGCCAGCGGGAGCGTGGCCACGCAAAGGTGGGCATACTCCTTACACGTGCCCAATTTAAGATGCCCCAACATGGACAAAGGAAAATCTGGGAGGAAACAGGAAGGATAATAAATAGAACGAATCCACAAAGGTAAACGGGTATTGGCCATGTTATAGGCAAAGAATAATTGTCGGTGTAGCGTTCATAATCGGACACTTCGCCCGGAGACATGGCGAACTCGGCACGCCAGTGGTCCGACGCTCTTTCTCCCACACGGTAGGGCAACACGTAAAGCGATTAAGAACACGTCGAAGTCGTATTGTTTGTTCCAGTTACGCCTCCACACGTTAAATGCACTATCGATGATGCTATCAGGAAATCGGACTTCAGATGCTGCCCATCATATAATCTATGTCCGGCATCGGCATGCATCCCTTTGCTGTAGAGGTTGAGAACGCTATCATACTGCGCATTCCAAAATCCACGGTCACCATCCTTATGGGCAAACAAACTGTCCATGTCATGATAATAACCGTCCATCGGCTTTCCCGGTCCATAACAATAATGGCATCCGGATATTCCTATCAGGAAACGGGCGGCACGTCGTAACTCAACGGTTCCTGGTCACGATAATGCGACAAGACCTTTCCAACTCCGGACGGTTGTCCCCGGCCACCTGCAACATCAGCCTCCATGTCGTCTCTTTGCAACAAAACAAAGAGACACAGTGGCACAAACTTAACAAACATGTAAACTTTTCATATTTCCCTCCTATTCAGTTAATTAAACTAATATTTCTCATTAAGGGAGCACAATCCGCTAAACCCTACATATATTATACGTTTGAAAGAAATACTTACTTTAACAAAAATATAACCCACGCATGTCCGTAGGCCGTCCATCCCTTGGTTGCAACCACACGCGACGACCTAGCCTCCTCCATTTCCTTTTTGTAAACCGTTTCCATTTTACTTTGCACTTTTTACCTCTATATACGAACAAGCCATTCCAAAAGCACACAAAAGGGAATTGGTATTTACAAATCATTAACATTCAAATGCAAATGAGTCTCCTTGCAGTTGCATCCTTTGATTTCCTTCCTTGATTCTTTCAGCATCATTACACGATGTTCCTACCACACAGGCTAAAAAGAAGAAATATAATGTTTATTCCAAACTTTACCACACTCATTTTATTATATCCTTTCTAAGCCGATAAACATTAAAATTGATTTATTCCTCTTCACCCCTCATTTCTAACTAATACAGACTTGGCATCGTTCGACAAATGGATGTTCCCTTTTATTTCTTCTTCCGTATGAGAACCCTTTGAAATAAACATCAGTCAGTTTACAAACAAATTTTGATGGACATCATAAAACTTCGTAAGATCAAAATTAAAACGGATAACATTATCCATGTCATTTATAACTTCTTTTATGAACAAGGATTCATCCTTTTGAATATCATACAAGAACAAACCTTTAACCTCTTGAGGTATAAAAGTTCTGAATCAGATAATCATTGGCATGAATAGGATTCCCGTAAGTATACAATATCCCTTTCTCTTGGGATTCTGATTTCCCCATTCACGTTCCTACTAGGCTCAAAATAAGGTGTGCCGAAATTCAAATAGTATTTCATAAACAATATGGAATCTCTTAACTGATAAATGCTTCTTTGATATATCGGAGCAAAATAAACAGAATTTGCACTATTCTCAAAATAAGGAGTTCTCGCGACGGAGCAGATTTTCTATCCCCAAAGATACAAAATATTTCTTTTTCACGGCAAAACTACTGTCTGTAAGTACTATACTATAATTTTCTTCTTTGTCCGTCATGGTAAAAGGAGCAAGCGCAAACAGATACCATCCATTGTGCATCTGTTTAAAACGGATAGCCCTAAAAGGCAATTGACATAAATCAACGAAATGCCCATCATGGGTGTATCTTAAAATAGCGGATTTTGCCCCATCCAACAAAATACAAATAGTCTTTATCCACATCAAAATCATACAGACTTATAACCCTCACCTTGTCCCCGGCCTTTTTATAACCGTTACGAAGGAATTTTCCATTACGGTTAAAACAGCGCAAATGTTCATCCAAATCAATACATATATCAAACTATCCGTAAGCTTGATATTAACAGGGATTGTCAAATAAGAGCCATCCGTAGCTTCTAACTCCAAATAACTCACATCGCAAATTATTTCACTTAGATTTTTTTTTTGGGCAACCATGTGTTCTTTCATATTGATAGTAATTGTACTATCCGTCTTGGCATCAAGTTCCCACTTCTCTATATCTCCAGCGAACCTATCTTTTTTTTTTTTGAACAAGAAACAAATGCCATCACTAATAAAACAGATAAAATCGTTTTCATAAAAACACAAAGGTTTACTAAGAGGGCCCAGATAAATATCGCCCCGCTTGGATTACACATTATTTACAAATAAGATTGCACATGACTACTCGTACATTCATATTCCGATTTCCACCATCATAACACCAATGGTATATTACGTAAGAATATTAGCATGATACCCGGCGTAGGCAGATAAGCCCAACACCACCGCGCCCACCAAGGGCGCGAAGAACTTTCTTTTTGTCATAATTTTAATTTTAAAATTATCGGTAGGGGAATATCCTGGACTGATTTTATATTGTTCCTTATTCATCATTCGTCAGGTTTAGTCCGCAGCGTTCCTTCCGTTCGCGCCCCGTCACGGGATGGCGCGACTCCACCACACGGTCCACCACGCCCACGATGTATTCCTCCGGCACGAAGCCCCAGTAGCGCGAATCCTTCGACCCATAGGCCATATCGCCGCATACGAAATAATAATTCTTCCGGAAACGGTAGTACGACAAAGGCCGACCGCCCGACAGGCACCGCCCGCGCTCACCGTCCCATGCCAAAGCACGCCCCGTCTCCCACTCTATCGCCCGGCGGTAGATTTCCGCCTTGCGCCAGTCGTCCATCCGCAGGATGTCGCCCTGCCGGGGCACGTACACCGGAGGGATGTCCTTGATGGTATAGCCCAACACCGCCGTCTCCACCAAGATGTTGCGCATCGCATACCAAGGTATCAGGCTGTCCGGCGTTTCCTCCAACCGCCGTTGCGCCTCCGCAAGCCCCAACGCGCCCCCATAATGGCTGTTCACCGGACGGCTGTGCACGAAGGCTATCGTGTCGCCCGGCAAGGCCACCACGCGCTTCACGTACACGTAATTCATCTTGAAGCCGATGCGACCCTTGTCATTCACCGGATAGTTGAACACCACGATGTCGTTGTAGCCCAGGCCGCGCCGCCCTCGTGTGCGGACGCTCTCCATACGCCCGTCCGAGAAGTCCAGCGACGTGTAGAGCCGCGCACCGAAGTTCGTCTTGTCCACCCGTACCTTGTCGCCCGGAAGCAGCGTGGGCGACATCGAGTCCGACGGGATGATGAACGTGTCGGCCACCAAGGCGCGCCAACCGTAGTGCACGGCCACGCCCAACACAATGAGCCAACCACACGAGGCACACGCCGCACGCCACCTTATACGCCACGCCCCATGCCGCCTTCATCGTCCGCCCTCCGTTTCTTTATGGCGCACCCAGACCATCACCGCCAGGCCCGCCAGCAGGCAAACGCCGTAACGCCACGGCAGGCCTGCGTCCTCCTCCATCATCTCTTCCACCGTGACCCTCCGGCCGAACCGCTCCGGACGGAACACCGGCAGGTTGCGCTTGGCACGCACGATGCCCCCGTCCACCACCACGAGACCCGCTTCGGCACGCAGCAGCGACTTCAGCGTCACCTCGTCCGTATAGAAAACGTCCATACCCCCACCCCGCCGTCCAGGCCGGGAAGCGTCCACAGGCAGAGGGAGATGCGCCCCGCCCCGGCTTCGGCACGAAGGCCGGACAGCTTGCGAAGGTCGTCCGCCGTAAGCGTGCGCCGCGACATCACAGCCACCAAGGGCTTTGACCCGGACACCTCCATCAAAAGAATCCGTCACCTCTTCATACCTCCCGTCATATACTCCGAAACCCGGCACGGCAGGCAAAGCCGCCCCACGGCCGAAAGGCAGGAAATCCACCGGGGGAAGCCAGACCGCCGAGTAGAAGGGGAACTGCCAAGGAAAAGACCGCACAGCAGGAGACCGTACGCCACCCTTTCAGGCCGCACTGGTGCTCTGCCCACACTACCCACAGATGCCAGACCGACAAAGCCCACAACATGATGTTTTTCAGCAGCGTAGCCCCGTGCCCCAACGTGAATGCCTCGCCGAAGCAGCCGCAATCCTGAACCGACATCCCCATGGGCGAGAAAGCCAGCCAAGCCGTCAACGTGGTAAAGGCAGACATCGCCGCCACCGTGCCCCAAGCCACCGCCTTGCGGAACACGCCAGAGAGCAGGAGCATCCCGAGACACAGCTCCCCGGCACAGAGACACACCGACCATGCCAAGGGATGATCGGCCACGAAGCCGCTCCAATCCCACACGCGGAAATACTCCGACAGCTTCAAGGACGTGCCGTAAGGGTCCACGCCTTTCAGCCAACCGGAGGCCACGAAGCATGTACCCAACAACCAAGAAGGAATATGACGGATTATACGTTTCATTTTATTCGCGTTTGCCTAACTTTTCTTCCACGATTTGCCAGAACATTGCCTCTATCTTCTCACTTCTTGATGGATTTCCCACCAACACGACACGGTTGTCTTTGTCCAACAAGAAGGTATGGTATACGGATTCTCCGGAATATGGGGATTCTCACGAATGAAGACACCCGCCGTATCCACATGCAAGGAAGCAACGGAGCCATCGTTCTCATAGTGAAATAAAACTCGTCCAAATCTTTTTGCAACGGCATGAAGATAAAACAAAGCGATCACACTCTTTCCATAGGATCTCCAAATCATGAATCAAATCGTCCCCACAAGTACATTGTTTTCAACCCACAAGAAGAACATGCTGCCGTATCGGAGTAGACCACCAACTTAAAGTCCGTGTCATATCTCCTCACTGACTACCGTGTCTCTTTGCCACCACTACAATTTCCGCATCTTGTCCAAGGATAGCGAAACCACGGACTGCAACTGCACGATGCCATCCTTAAAGTCTTTCTCTCCCCGTACAATACAACGAAAGCAAAGACGGTCAGCAACAATAAAACACCAGTGTATACCTCATATATCACTTCATGGCGGAAAAATCACATGAATTTATGAAACAAAGAAAGAAAATATTCTATGTCCAATGCCGGACGAATCGAATAAAAAGTCCCCATAAACACCATAAGGGGCAGATATATAGAAGCAGAAAGAAAGTTCTCATAAATCCTCATCAACCGGTTCTTTTCCGTCAGATTCGATCTTACACGTAAGTACCAATACCATGTCCTTCCTCGAACAGAGCAAAAGTCAAGTACATCGAACCATTATATTCTTCACTTAACTTCCCAAATACTGTACTACATTTTTATTGGATGTCTGGTCATACAAATCTATCAAAGCCGTTCCTTGCTCGATTTGTTCCTTGGTATTGAACTCAAACTGACAATAAGGTTCAAATTCGGTCCTACTTAACCTATATACGGTATAGTCAAAAAGGACGAAGTACATAATACCCACCATTAAAAGTACCACTAAATGGGGTAAAGTTTTTTGAAGGTTATCCCCCTCATTATTCTCGAATGGGGAAAACATATTCATATCTTCCGACTTGGCATAATTGAACACCACAAATGCTTTCTCATTAGAATTTTCCGAAGAAAGAAACATCAACTTGTCATCCACTATCTCAAAAATGTTGATACCAGTCATCTAAATCTATCTTATCTACAAAAGTAGCTTTCCAATCATAGACCAAAATACGCCTTTGGGCACGTGACAATATATACACCAATGAATCTTTAACACAAAATCCTCCACAGACAAATATTCTCCGGCACCGCGTCCCAACTTATCTATCTTTGTAATGAACTTGCCATCATGCTGAAACAAAAGAAATTCTTCCTTTATCTTGCACGGCTATCACGGAGGAATCAACTTTCATTTTTTCAACATTTCCTAATAAAGCATTTTCGTTTGTCTCCAACATGACATAATCATAACCGGAAAAAGAAATGCTCTATACTATCTCTTTGCTGTACATCGACTGAAAAGTCGGCACAAGTACTTGAATGTTCGCTGCAAGCAAACAAAAAGAGAATAAACGCAAATGAATCCTATTTTTACAAAACTAAAAAATCTGCATAATATATCTTTTTTTTAAGGATCGGCATTGAAAAAAGTATCAATGCCAATCCATTTAACATTTGGACGATGATGTAGATTTATATCTTCTCATATATCAATACATTCTACCATGGTACAGCAGGTATTTCCCCTTTTGAACAAACGACTTCTCCATCAAATTCCACATAACCATCAGCTCCCGCTTGAAGAATCGTACCACCAAGCAATTTCCACTTTTTCCTTTTGCTCCGACATTTCGACATCTACTAGGGCTACGATTACAATCACAACCCATAAACTCAACAATAGCTAATGCCTCGGCATTTTCCAACAACAAATCACTTTCACTCACTCCATTGTACGCATCATAAGTGCGATACCCGGCGTAGGCCGACAAGCCCAACACCACTGCGCCCATCAAAGGCGCGAAAAACTTTTTCTTCATTGTTTTTATTTTTTAAATTATACCCTTCTAGGTTTCGCGGCTTCACGCTCTTTTTGCCGACCACCTGCGTGGGATTCGCAGGCAAAGTAATCACAAAATTTCAGGATAACAATGTTAACGACTGTACTTTTTCGTTAACGATTTTGTTAACACCGTTAACGAAACATTAACGCCTTATTTCCAACAGTTTAGAAAAATACGATTGTCTCATTTTTCTCTTCGTTAACGTTGCGTTAACGCCTTGTTAATGGTTCGTTAATGCCTTGTTAACGGTGCGCTAACGGGAAGTTCAGTCCCACGGCAGTCTAATGGGCTAAAAAAACAAGACTGAAACATACCCACAAACGTACATACACCGGAAATTTGTAAAAACAGGGCTTCATCTTTCAGGAAGCCATACAAACATCTGAATGCAACAGTTTGCAGGCTGAAGGATGGGCTACCCCATCTTTCAGGCATCCTTCAGCGGCAAACATCCCCAACCAGTATCCACCTGACTCCCAAGGTGAATGCCGTGTGAACCCTACCAACTATGAGAGTTCACCTTAACATCCTGTAAACCAATAAGTATGAAGGATGCGAATGGATTTTTTTCCACATATCTCCCTGTATGGAGGGGAGAGGCATAGAAAGACAAGCAAAGAAACAAAACAATTACCGCAAACCGGAAAATCAATCACAGCACAACGATTTTCCGATTTGCGGTAAAAATAAGAGACGGAAAAGGAAAACGAAGGGTTATCCGACACCTTCACTTTCCCCTTCTTTCAAGACCAACTTAAAATTTCCGGAAGTATCCCCTGACCACATCAAACGGAGTATCCCGAAGGGTCTTATGCACTATACATTTTATATTCCTAAGCCGGGAATGACAGCTTTCCGTCCCGTCTGAATATCCCTTTTCCCAATAGTTCACCGAGTTCTTCCAATGACAAAGTATGTTCCTCCTTTTGCATCAACTTTTCCAAAAACAAAAGCACAGGGGGGACGCGTCGAAAGATTTATGACTATAAATCACACAGCCTCTGAATTTATCGATATGCAAAAGCTGCAAGGCGGCATCCATGGATTCCGCTTTCAAAGGACGGACTTTCGACTTCCTCAACGTCCACACCAAGCCGACAGGCAATGACAAACAGGCACGCCAAGGCACCGACACCCACGGAAAGAAGCGTGGTATGAAGTTCGTCTATGCCATCCTCCACAAGCCCCACGTTACATTGAAAACGGTAATCGTCATATTCATAGCATATAAACAGTACGACAAGCAGGAAGAAAATACACGATACGCCCCATGCCAAAGCAGGAAAAAATCGTTTTAAATGACAACCTTTCATGTGTTCCATATAGTATACATTATTAATATCCTTATTACCAATATTTCTGCACGCCATCCTTGTATTCGAACAACCGCTCGGCTTCACCACGGCTAAGGTCACGCAGCAGCAAAAGGGCATGTTTCGGGATATTCCTGAAGACGAGCGAGTCGGCTTGGGCCCGTCTGCGTGCCTGCCGATTTCCATTTCCCGCCATGGCATACGAGCAATTCGTATAAGTCGCCCTTCGGACAAAATTGTCCCGGTTGCGGGGCGTATAGACAATCTTTCCTATCGCCTTCTTTTTCCCCTAAAGTACAACCCGGCCCAACCGCCATAATCAAAAGGATGGTCGTAGGACGTGTCCGTATGCCCGTCGAACACGTTGAAATAGGAATGGCTTCCGTGCGCCCCTTCCTGCGGCCCGAGAATGTCGCCCTTCAAAGGCTCCGCATCAGCCCAAGACGAATAAAAGCCGACTTCCGACACATTGCCGAAGCCTCCACGGGGGCCGAAATACCGCAACATAACGGTAGGCTTTCGTGGAATCGGCACGCACCGCCGTGCACAAACGGAGGGGCATATCCTGAAATCCGGAACAGGGGTGTCGGGATGCTCAAAAGCCGGGGGACCGGCTGCCCTCGAACACGCCGCCCACCATGCGCCCGAGGAAGAACTCGCCTATCATGCCGAATTTGCTGAAGAGTACCACGTCTTCCGTGTCTTTCCCAGGTGCATAGAATTCCATCTTCGCACTGTCCACATCCACACTGAAAGGATGCGACAAGGTGACCAACTTTTTACTACCGGCATCATACGAAGCCAGACAATATACCGTACCGCCGTGGCAGTCGTTGAAAACCGCCGCCTGCCCGTCGTAACGGCACCACCCACCGGTTTCCAATCATAGCGGTTCGACATGCAGAGATAAACCAAACTGTCCTCACCCATCTCACGGGTGAAATGTTCCTTGCCTATGGTCAGCGTATGCGACTTGTCGGTGGCATACAAACGGGTCACATCCTCGAAACAGGGAAAACGGAACTCCGGATGTACAAAATACGCGTCCGTCTGCATGGAGTCTTTCATTTGCCGGTTCAGGCTGAAACGATGGCGGAACACCTTGCCATATACATCGCCATACTTTTCGGCTTCCATCAGGCGGTGCCACCAATAGAACATGGAGAAGTACCAGGTTTTACCGTCCTGGTCTTCTATGAAATTCCAATAATGGGGCGCGTTGTTGTTCCCACGCATAGGCAATTATGCCGCAGGAATGCCCAAAGCCCGGCAAATGTACACCATCATGTCGCACAAATCCAAGCAGCTTCCTTCCGCGCCAGTCCGCAATCTTGCGGCCCTATCCTGATATTAGTCCCCATCTCGCCCGTGAAATAAAAGGGGGCACGCAACAAAGGCTGTCGAGCACGAGATGGGCCGCATAAGTGGGTTTCACGATGTCCGAATCGTTCTTGTGCTTCTCTATGATAGGCATAAACTGGTAATACAGTTTTTCACCATGGCACAAGCTCTTCATTCCCACCCGGTAAGGCAACACGTATTCGCAAAATTGCCCGAAAGGCACATTCTTCCCCCATGCTGTTTCCTCGCGCCAGACCTTGAATGCCCACTCTATGTTCGTCACCAAATAAGCCGGATCGATATAAATGTCTTTTCTGCATGGTTATATTCCTCGCTCGGAAAACCCACAGGTCTTGGCCGCAGAATCAAAGCTTGCTGATAGGTGTGAATTTGCCCGTGCCGAACAACTCGTACGCCTTATACATGATGTTAAAAAAAAGGAACAGTCTTGTTTTCATGATGTTAAAAATAGATTAATGTTTATAATGTTTAACACTTACAAAAGTAACAAAACTCCATAACAAATCAAAGAAAAGCATGAAAAAAAATGCTATTTTTCACTACCTTTCATTTTGATTTATTATGATAAATCCGTTCCTTTGTATTGGCATAAACCCTAAAAACAAGATTCTTATGGGCAAGTTAAAAGACAGATACATACGTTTCGACTGGGCCATCAAGCGGATGCTACGCGACAAAGCCAACTTCGCCGTGTTGGAAGGGTTGCTCACCGTGCTCTTCGAGGACAAGACGCAAATCGTGGAAATACTGGAAAGTGAGGGCAACCAGTTGGCCGAAACAGACAAGTTCAACCGCGTGGACATCAAGGCCAAAAACAGCAAGGGAGAAATCATACTCGTGGAGGTGCAGAACACGCGGGAAGTTTATTATCTGGAACGCATTCTCTACGGCGTGGCCAAGACCATCACCGAACACATTTCATTAGGCGAGAGCTATGGAAACATCAAGAAGGTTTACTCCATCAGCATCGTCTATTTCGATTTGGGAAAGGGTAACGATTACCTCTACCATGGGCAAAACCGTTTCATCGGCGTACACACTGCCGATGAGCTGCAAATCACGACCAAGCAAGAAGATGCCCTCTTACCCAAATACCCAGAGAGAAATCTTCCCGGAATACTACATCATCCGCGTGAACGAGTTCAACAAAGTAGCAAAAACACCGTTGGAGGAATGGGTAAACTACCTGAAAACCGGAGAAATCGAACCGGATACGAAAACTCCGGGGATTGAGCGAAGCACGGAAAAACTGAAATACTACAGCATGACGCCCGGTGAACGGTACGCCTATGACGAACATCTCAATGCCATTATGATACAGAATGACGTGTTGAGCACAGCCAAACTGGAAGGACTGACCGAAGGTAGAGCTGAAGGTAGAGCTGAAGGTAGAGCTGAAGGTAGAGCTGAAGGAAGAGCTGAAGGAAGAGCTGAAGGAAGAGCTGAAGGAAGAGCTGAAGGGATATTATGCACGGCACGGAACCTGAAAGCCATGGAGCTTTCCATGGAAGATATTTCTCGTGCCACCGGACTTTCCAAAGAAGATATCTTGAAATTATAGGTGTCTTGTTATCACAAACCGGAAAACCAATCATAACACAATGGTTTTCCGGTTTGCTGTAAAATAAATTATCTATTCAAACTCATAATCCAATACGTGTAAATCATTATCCATTGAAGGACTGAAAATAACCCTTTTTTGTTTATTTTTATCGTAAACCATATGGGACGCTATGATATCTAAGTTTATTTTCTTCATAGGATTTCCCTCATAGTCATAAACCTCTATGGAAGATGCTCCTGACAATCCGGATGTCTCCACGTCCCCCTGCGATAAAATGTAAAAGCATTTTTTTCCGCATACCACATCCGTATAATACCCTCCGTCTTTCATCCTTTCTTCTCCGTCGCCCTTCACGGCTAACTCCGGTATCACATGCCACCCATCGGACAAGGAGGCTATCATAAAACCATCCTGATAAAAGGTAAGCAAATACGGCATGCCCAAACGCCACATCATACGAAAAATTATAAAGCATGGAATTACCACCTTTACTTTCATCAAAAAAAACAATCGAATCCGAACATGACAGATTCTCTATATCCGTAATCTCCCATACAATTTCTCGCGGACTATGAAATATTTCCAAAAGTTGAATATGAGACAAACTTAGGGGAATTTAAAGGCATCTGCACGCCCATATTCTTTTTCTTTTGAATCACATACGAACTATCTATCTTCGTCACGTCATAGATTCCCCACCGAAAATTATCAATGACGGTATAAGCAGTATCCGTTATCGGTATCAGATGAGGAGAAATCCATTCGTTCTCCCCGTTTCCTTTACGGCCGAATTTTCCAGTAACTCGGAAATCATTTGTGTTGAACACATAATAAAACGGTTCACCGCCGTCGTTCTTACAAATGAGCATTGTATCCACGATGCACCACTCTTTTATATTCATAAATTCATCTACTACAACCGGATAGGTTTCCATTGAAATGACAGCACCAAACTCACGAGTATTATGTTTCTCTTCCCATCGTGGCGTACTCTTATCATTATTACACGACACCAATGCTGTAACAAACGATACATACAAAAGAACTTTTCTCATGATATTATCATAATTAGACTAGTAACAAATTTTTTCCACTATATCAAAATGTGGGGACGATGCTACTCCATCTTCCACATCGTCCCCACTGGAAAAGTATAAATGTAAGAGTTTCCCTACTTACATCCGCAAATATACGAGATTCGATTCGAAGTTCAAATAAAAATGTGAAAAAAGTAAGAAAAAAAGTTTGTATCCCTATTTTTATTTCAAATAATAAAAAAGAGAACCGCCCCCAATCTTGTTTCTTGAAGTTTGGCCTCGCTGCCGTAATCATCACCGTGAACAACCCCAACCAACGCTTCACCATACTGCCACTGGGGATAAAAACCAGGGACATCCCGCACAAGCTTTTCCTTGAAGGTGGAATTGTCCGTCGGATAGGCTTTCCATGTGACAATAGACCTCATCTGAATATTCAAAAATACCCAACCAACGGTCGGAGGTCAAGAAATCATGAAACGTCCCGACCTTTCCCGCACTCAGGAAGTCTTCCGCCTCCCGACCTTGTTCGGGAGTCAGGCTACCATAGTCCGCACGATAAGCCAATACCGGAACCGTATCGCGCCAAACATAAATACCGTTGGAAAAGGGTGCTTTCAGGAAAACGTCCCCTTCGGATTACGGATAAAGGTTTGCCCACCGACCAAATAGCCTGACTTAAATCAGCAGAAAGGAACTTACCCAATACTTTGCCCGATGTATCCCGTATGAATAATCAATTCTTCACGGTCTCCGGGAGAGCTGTTACTAAGTAGAATCCGTCATCTACAGGAATAATGTCATGCATCATAAAGTCCACAGGCGTACGGTGCAACAAATTCAGGTCTGCATCATAAGAGAGGATACATCTTCCGGAAAAATCCATCAAGTGCACCCGGCCGCCTCCTGAAGCAATAGCGTTTGGCATAATATACTCGTTATGCCCCCCGTCCCACCGTCCGTATCTGCTTGCATAATCTCCTGTACGCAGGTTTGAAGGCCGACACGGCTTTCGAAGCGTCCAATATATAGACCATGGAATCCAGAAACACAAATCTCCTATCGAAGCCATGGCCTTCCCATCCGTATACAACTCCACTGTATCTATACGTGCCAAAAATATCCGACACTTTCAACTCATCTCCCTCGAAGGATTTGATTTCCACAACCCACGGTTCGTCTTTTCCTTTCTTTACACCATTTTCGTCTTTGCAGCCCCAACAAGTCCATATCACACCTGCCACGGCCATCCAAACCATTGTCTTCATTTCGTACCATTATTTTATTTCAAAACCATACAGCATGTTTATCTCAACTTTATGTATACAAATATTCGGGTCTCTCCCTCGACCGCAATATGGCCGTGAAAGAGAAACCCGAAAGTTTCAAATCATCATCCGATGCCCAACACGGACGTCCTTGCTGCAACCGGCGCAAGCGCAACAAGGCCTCATAATAATAGTAATCGGCATAGATGATGGAAGCGTCTATCTCGCTCCCGGCCGGATGGTGTCCCGTACTTGTGAAGCAGGAAAGACACGCAACGTTCTCCGCTCTGGTAGTTCCGGCTCAGGGATGACAACATATTTTCTGCCGCCTTGCGATATTGCTGTCCTTTCCCGGCATCCACATAAACGCTCAGTTCCAACAAAGCGGAAGCTACCACCAAAGCTGCCGAAGCATCCTTGGGTGCCGATGGCGACGGGTCGTCGAAGTCCCACAACGGTACCCAGTCGTCCGAGCGTTCGGGCAAACGTTTGAGGGTACACATCCGTCACCTTTTGCGCAAAAGCCAGAAAACGAGGGTCACGGGTCTCACGATACACCATCGTGTAGCCGTAAAATGGCCCAAGACTGTCCCCTCGCCCACATCGAGCCGGTCCGAATACTGCCCCTGATGCGTGACACCTTTATCAACTTACCGCTCACCGTGTCTCGTAGACCGCCACATGATAGCAAGAACCGTCCTTGCGGAAATGGTTGTTCATGGTCGTCTCGGCATGACGCACAGCGACGTCGTACAAGTTTTGTCCGCCACCGTTACGGGAAGCCCAGAAAAGCATCTCAAGTTAATCATATTGTCCATGATGGTATTGTGCGGCCATCCTTGTTTTTCGACCTCACGCGGCCAACTCAGAATGGTACCTATCCGGGGGTTGAAGAGTTTGGCCAACTGATTGGCCGTGCCTACAATGACATCCCGATAGGATGCACAAGGCGCGATGCGCATCCCGTTGCCGAAACTGCAATACACCAGAAAGCCCAAATCATGGTCGTACGGGTCACGGTCGGCCAAATAAGCCAGTGAGGCCGTGTAGTTCCGGGCCTGACGTCCGATGTAAGCCTCGCCCCCATATTCATAGTCATACCACAACACGCCCGGCCAAAACCGCCGCACCATTCTTCGGGTGTAGCCGGACGACAATTCCACTCTGTCCGACCCTCCTTCAAATCTTCCGCAAGAATGTTACGCGGCATCGGGTATAATCCCATCCGCCGTCTTTCTTCAAACCTGCCAATGCACGTGCCACCTGACGATGGCAGTATTGCAAGTCTTTCTCTACATCGACCCGCTGTTGGGCCGCCACCGGACGGCAGCACAATCCCAACAGCAATACAAATCCTATTTTATAGTTTATCCGTTTCATTGTTATCATTCTAAAAAATCCCTATCGTGTACTCTTCACGCCGTATGCGCAGAAAGTGAGATAGAAAGCACAAATCAGCAGCACGCACACACCGGCTGTGATACCGGCCGCGTCCGTAGCCGCACCAATCAACGGGGTCACCGCACCGCCACCGGCCACCGCCGTAATCATCAGACCGGAAATCAGATTGGCTTTCTCCGGCATGCGCTGTACGGCCATGGAGTAGATGATGGAGAGAAAATGCAGGGAGCAGAAGAATCCGATGCCGCCCACGCAAATCAGATTCACCGTGGCATCTTCATAGAAAGCCAACACCAGGATGGCGGCAATAGCGGCCAGAATATTGATACGGAAATACTTCATCTCGGAAATCTTGGTCATGAAGAACACGCCGAGGAACGCCCCCGCCGTACGGCAAATGAAGTACACTTGAGGAGCCATACCGGCATCCGATGTATCCCAACCGAAACGGGTTATCATGACTTTCGAACTGATGAAGTTCGTGGCCACGTCGATACCCACTACGAAGAAGATACCCAGAAAGAGTAACAGGATGGTACGGTCGGACAGCAAGCCCCACACCTTCCCCATCGTCACGCCGCTGTCTTCCTTTTTCTCATGGGGTATGGGCGTGAAGTAAAGCCAAAGGGCGGACACTAACGTAATGGCTCCGAGCACGGGAAAGCCAGATACCAGTTGTCCTTGTCGCCACCGCCCAACACGTTCACGGCAAAAAGCATGATGAACGGGCCGCAGAACGAAGAAACAGCCTTGACAACTTGCCCGGCAGTCAGACTACTGGTTAACAGTTTCTGGTCGGTCACCACATTATTCAATAAAGGATTAAGCGACACTTGCAGGATGGTGTTGCCGATACCCAACGGGGCATATCCCACAAGACATGCCCAATCAGTCCTCAACAACGGGATGAGCATGCCCACAAGCGTGACCGCCATACTGAGCATGACGGTGTTCTTACGTCCCCATGCATTCATTTTGATACCCACCGGTATGCTAAAAAAAGGAACCAGATGAAAACCATCGAAGGCACGAAACCGGCCATGGTATGGCTCCAACCGAACGCTTCGCGCGCATAATCCGACGAAATACCGACAATGTCACAAAAGCCCATCACAAAGAACCCGAACAGAACGGGAAGGACCGCAAGCATAGATGTTTTTTTTTCATGTTGTTTTTATATTTTTAAAATGAGTGTTTTTCCCGTTTACGGAGTAACTCGGAACCAGTCTACATCCATCCACCCCCGGTTGACCGCAGGTTCGGCATGCGGCTCCACGCATACGAAGCCCACCTTTGCGCCTATCCACTTGCCCTGACGGGCTTTGAACGGCTTGCCACAGGGAGTAAACGTCTGACCGTCGAGACTGTATGCAAAACGGCACATCCCTTCTCCGGCTACTTGTACCCGCAAATAGACCGAACGGCTGACCGTGGGTGAATAAATGATAGTTTGACGTTCGGACGGCTCGAAACCTGCCAATTTTTCCACAGATTCCTTCCCGCCTTGCTCTGCATCCTTACAAACCCGCTGAATGAGGATGAAACGGTCGCCCTCCCGACGCACGGTCAGTGCCGCATAATCCCATCCCATGACTATCAGGCCGCCTTCCTGACCGTCTTCCTTGCTCACCACCGTGACTTTTGTCGTGGCCGTAAAAGTCGCGGCGGGGAACTCTGGAGCAACATATTGGATGCTTCCCACAAATTTATATACTTTTCGGATAACGGCCAAGAATATAAACGGATAAAACCGTACGGAGTGGTAAATCCGTATAAATCCTGATAATTGGAATGCCATTGCCACTGCAACCCAAGCTCCGTAGTGTCGAATTCGTCGCTTTCGGCCGGATTCACCCGGACGGAAGACGGCACGGACGGCTTGCGGTAGGTCAGTACGGGATTGCCGCAACCGTCACCGTCCTTATCCTCGCCCACCACCGGCCAGTCGTCTTTCCACGTCATGGGTTCGAGCCAAGCCACACGGCCGTAGCATCCTTTATCCTGGAAGTGCACGAACCAGTCTTCGCCGGATGCGGTCTGCACCCAACCGCCCTGATGGGGTCCGTTGACCGGGTATCCCCTTGCTCCATGACGCGCCGCGCCTCGTACGGCCCGTACACGTTGCGGCTGCGGGCGGCCATCTGCCATCCCATTTGCACGCCACCGGCCGGAAACATCAGGTAATAGTAACCGTTGCGTTTATAAAACTTAGGTCCCTCGGCTGTGTGGTTCACATCATCATTTCCGTCATACACGATACGGGAAGGGCCGACTACTTTCGTGCCCTCCGCATTCATTTCGGCCACACACAACACGGAATTGATTTGTGCACGGCTCCCAGCCCATGCGTAAGCCAGATAACACTTCCCGTCATCGTCCCACAACGGACAGGGGTCGATAATGCCTTTGGCAGCCTTGACCAACACCGGCTCAGACCATTCGCCGGCAGGGTCTTCCGCCTTGACCATATACACGCCGAAGTCCGGGTCGCCCCAATAGATATAGTACTCCCCTTCGTGGTAACGGATACTCGGTGCCCATACTCCCCTGCCATGCTGCACGGTAGCGTAAAAGTCCGTCGGGACCAACTCCTTCAGGGCATAGTTCACGACTTTCCAATTCACCAAATCCTTGGAATGGAGGATGGTAGGGGCACACAGAGAAACTGGAGGCCGTCAGATAGAAATCATTCCCCACGGCACAGACATCGGGGTCGGAATAATCCGCATGAATCACCGGATTCTTGTACATGCCATTGCCCAAATCGGGCGACCATACTTCAGAGGTATTCCTGAGTTTGTGACGCTAGCGGGATTCCTCCGCAAAGGAGGCAACCATACATCGCCACCCGCAACATACCTCTTGATAAACTTTCTTTCACCATTGTATACTTTCTGTTTGATTCGATTTATAATCTTTCCTTTATTATATATACGAACGAAGAGCAGATTCTTATTTAAGAATACAAAAAAACCTTGCAAAAGCAAAATCAGCTCTTGGCAAGGTTCTTTTATGCTAACGGACAAGCCTTTAAATCTCAATCAGGCTGAACGAATAAGCCGGAAGTTCATAGTCGAATTCAGGTTTCACCTTGATGTCGCTCTCCTTCGGACGGGCATTGCGGTCGTCCCAGTTGCCGGTCAACACATGCAGGCGGGCATCCAAACTCTGCGCCTCGCCGAAACGGTCTTTCAGGCTCGACAAGTCCAGTTTCCCTTTCACGGGATGATTCAGGAGGTTCACCATTTTAATGTACACCTTTCCAGTTTTGGTATCGCGTACCGTGCTGACAGCCAGACGATCGCGTACTCCCCTACGGCCTCGTTCACCGAAAGCGTGGATATACTCGTCGCCGCAATAGTTGCCGCAAAGCTTCTGCACGTAGTAACCTACTGTGGGCTTCACCTCTTTGTTATTGAAAATAAATCATGTCCGGATTCCACCACATGTCCAGTTTAACAAAGGAGCATACGAACTCATGGCCACCACCCATCACCGTTGCGCTTCCATGCCGCAAATGTGCAAGGCTTCGCACAAGGCCGTCTCTATGTTGTTGGGACGGCCAGGAGCATGAGCCGCGTATTCGCCCAAATACACTTTGGAACCGTTACGGTCGTATTGGTCATAATAGTCCTGATGATAAATGAACCAACCGGGCGTCTGATAATAATGCTCGTCAATCATGTCTATCTTATGGTCTTTAGCCAAACGCCAACCGGTCTCGTAATCACTACCTTCCGACCACGGTCCTGACGTACCGCAAACGACGATGTCAGGATACTTCTTCTTTCACGGCTTTGACAATCATCAGATAGCGTTCTTCAAACGTTTTGGAAATCAAATCTTCGTTGCCGATGCCGATATACTTCAGGTTAAACGGTGCCGGATGTCCTTGCTCGGCACGGACTTTGCCCCATTTCGTAGTCCTTGGCATCCCCGTTGGCCCACTCAATCAGATCCAACACGTCTTGCACGTATGCCGGCATCTTGTCCATCGGGATACCTCCCTGCTGTCCATGCCCGCAGTCGCTCGAGTTCTGGCAACTCACACCGGCTGCCAACACCGGAAGCGGCTCGCACCCGATATCCTCGCAGAATTGGAAGTACTCATAATACCCCAAGCCTTTCGTCTGATGGTAGCCCCACAAGTTGCGTTGAGGTTTGCGGGCTTCCAACGGTCCAATCGTCTCCTTCCAATTATAAATGTTGTGCAAACCGTCTCCATGAGCCACACAGCCGCCAGGGAAGCGCATGAACTTCGGTTTCAAATCGGCCAACGCCTGAGCTTTCAAATCGGCCCGCAAACCGTTCTTTTCCCTTTGAACGTCTGTTGCGGGAAAAAGCGAAATCATGTCCAAAGCCACCTTGCCCGTCCCCAAAGGTTCCACTTTTAATGGACGCGTGGTCGGCATCGGCATCGGCTTTCAACACCGCAGTCATTTTCTTCCAATCCGACTTGGGTGCTTTAAGGATGGTCTGTGCCATCACCCGACCGTCCTGCACGAGGCTCACCCGTATCTTTTTCCCGCCTTTTCCTCCAACTGTTTGGCAAACACCGACAAATCGTATTTCTCACCTTCACGAACGGGAATACCGTCGAAACCGCCATTCAACAAAGCCACTTGGCCAGGCTGTTTCACGTCCACGACGGCATAATTCGGGTTGTTTTCATGGATAGGCTCGGATTTCCGTATCTCCCACGTCCCGCCGTTGCCTTCCAACGTCCAGGCAAAATCAGCTTTCCAAGCCTTGTTTCCCCCCCTTGACATCGGCCTGGGAATATTCAAAATCACGGTTCTGCACCAACTCGGCATACAAACCACCATCGGCAGCATAACTGATGTCCTCAAAAAGATACCGATCAATTTGTCACTGATCTTCTTCGTCCGGCCCGCATCTATCTTGATTGTGGCTTCAAGAGGCTTCAAGCCTTGGAAACGCACCTCATTGTCCCGCGCCAATTCTCCGTTGAGTGCTGCCCAATATACTGCGCTTTCTACAGCTTGCACCATGCGCTCCACTTCGGCATACGACACCTTGAATATTTGTCCGTTCACCGGATGCCCGTCCACAAGTGCCTGCCCGTTACCGAAGGATAAAGGAAGCATCAACCTTGCGCGGCTTACTGAAATGATAAAAAATCCTTGGACATGGTCTCGTACACCCCACCATCCTTGGTCTTGAACAACACCTTATAAGTAGCCGTTGCCGCATCGTAAGACAAAAACCGGTGCAATACAGCTGTTCACCCCTTCCATATAAGGATAATCCTGCGGACGCCATTTCACCAAATCTTCACTATAAGCCACAGCAAACTGGTTGGCATAATCGTTCACCTGAAACACGCAACGCCATGTCCCGTCCGGCATCTGCATCAGGTTCGGATTGTACATTTTCTTCTCTGCCCCCCACGTTCCGAAATCGCTCTTGACGAAAGCATGGCCAGGGCCAATCCCCTTCCACACCTGCCGGTTCGCACTCCAAGCAAAATTCAACCCATTGCCCACATGCACATTATAGGCCATAAGGTACACCGAATCAGGGACTGCGGTCCGACCGAAACGGATGCACACAATCCCCATCCTAACAAAGCCGCAGAAAGAGCCTTGTTCACAAAATGTTTTTTCATGTCAAATTAATATTGATAATTAGATAAAAATATATTGCCTAACCATTTAATCTTCTTCGGCTTTCAACCCTAACTGTTTAATCCGGATGTCTGTCGAAACGCCCCGGCTCTTCAGTTCCAACACGGCCGTACGTTCGGGCTGTCGTCGTGTTCTGGTCTAATTGGTAATGCACGGTATATTTCCCCGGAACGTCCGGAAGTGGGTGCCCCGTCAGCCAAACGCACCCACGCAGGCTCCTCCCTTGAAAGCCAACGTCCAGTCGTCACCATAAGTCTGGAACACCAAACTGTCACGCACCTGACGAGCCGTATCCTGCAACGTGAACTGGTAGTTTCTGCGCACCGGACGCTCGATATTCAAATAGTGATATTGCGTGTAGGCTGTCACCAACGTCTTGCCATCGGCATGGAAATAGATGTAATCCGTACGAATCGTATCTGTGTTGTTTACATCCAACTTCACATCAATCTTTTTCACCATATAATATCCTTGTGGTACAGTTCCAGCCATGGAATCTTCATTGACATGCATCCAGTTGGCCGGCACGGAAATAGACCAATCGAAAGTGGTGGCAAACCTCAAAGAATCAACGGTCTGGTCGGCATAAAGCACAGAGCCGTATCCGCTCGGATAAATGATTTGTGCAAAATTGTAAGAATTCTCCTTATTATCACAAGCCGCAAACAAAACAGCGGCCAAGGCTACTGAAAACCCAATTACTTTCTTTCATGATATTTATTTCATTAAAAAAATGACGAGCAAAGATAAATAAATAATTGAAAGTATCCTTATTTATCATTATCTTTGCAAGATGGAAAACCCTTTTTATAACGAGATATTTATGAAATCTTGCAGACGAAGGGCTGCGAAGGACTTCCCGTAGGCATCATCGCCAAACAGGTCTACAACCGTCACGCCGGACTGTTTAATACGGAACTGACATACGAAAGGGTTTATCAAAATGTACGCTTCTTTCTATGGGCACAGTCCTGCAAACCGTCGTCGCCTTTCATGGGAACGGCCAATCGCGGTTGGTATGCCTTGAAACCCAACGTCTGCCGACAGATGCGAATCGACTTCACCGAAAAGCCCATCGGAAGAAGCCGTTGAATTTCCTGAAAAAGAAGAAAGAAGCATGGATTACCCGACTCTGTTCTAACAAACACACATCAGTACCACTCAATATTTGAACTGTAACTGCTTTGTTTTTTCCATTTCAGCACATCGGCCAACTCCGAAGCATTGGCTGAGAATGTGAAATTATAGGAAGTATAAGGACTCAACACCACGCTAGCCGACATGGAGAAACAATGCAAATCACGTGATATTGAAGCCGTTGTCATGGACAAACGGTGATAGTTGAAGTCATATCCCGAGGAATAAGTCAGATTCCATCCGTCCGAAATACGGATGTTACCCGAAAAGTTCAGCGTATGGGTCAGCTTATAAGGGTAGCGCATCTTCTTTACCTTAATGCGTCCGCTTGTATTCTCCGACATCGTCACACCGTATGATACGGTAAAGGACCAAGGCAACTGGAATTTCAAATATCCGTCTTCGTCCACCTCGGCCTTCTGAGGCTCCTTTTTGGCTCCGGCCCGCTCCGATTTCTTACGGTCGGGATCTATGTTCGTGTCGCCCGCTTCCTCCTCGTCCGTCTCGCCATCTGTCCCTTCCACGGACTCCGCCCGGCCTTTTCCCCCATCCGAAAAGTTTTTTCTGAACGTCTCGTTGTTGAACGTATAAGACAAGTTCTGCGACATGCCTTGGAAACGTCCAAAACGCCCGTACGACCATTCCGTACGGTCACCCACACGCACATTACCGTTTTTCGTCGAACTCGTATGCATAAGTGGCAAACTGGGCATTCATGCTGAACGTATAGTTCCAAGGTGTCTTGATACGCACCCCTCATCGACAAATCACTCCACGGTTGACGTTCGGCCGCCATGTTGTAGCTCAGGTTCGCTCCCAGTTCGTCAATAAGGCTGACTTTCCGTACCGAATCGTTCTTCGTACGAACCTTCATCTCTATGTTATTGGATATGTCCATCGACACGCTTCCGGTCTTCCCCGCCCCGGCACACCATAGAGGCTACCGCTGTAAGGAGAATAACTCACCGTAGATACATTGCCGTCTTTATCCGTCTTCACGTACGACGCATAATAACCGTAACGGGACGTACCGAAATCCGGTGCATAATTAAAGCTTACGGTCGGCGTGAAGACATGGCGGATGGTCTGTATCTTCTTACCGAACAAAGGCGTGTAAAAACCGTAGAGTTTGGTCGTGGCCGATACGCTCATATCATAATTATACACGTTCTGGAATCCCCAAATCGTGTCGTTCACTTCCCGTTGGTTTTTCTTCATCCCATCCTTTCATGACCTTATGCGTGTACATACGGTCGGTAAACCTGAATTCCGGCGTGATATTGATATAGTTGAACAAACTGAACGTCGCACTGATGGGCACGTTATGACGCATACCGTTACGCCAGTCTTTAATCAGATTGGACTTGAACAACAAGTCTTCTTTCGTATCTATGCTGTTGCTCAAGCTTCCGGTATAGCTTAAAGCAATCTTTTTCGTACCACTTTTCTTTCCCCGCAGCCTTCTTGCGCTTGAAAGGATAGAAACGCGCCAAAGTAATATCAAGGCTCGGCAAAGTCATCGACAGGGAAGAGTCCTGGATGCTTTGCGACAAGTTGAAAGAACTGGAAAGCGTCAACCCTATCCGCTCGAAAGTCTTGGAATAAGCCACACTCGACGTACGCGTACTCTGCGTGTAGTTCTCCGGATTGTACATGCTCGTCAGATTGTTACGCGCTCGTAGTTAGAGGTTGCAAAATTCACACTGGCAGAAAAACTTTGTGAAGGATTAGCCTTGGCATCCTGACGATGCGTCCATTGAATCTTGAAGCTAGTGGACTTCGAATAATCCGGCATGTTTTCTCTCCTTCCACCGTATTTTGGTAGCTCAGGAAGAAATTACCATTGAAGCGGTAACGCTTACGGTAATTGGATTGCGTACTCAATCCCCACGACCCCTTGGTATAAATCTCTCCGATAAGTTTCAGGTCTATCATATCGCTGATGGCAAAATAATAACCACCGTCGCGCAAATAAAAACCACGGATACTTTCGTCACCGAACGTAGGCATGATGAACCCGGAAGAATATTTCTTACTGAAGGGAAAGAAACCGTAAGGAATGGCTAACGGCAAAGGTACATCCTCCACCACCAAATAGGCAGGACCGAATATGACATTCTTCCCCGGACGCATCTTGGCACGTGTCAATGCCAAATAAAAATGAGGATGTTTCGCGCTGCATGTCGTGTATTTGCCATGACGGATGTATGTCACGCCCTCAGCATCGCGTTTTTGACTCTTCACTAATCATGAACCCATCCCCCTGCTTCGTGTAGACGTTATCAATAAATGCCTTGCGGGTCTTGAAATTGTAACTGATACGTTCCGGCTCATACTGGTCGCTTCCTTGCTTGAATACCGGTTGGTTCTGCACTTTTCCCGTGGAGTCGGGACGTCCTACGGCATGAACGATGCTGCTGTCCATGTTCATCGTAATCCAATCGGCCTGCAACTCCAGATTGGTATAATTTACCTTACTGTTACCATACAGGTTGGCATTTCCCAGTCCGGCCTCGAAGGTCACCGAATCGGATGCCGTATATTCCACAGTTGGTCGAGCACCGACTTGCTCACTTTGGCGGTATCTTCCGCCACCGAATCAGCCTGTAAGCTGTCTGTGACCGCTGCCCCGATGCTATCCGGAATGGCAACCTTTCCCCTGACACTGTCAGGAAGATGCCCGGCACTGTCCGCCGCCAACTCACGCAAACCGGAGAGTACCGTATCTTTTAGTAAAGAATCCGCAGTTCCACTATTTTTTACCAAGCTATCGGACATCCCTCTTCCTATCTCAACGTAAGAAGACGAAAGCCCTTCGTTCAATCCGCCTTGCGCCAACATACAGAATGAACTACCCACCAAAAAGGAATATAGCTATTTTTTGTTTTCAACCGAATTCAGTCTTGTTCTAAACCAGTAAGCGGATGCAAAATTACATAAAATCCGCTTAATGCCCGAGATTTTCCGTAAAAAGTTCCATCCAATGCCTAAAACGCCGTGCCCCGTCCTCGCCATACTTGCTCACACTCTTCAACGCTTGTTCCGGTGTTTTTCCCCGTCGGGATGAGATTTGGAATAAAATTTATCCGCATAACAGATGAGCTGTTCCTCCAAAGTCTCCGGATAATAATCCTGCCTGCGGTATAGGCAAACCCTGCGCTGCAATTTCTTCGCGCGAAAGCCCCGCACCGGTATGACGCTCGCACACCCTGGCGTGACGCGGAAACCCTTCCGCACGCAGCATCTCCGCCCCGAGATAACCGTGGCAAATATAAGGTGCGTCTCCCGTACATAAAATACCGGGAGCATGGGTGTGCAAAATGCCGATGTCATGTAACAAAGCAGCCTCCTCCAAGAATGCCTTATCAAACCCAACTCCGGATGGAGTACTGCAATTTTCAGGCAACGGTCGGCCACCTGACGGCTATGAATCCATAGAAGTTCCCTCAAACGGGGGGTATCAGCATAATATTTATCTATCAAGGCTATTGCATCCATTTTATTTCAGCTCGGATTGATCGCCACAAAGTACGATAAAAACAGTGTTTTCCTAAGAACTATCCTTAAAATACATAAAAGGCGGACCGGAACACTCTTGCCCCAGGTCCACCCACCTTAACGCCAATCGTTTACGGAACGATTACTTTTTTCTTATATGTATTACCGTCTTTCGACGTCAGGCAAACCACATAGATTCCTCGCGGAAGGATGAAATCTTCAGAGACCTTTCACCCCCTTTGCGCCGCTCTACCACATATCCTTGCGTATGGTAAACCGAACAATCCCATCCTTCGGCCTGCGCCACACGGATATGCCCTTCCGACACCAAGACTTTGACGCCGGACTCTACCCATGAGATACGGGTCGGCACCAATTTATGGCACCACAAAGACAAGGTGTCCACACATGCGCCGTAAGCCAACGCATACAGTTTCCCGTTGGTTTCCGCCTCCATCTTCTGCTCCATCGCGCCTACGGACTGGCCTAAAACGGTAAAGCCGTGTCCCGTTTTCGCCATAGATGTCCATCCGGCAAGGGGCATTCGCTCCCCAGACCAACGAGTCACCGGCCTGCGCCGTGACTTCGTAAGCATAAATCCGGCCAACACCGGGCTGCACGACCATGGCCGAATCACCGTAAACCAAGGAGCGGAAATCCAATGCCACCGGAACGTCATAGGCAAACGTGTCGGTACGCGCCTCCGTCCAACGTCCGGAGGTATCGCCGAAACGCATGGCGAATACCACGTCGTCCGGGCAATAGGCAGTACATGTTTCCCAATCCACCGTGTAATCCTCCGGGATCTCATGCGGCACAACGCCCTCTACGTCCAGCCAGATATCATCCGCCGCAAAGGATTGGCAGGGGTGACTTCCACCCGTGTGGTTTTTCCGTTGTTGAACCAATATTCATAGGCTTCTATACGGTTGTCGGCCAAAAGAAGGTTCTGCCTTCACAAAATAACGGGAGAACGGCGCACTCCAACGCCCCGCCTCATCCCGGCTACGAAATGACACGCGATGAAGCCCGTAGGACAAATCCGACGTGGGGAAACTCCAGTTCCACCATGCCTCCTTCGGCCGTGCCCTTCCACCCGTGCGGCATAATCGCCGTCTATCCGCACTCATAGATCCGCAGGGTATTGGAAGAATAATCCGGCCCGAGACAGTACAAAATTACGGGTCATTATCCTGTCCAACGTCCTGCTTCGTCGGCAAAACGGAGCATAAGACGGTGCACGCCCGGCACCAAGCCTGATACGGGAAGCTCAAATCAAGACGGCCGTCGACCAAAAGCGGCCTCCGCCCATTCGCCACCGTCTATGGCATGTTCGCATGTGGCCATGCCGGTGCCGTCATACGCTTTTCCCAAACGAAGGAAATAACGGCAAAACGGACTGCTCCAACGCCCCTGCGCGTCGCATGCACGGAAATGGAAACGGTGTATGCCCGGACGCAAATCCTCCACATCTATCTCTATCCCCACGCTTCCTTGTGTCTGCTCCACGTACGTACGCTGTGTGTCATTCCCGTCTGTCCAGTATTCATAACCGGCCATCTGTGCGGCAGCGGAAGCAGGGAAAAGCGAAAGGGCGGGAAGTAACCAATGATAGATTTTCATACGCACCTCCATTTCCCGTTAGTCTTCGGTTTGTGCCTCTATCGTCACGCTCACTTTCAGCTTGCCGTCGGCGGCCACCGTCGATGTCGATATGGCTTTTTCTTTGATTTGGGGTATGGAAGGCGTAGGGTTGTAGGGATAAGGACCACCGTAAAGTCCGACCTGCGTGCCGTCCGTCCCACGTACTCTTCGGGATATTTCAGCTTGAATGTCTTCACGCCGTCCCATGCCATGTCGTTCATGCTTTCCTCGAAGATTCCGGCGAGCTTGCAATTCCACCCAATTACCCGCACCTATTAGGATTGTACGGGTATTATCTATAAAAACACAATTATTAGCCACTACGCCACTCGAAATATTAGATGCCTTCACGATACTATTGCCTAATGAAAGCCCAACCAATTCATTTTGATACAAAAAGAATTTATCAATGAATGGTCAACATTTACGGTACAATACTCTTTAGGAAAATCTATAACCGCGACATAACTGCCACAAACATAAAAATTTTGATGGTTGCACCCATTACCTGCGCCGAATTGCACACCATCACAGACACTTTGCCGTAAAACAAAGTTCTCCGTACTGGATTCAAAAAAGAAGAGGACGTTCAGAGCCGCTTAACTGACATTTCACAATCTGAAAATCCCGAATCACACCTGAGCTTTGAAATAATACATAAGAAAGCTTAAGACCTTCTAATCGGATTCCATCAACTTTTACACCTTCCTTCACCATTTCACCGTCATCATCCACTACATCCCGAGGTTTAAAATAAAGACCATCTTCAATAATTGTAGGATATATCCCGTTCTCCATGTCTGACACAAAACCATTCTACAACAGACAATGATTTTTGAAATTCATGATTAGAAAAAGAAAACACCCCCGCACTCAACGTCACCACGTCCCCGCTGTCCGCAGCAGCCGTGTAAGCTTCCTCCAAGGCCGTTTTACCGTAATACACACTCACCTCATCCCCGTGTTGAAGGGTTGCCATGAGGACATCCGTCCCTTGCTGCGCACGTCCCCAAAGAGCCGCGCCGCAAGCCATCATCAAGAGAAAAAATTTCTTCATATTCTCCATCTTTTTTTATTGCGTCCGTCAGCCATCCACCGGACTGTTTACAATCATTTTCAAGATTTAAAGAGGAACGTGAGGCTGCTTGCCGGACTGCTTGCCACAATAGCGGAATCCCCATTCCGGTGAAAACGCAAACAGCCAAACAACAGCCTCACGCTTATGGATATACGTACCCCCATCCCCCGACGAAAAGGGGGAATGCAAGCACGGGTATATACATGAAGCGTGAGCATCTGTTGTATCACTTTGCGTTCTCATTTAGAATTTGGGGATTTTCTATTGCGACAAAGTAATTTCCAAAAGACGCTCTCTTCTATTCCTACCATCCCGACACTACGGGACTTGATACAAAAGATATGAAATTTATTTGAACACCACAAAGAAAAACCGGAACTTTTTCTGCAAGCTTCCAAAAAAATGGGGAACTTACTTTTTGTCATTTTGTCCACCGTGTCCACTCGCGGTTTCCATATTCCGGTGTCCACCGCGCAGCAAACACAAACACGCGAATCTCGCGACTCATGCCATAACCCAAAGACAGCTTTTCGCGGAAAAAGCGACAAAACGGCAGACATCCCCCTCCTCCTCCGGCAAAGAAACCCGTCGGGCTGTAAGCCATAAAGCATCCCGTGCGGCACTTTGTCAACCCATGCTTGCACATCCGAAACGCCCAAATAGAGACAAAAGTCCGTTTCTGGCCAGCTTTTCCCTTCCTACAACCCTCGAAAAATATCGTTTTTACGAATTTTCACATTCAATCGGCTGAGATTCGTTTTTCGCTTTCAGCCGAACGATTTTTATTTCGGCACATAAAAATCATATTTTCTGCGGACATTTTACCGCAATCAAGTGGAAAGAATGGCATTTTTTCTGCCGAAATCCATCCTATTTTGCTCCTTTTCATGCAGAGCTAAAAAGTCTAAAAAACACTAATTAAGTAGCAAAAAGATTCATTTTTACCTAATTTTGCCATCAAAATGATTTCAACATAACCCATAAATCCACTCTGGAAATGCTCACATTCATCTCTTGCGCCAAAACGATGACGGAAAAACGCCGACGGTTCTTCCCCGGCCTCCTCTCCCCTTTTGTTCATCGAAGAGGCACGCCACATCGCTTTGTCCATGACGGAATTCACAGCCGGGGAGCTGGCCGGCATGCTACATGTCAATCCTCAAATCGCGGCACGCACCGGCCTGCAATTCCGTGCGTTCCATGATGAAGGGACAACCGGACTTCCGGCCTTATCTGCCTACACGGGAATGGTGTTCAAGCACATCGCGCCACAAGATTTCACGACGGAAGACTGGACATACGCCCAAAGCCACCCGTTCATCACCTCGTTTCTCTACGGATTGTTGCGACCGGCCGACCGCATCCGGAACTACCGGTTGGAAGGGCACGTAAAGCTGCCGGAAGAAGGCCACACACTGTTCGCCTATTGGCGCGCACGACTGACGGACACTTTCATTTCGGCCATACGGCAACAAGGAGGCATATTGGTGAACCTGGCCAGTGCGGAAATGAAAAACTTGTTCGACTGGACGCGTCACCCGGGAAGTGCGGGTGGTTACTCCGGATTTTTATACTTACAAAGGCGGACGGTTGTCCACCGTAGTGGTCTATGCCAAGATGTGCCGGGGCGAAATGACCCGTTTCATCCTGAAGAACCGTATTGAAAATCCCGAAGATTTGAAAACCTTCGAATGGGAAGGCTACCGTTTCAATCCCCATGAAAGCCACGACGACCATTGGGTTTTCACGCCCGGAACATAACCATGTGCCCGCATCTCCCGGCAAAGCCCGTTCCACCCTTCACGAGGCCATAAAGAACACGCCCGCCGGAATCCTGTCCGACGGGCGCACTTATCAACACATTTTATCGAGATCAAGCCTCACGGCAAGCCTTCACGGCCTCAACCAGACGCTCGAAATCTTTCAGGATATACGTCGCCGATGTTCCCGATACGGAAAGTGTCGGCCTGAAATCTTGCCCGGATATATCACGAAGCCCTTCGCTTTCAACTCGGCATAGAAAGCCTTGAAGTCGAAGTCCTTCTCAGGATAAAGGAACGAAGTGATGACCGGCGACTGCACGGCTGCCGGCAACAATGCCTTGAAGCCGAGCGACTCCATGCCCTTTACCAATACTTCGTGGTTCTTGCAGTAACGGGCGTAACGGGCTGCCACTCCCCCTTCGGCCTTCAGCTCTTCCATGGCTTCCTTGAAGGCGCGTACCACGTGGGTAGGCGAGGTGAAACGCCACTTGCCATGACCTTTTTCCATCGTCTCCCACTGGTCGTAGATGTCGAGCGACAAAGAACGCGACACGCCCTTGCAAGCCATCAGTTCACTGCGGCGGGCGATGATAAAAAGCCAAAGTCCGGGCACGCCCTGGATACATTTGTTCGCACTGCTGATGAGGAAATCGATGCCGAGTTCCTGCACATCCAAAGGCACACCGCCGAAACTGCTCATCGCATCCACAATCAGTTTCTTGCCATGCGCGCCTTGACCACACACGGGCCAATTCCGGCAGTGGGTTCAGGATACCCGTAGTCGTCTCGCAGTGCACGAAAGCCACGTGGGTCACATCGCCGTGGCGCGAGCCAGGTTCTTCTCCACCACTTCGGGGTCTACCTAGCATGGTCTCCTCGAAAGCCACCATGTCGTAGGCAATGCCGTGGCGGTCGGCAATGACTCCCATGCGGTTGCCGTAAGCACCGTTGCTGAAGATAAGCAGCTTGTCACCCGGCTTGAGGGCACTGCCCAACACGGCTTCCACACAATGGTACCGCTACCCTGCATCAGCACGGAAGTGTACTCTTCCGGATGTTTCGTGGCCATCTCCACTAGCGATTTGCGGATTTCTTCCACGATTCCCACGTTATAATCTTCATCCCAAGTGCACCAGTCACTCAGCATGGCTTCTTTTTACGGTTTCTGAAGTGGTCAACGGACCAGGCGTCAACAAAAGATAAGGTCTCATATTCTTGTTTTTTTTAATGTATTAATTCATTTTTTTGGTTTATAGTCTCGATTACTGCCGGAAGTTCCGTAATGTCGATCCACCACATAGTGGGCACCGGCTTCCAACATGCGGCGGCGCACTTCGGCCTTGCGCGCGTCCAATTCACCGGCCGACATGGCAGCCACTTCCTCCTGCGTGAGGGCCAGTTCGTTGCTTCCCATGACCACACCCACGGTCCACACTTTGGCGTTCACTCCTTCTTTGATGTCGGCTATCGTATCTCCGTACTTCAACACGCAATCCACCGACGGTACGGCCAAATCTATCATGTTCCGGTAGACCATATAAGGATAAGGACGTCCGGCAGGCAGATGGTCCGAAGTCACGCAGTTGTCCACTTTGTAACCGGCTTTTTCCGCCGCCGGAATCACGATGTCCATCATCTTGCCGGTATATCCGGTCGTGGAACCTATCTTGATACCGGCCCTGCGCAGTGCCTCTACGGTATCCACCACGCCGGGTATCGGTTCGGAATAATTCTCCAAGGTATCAAACAACACGCGCTGAAAAGCCTCGTAACGGGCCTGCACGTCCTCATCGGTGTAGTCGCGACCGTACTTCTCGCGGAATGCAGCCTTGACCCGGTCGATGTTGAACAGGGCACGGATTTCCTCAATCTTGGTCAGCCCCATGTAAGCACGGGTCTCCGCAGCCGTTACCGGCACGCCGATCTCGTTGAATCTCGATGAAAGCCGCCACGGGGGGCAAAGCAACCGTAATCCACAGCCGTACCGGCCCAATCTAAAAAATGATGCACTCAATTTTTTTCATGTTTCTATGTTTTGAACTAAATGGTTTATCTGTTTTTAATCACTTCCGGGGAAAGGGCATACTCCTCGCCCTCGCAAGGGAACGGCGCAGAGGGAGCATAGACGAAATTCTTCAGGGCCACGGTGGCGTTCCCGGCGGTAACGCCATACGATGTAAGCCGCAGAGCAGGCAAAGGACACACTGCAAATGATGCCCACATAACTGCACGCAAAGTTATAAAATTGCAACCAGTCGACATCGGGATTGAAACATTC